>Ga0265298_10005854_pt1 | contig 15295 bp, 13 predicted proteins | sample AusTroGonzalo_MG_3_FD_193486 | JGI IMG/M metagenome (GOLD analysis project Ga0265298, IMG submission 193486) | Bovine rumen microbial communities from tropical cattle in Woodstock, Queensland, Australia - Gonzalo_01 | ecosystem: Host-associated > Mammals > Digestive system > Stomach > Rumen ... | reverse complement strand
ATCGGCATTTTGGCAGCAGTGGCCTTGCCACAGTATCAAAAGGCAGTTTGGAAAAGCCGCAGTACCCAACTGAAAATTTTAGCAAGTAAAATCGGGGTGGCACAGGAGGCCTTTTACATGGCTAACGGAACTTATGCCACAAGTCTTAATCAACTAGATATTGATTTGCCCGCGTGGGGATGGACTTCCTCTGGAAACTCATCAGATATATGTAAGTTTAGTACAGCCCATACGGCAGATGCCATTCGATATACGGACGATATTTTAGTCGGTATTTCTGACATCGGAAGAGTTTACAGTGTGTGGCTTTCCGGCCCTTATCAATGCGGAGGATTTTCGTACTATGGAAATAAATTAGTTTGCACGGAAAGACAACAGGTATCACCGGCCGGCGTGTTTTGCGAAAAATTAGAAAATGCGACATATAGGGAACAACCGTCCACTTGGCGGAGATATGATTTACGTTAACACAATGGTTGTTTTTTGCTAAACCCTGAAGATAATAAGGTGCCTTCAGGGTTTTATTTTGAAAAATTCCCCTCTTATGCAATAAAAGAGGGTATTTTTGTGTTATACAAAAGACAGTTTAATTATTGGTACAATATAATTATGAGAAAATATCGTTATTTTTTAAGCATAGGGATTTTATTATTTGCTTGGCAGGCATACGGTGAGGTAATTGCCCCGTTGCCGGAAAATACGCCGAGCGAACGGATCAATTCCGTTCACGGGATAACAGCAATGGCCCGTATGGACGGCAATCCGTTGCCGGATATTACGGGGAAGTTATCGTTAGAAGATTGTGTAGCGTTAGCACTTGCCAACAGCCCTTCTGCCGTTTCTGCGCAATTGCAAAAGGATGCCGCACAAGTGGAACTAAATGTGGCAAAAAGCGAATTTTTACCGACTGCTTCCGCCGGCGCAAGCGAAAGTTATAATACGCACAAAACGGACTATTTTTCCACGCACGAATCCGCCGCTTCCAACGTATATGCGGAAGCCACTCTTTCCATCAGAGGAATTACGGAAATTGCCCGTAACGTAAAAATGAAACAGGTTTCTTTGCAACAGGCAGAACTGCGCTTAAAAAATGTAAGAAACGATATCATCCGCAAAGTAAAAAAAAATTATTATGCGCTTCTTTCCGCCAACCGTGCGGTAGAAATCCGCACGCAATCGCGCGACGTATATAAAGAACAGTATGAACGTACGTCGGAATATTTCCGGTTGGGTTTAAGACCGAAAGTAGATGTTACGACGGCGGAAGTGAATTTGAATAATGAAGAACTCCGCTTAATCCGCGCAAAAAATGCGGTAAAAACAGCATCGGCCTCTTTGGCCAATGTGTTAGGGGTTACGACGGCGCGGCTGCTAGACATTGAAGAAATTGACGATTTTGATAAATTTGAAATTTCCTTGGAAGATGCCGTGCAAACGGCTTATGAGAACCGGCCGGATGTAGATTCTTCCCGTTTAGATATTACGTTGGGACAAATGAAATTAAACCAAGCCAAATCCGCCTATTTCCCGACGTTTTCGTTTGCGGCGGGCTTTTCCAAGAACGGAGATACGTTCAAATTGGATAATGAGGATGCCCGGCTTTCCGTCGGGGTGGAACTCCCCCTCTTTAACGCGTTTAAGACGTATAACGGCGTAAAACAAGCCAAGATTTCATTAGAAAATATTCAAAATACAAACCGCAGTTTGCTCAACGATGTTTTTTTGGAAGTGCAAAATGCACATATCAAAATGCAAGAAGCCGCGGAAAGTATTCCGATAGCGGAACTGAACACCTCAAAAGCCAAAGAAAATTTGAATTTGGCACAGGGCCGCTATAACGAAGGTATCAGCGATATTATTGAACTCAAAGATGCCGAAGCCGCTTATACGGATGCCGAAATCAGTTTGCTTACCGCGCGTTACGATTACGGTGCCGCCGTAGCCGATTTGAAACAAGCAATGGGGACTTATTAATATGAAAAAAATCAAACAAACACTTCAAACCGTTTGGAAAAAATTCAAACAATTACCCTTGTGGGTAAAAATTATTTTGTTAGTTGTGTTAATCGTCGGTGCGTGGGGACTGAAAAAGCATTTCTTTTCGCGTCCGCACATGCCGCCTTATAAAGTGGCAAGAGTAAAACGGGGAGAGATTTCCGATTTAGTGGAAGCATCGGGCCCGATCAATCCAGTCAATACTACCCAAATCGGGGCGCTTGTGTCCGGTGAAATTTTGAAAATTTACGTAGATTATAATAGTGAAGTTAAAAAGGGCGATTTGATGGCCGTAATTGACCAAACGCAAATTTTGGCGAGTTTGGAAGAAGCAAAAGCAAGTCTTTCTTCCGCCAAGGAAAGTTACTCTTCCGTCAAAAAGGCGTATGACTTGGCCGAACTCAATTACGAGCGCTATAAAACACTGTACGAGAAAAATTATGTTTCCAAAGTGAATTTGGAAGAGTACGAACTTTCTTACGTTAATGCGAAAAGTTCCCTCAATTCCGCCCAAGCGAGTGTGGTGCGCGCACAGTCTAATTTAGAAACGGCACAGAAAAATTTATCCAACACCAAAATCGTTTCCCCTATTGATGGCGTCGTGCTGACGAAAAAAGTCAGTGAAGGGCAAACGATTACGGCCGGGTTTTCCACGCCGGAACTATTTGTGGTAGCGCAAGATTTAACCAAGATGCAGATTGAAGCCAAAGTATCCGAAGCGGATATTGTAAAAATTCAGGCCGGGCAAAACGTCACGTTTACGTTGGACGGTTACGTAGGTGAAAAATTCAAGGGGGTGGTGCGCCAAGTCCGTACGAACTACGTAGATACGTCGTCTTCGTCTAGTAACGGCAGTACGTCTTACACCGTGATTGTGGACGTGGAGAACGACGACTTGCGCTTAAAACCGGGTATGACGGCTACGTTGACGATTTTCACACAGGAAAAGCACGGCGTATTGTTGGTGCCCAACGAAGCATTACGCTTCTCCCCCTCTGCCAATAAACAAACGTATGAAAATACGGGCGTATGGAAATTACAACGCGGAAAGGAACCGAGCCGCGTGGATGTCAATATTGGTATCATTGATACCAAAAATACGGAAATTACCGGTGGAGATATTCAGGAAGGCGATTTGGTAATTACGGGTGAAAATAACCTAAAGGCTAGTACTGTTAGCGGCGGGATGCCGCGGCCGGGCGGACGGCGGCGCTAGGAGTAATTATGTCTCTCATTGATACGCGTGACTTGTATAAGATTTATAAATTGGGCGACGTAGAGGTACGCGCGCTAAACGGGGTAAGCGTGTCTATTGAGCAAGGAGAATTTGTGGCGGTAATGGGTCCGTCGGGTTCCGGCAAATCTACATTTATGAACATTTTGGGGTGTTTAGATAAGCCGACAGCCGGGAAATATATATTAGACGGTATTGATGTCACTGCGACGAATTTATCTAAACTTGCCGGCGTGCGCAACCGCAAAATCGGGTTTGTATTTCAGGGGTTTAACCTGATTAAACGTACGACGGCTATTGAAAACGTGGAACTGCCGATGATTTACAATCAAACGCCTGCCAAAGAGCGCCATCAAAAAGCCATGGAAGCATTGGAAGCCGTGGGATTAGCGCAGCGGGCCTACCACTTGCCGAACCAACTCTCCGGCGGGCAGCAGCAGCGTGTGGCCATTGCACGCAGTTTGGTGTGTGATGCCCCGATTATTTTTGCCGACGAGCCGACCGGAAATTTGGATACCAAAATGAGTATTGAAGTAATGGAACTTTTTACGCGGCTGAATAAAGAAATGGGCAAGACGATTATTCTCATTACGCACGAGCCGGATATTGCGGAGTATGCTTCCCGCTTAATTAAATTTAAGGACGGGCAGAAAATCAGCGATGAGGTGAAAAAATGATAGACACCCTCTACTCTATTTTTAAGATTTCTTTGAAATCTATTTTTGCTAACAAAATGCGTGCCGCGCTGACGAGTTTAGGTATTATTATCGGTGTGGCGGCCGTTATTACGGTGTTTGCCGTCGGTACGGCAACGAAAAAAAGCATTTCGGACCGCTTTTCTAATATGGGGACGAATATTATTTTTCTGCGTCAACCGTGGGATTTGGACGAAAGTATTTCTTCGCCGAAAGACATTACCATGGATGACGTGCTGGCCATCCGTGAAATTGAAGGCGTATCTGCCGCTGCGCCGTATATCCAAGATGCTTTTAGTGTGAAGTACAAAAATACAAGTGTCGGTTTAAGTGTACTCGCTACCGATACGGATATTTTTAAGGCGTATGATTGGACCGTGGAAAAAGGACGTTCATTTACGGAAAAAGAAATTTCCGATTACGCACAAGTAATGGTAATTGGGGCAACGTCCGCAAAAACAATTTTTGGGGACGTGGAGCCGTTGAATAAAACAGTGGTGCTTAACAATATTCCGTTTACGGTGGTAGGGGTTACCCAAAAAACAGGTTCAAGCGGTTTTGGGTTTAACATAGATGAAGGCGCCTTGATCCCTTATACGACCGGGAAAGTAAAAATGAATACGGGTTGGAGTAATTCCGACCGTCGCGCCTTAGACCGCGTTGTAATAAAAGTGGAAGATTTTAATACGATTGAAAATATGAAAGTGGATATTTCCAACGCCGTGCGCAATACGCATCATATTCATCCGCTCGGGAAGGATGATTTCCAATTGGACGATTTTGCCTCATTCGTGGAACAAGCCAAAAGCACGGCTACAACCATGAGTTTATTTTTAGGAATTATCGGGGCGGTTTCGCTGATTGTAGGCGGTATCGGGGTTATGAACATTATGCTCGTTTCCGTGACGGAACGTACGCGTGAAATCGGTATCCGCATGGCCATTGGCGCGACGAGTTGGAATATCCGCTTGCAGTTTTTGGTAGAATCCATGACGCTTTCCTGCATGGGCGGGCTTATCGGGATTATACTAGGAATCATATTTACCTTGTTTGTGGCTAAATATATGTCTTTGTCGGCAGAGTTAAGCGTGTGGGCTATTTTGGTTTCTGCCGGATTCTCCGCGGCAACGGGTATTTTCTTTGGTTATTATCCTGCGTATAAGGCTTCCCGTCTAACGCCGATAGACGCGTTGCGATATGAATAATAACGGATAAACCTTTTTTCTAGGTTTATAAAAATTGCCTGTTTTTCCTATAATTTTATTAGATAATTACTAAACGCAAAGGACATTTTAGCGGGGTATTGCCCCGGTAAAACTGCGGAATGGAATCAGTGTTCCTCCAATCGTGAAGTGTTGTTGCATTTTTATTATGCCTATCCAAGCACTTCGTTCGCTTCCCGGGCCAATAAAACGATATGCGAAGTGATGAATTCTAGTAGCCAAGGGAACAAGATCTGCAAAGCGATGAGTGGTATGGTGGACGAAACGTTGAATACTTATTAACGAAAAATTACTTGAAGAAGTCAAATAAAAATCCCCGCATTAGCGGGGATTTTTATTAATTATCCTTTTGGCTATTGCCCGATCGTTTATTCAGGAAGTTTTTGAAACGGCTCCATCCGTTGGATTTTCCTAAATTGCCTGTAATGCGTTCTACTTTATTTAATAATCCCGTAGAGAAGAGGGCCAATATTGTGGGGATAGTAATCAGCGCCGTGGCGATGGTATTCGAAGGATCGAGCCATCCCGCCTCCACGAAACGTTGCGCAATAAAGATAAATGAGTATGTACCGATTGCACAGGTCCCTGCACTTGCCACAATAAGGGACATAATCCGGTCTTGGGTGGCGGGGTTTTTGGCTGTGCGTGCAAACGATAATGTAAACATGGTAGAAATACCTAATTCCGCCGTAAATAACGAAATTGTTAACGGAATAAGATCATGCGTTACGTTCATAGCGGTTAATCCTGCTATGGATGCAATGGCCATTGCAATACTTAAATTGCGTTTGGGAAACCATTTCAAAAATCCGCTTGCTAAATAACGGCCCAATATAAAGGGAAGCGCAAATTGCGTAAGCCCTAATAAGTACTGTGAGGATAGATTTTTCGTCAGCGAAGGTAACATCAGTATGAAGCCGCCGTTGTAAGCCGTTTCCACTGCGTTCATCAAGAGAAGCCCACCGAGTAAGGGCGCGACACTTTTATCTTCGCGGAATAAGCGGACATAGCGGTTATTTTTCAGTTTTTGCATGACGGACGTTCCCTCTGTTGAAATCTCTTTTTTAATCGGTGCGGGACGCGTGTTGGGAATGTGGGCTAAATTCAGCCCTACCGCTGCTGTTCCGACGAAAGGAAGCGCCATTAAGAATGGGGCACTCCAATCTAACCCCATCACACTCGTAGCAAGGAAGGGAAATGCGTAGGAACTTAACATCCCGGCCGCACGGCTTAATTCCACAAAGGCACCGCGTTTTTGGCGGATTAGGTCCGTTGTCTTTTCACTGAGTTCCGTCATAATGGGACCGGCAGCGTTGTGAATAAATACGCTCCCTAAACTAGCGACAGTTAATGCACCTAAAATGCTCCAAAAGTGCGCCGTTGGATTTGCCCACGCTTCAAAACTGCCGTCTAAACCTAAAACGGTTGAACCCGCTAAGAAACTTCCCCCCATTAGGGAAAGACCGGCGTTCATAGTAGCCTTGCGGCCTATTTTTCCTTTTAACCAATCGGAGAAGAAGGCGCCGAGAGAGTACGGTAAATAGGTAGCAACGGCTACTAAAATATTTTCTTCCAACGGTAATTTTAAGGCAGCACCTAAACTAGCCATGACCGGTGTGCCGATTTCTAATCCCGTTACAAACGAAGCGATATACAGACTTGCCTGTTGGAAAAGGGTAGCATCTTGTACGGCCGGAGCGGCCTTTTGGGCTACTTCGGCAGCAGCCGAGGAAATGACTTCTTGTACGGCGGGTGCGGTTTCCGGTTTTTTCTTCTGCGCTTGTACTTTTAATAAAGAACAAAGCGTTTGTTCCAAAACAAGCGGTGTAAAGTGACGCGGTTGAAAATCCTCTATTTCGTTAATCGCTTTCTTTTTGGAGGATTTTTTAGATACCGATGCTGCTTTGCGTACCGGAGCCGGCGGGGTCGTATCCAAACCCATGTACCAAGCCGTGGCTTGTTTAGACGGGTCGGCAGCGTTTACCGCAAATTTGCCAAAAGGATATAAGGCAGAGGCATACATAAGCCCGTGTACATTCCCTTCGGCGGTAGGAAGGGCGAGGTCTAATTTATTTTCAATAGCGAACTGACGGATGCCTTTCCAAAGCAAGGTTTGGTCTTTGGTTAATTCCGCGAGTTCCGTTAATTTGTCATAGGCTTTTAAGCGCAGTAACGCCCGTGCCACGGTAGTGGTAACCAGCGGAGTAATGGGCGTTTGGGCCATACTTTTATAAGCGTTTAATAATGTGGCCCCGTCTGTTTGGGCAGACCCGTACAACCCTAACATAGAGATGGTGTTAAGGAGGTCTTTTACGCTTTCTAACGTCCCTTTATTTTCGGGGGTTATTAAGTGGGTAGCCGATAAATTGACAAGTGGTTGTTGAAGCAATGCGTCCGTCTGCTTCCCAATTTGTTGTTGCCATAATCCGACGGCTTTAGGTAAATCCTTCAGCGAAGTAATGCGTGCATCGGCTAAAAACTTTTGCGATTGTAAAATATTTTGGAATACTTCTTGGCTGACCGCGCGGGTAATGGAAGCGGACAATTCGGCATTCGTTGCTGCCGCTCTTAATTTGCGCCAATTGGAAGCAGTTTCATGGACCAAATTGCTCGTTACGGAAGAGGCGGCATTTTCTAGGAGCATTTGTTTGGCATAGTTTTCCGCTACATCTTTTGCCAAAGTGGAAGATAAGGCCGCAGGAACGGTTTCTTGCACAACACGTTTTAAGTTTTGTGCGGCAACCGGCAATGTGTTGCCAAATACGAATTGAATACTTACGATAATAGCAATTACTTTTTTCATTTGTTTCCTTTTGTTCATAAAAAACCCGCCCTTTTTTCTCAGGGCGGGTTTGCAAAATACATTAAAAATCAGTTACGCTTTACAAACTCTCCCCGTCTTTTCATTATGACGCATAAAAATACGTTCCAAATTCAAAAGGTTGAAGTTGGAATTTTCATAATGATGCAAGTGAGAGTTGTTGAAAATCATACTCGTTTTTTAACTCCTTCAATCAAATACCTATATACTATAACAAATTTTAATATGTTGTGCAATAAATTTTTTACAATATAAAAAAGTGCAATAAATTTAGATAGGAATGTGTTATAGAAATATGGAGCCGAAATTAACCGGTAAAAGTGACGATGAACTCGTCTTGCTCTTTCAAAAAAACGGTTCGGACAAGGCCTTTGAAGAACTGGTAATAAGGTATAAGAATTCTTTATACCAATATATATTGTCCCTAGTCAAGGACGAAGGTGCCGCGGGAGATTTGTTTCAGGAAGTATTTTTAAGTTTCTTCCGGCATGCAAATTCATATTCGGCACAAGGAAAGTTTAAAAGTTGGCTGTTTTTGACGGCCCGGAATAGAATACTGAATCATTTCCGGGATAATAAACAACCGCTTTCACTTGACCAAACGGACGAGGACGGCAATTTTGTTTTCTATGATACGTTGGGGGACGATCAGCCGTCTTTACTAGATGCCCTGTCCGCACAGGAATTGGCAGAGCAAATCCGCCAAGTGTCCTTAAAGTTGCCGCCGCATCAACGGGAAGTAGTTTATTTGCGGCAGTATTTATCTTTTAAGGAGATTGCGGAAGTAGTAAATCGCCCTCTCGGCACGGTATTGGCCGATTGCCACAGAGGTATTCAAAAAATGCAGCAGTTGCTACGGGCGCATATAGCCCAGTGAGTTACGTATGAAATGTGAAAATATTTTTTTGTATGTAAACGGAGAGTTAGACGCAAGCCAAAGGGCCGCGTTTAAGCAACATTTACAAACGTGTGCTGCGTGCCGCCGACAGTTGCAATTTTTGGAACAGGCCGATATAGCGTTAGCGGCAAAAGCAGCGCCGGAAGAAGTAGTCAACCGGTTGTTTGCCAAAACGACACGCAAAAGACGTTTTTTGACCGGATGGAAACCGGTGCTGGCAGGAATAGTGGCCGCAAGTGTATTAGGTTTTTTATTTCTGCCTTCTTCGGAAAATAATACGGCTATTCGGACAGAAGTGTTAGCGTATATGCAGTATGATTTAGACGAAGATTATCAAAATTTTGCCAACGATTTGGCATTATTTGAAAGTGAATTCTAGGAGGAAAGAGTTATGAAAAAATTAGTATGGTTAGCAGCGGCCGGTTTATTGGTTCTGCCTGTGTGGTCGGCGGAGAACCCGGTCCAAGAACCCGCCCCCGACCAAGTACAAGGGGCCGTAGTGCCCGGAGACGATGGCGCTCGTCACGAGGCCTTCCAAAAAGCCCGCAAAGAGCAAATGAAAAAAATGAAAGCCACGCGGGAAAAGGCCGAAAAATTGGTCAAGGAATACAAGGGCCTGAAAGCGGGTAAAAAGAAAGAAGCCAAAAAACAGGAAATTATCCAATTGGTTGCTTCTATCCACGAAGAGCAAATGCGCTTTAAGGAAAATCAGTTGGCGCAGTTTGAAAAACGCTTAAACTTCATGAAAGAGGAGTTTGCAAAAGAAAACACGCCGCAAGCCAAACAACAGTGGGCGGACAAAAAAGTGGAAGAACTGATTGAAAATAACGGGGATATAAAGGTAGTGTTCGGCCCCGGCAAACCGGGTCCCCGTGAAATGGTCAAACCTAACGGGAAGAAAGGTCCCCGTGGGGACGGAAAACGCGATCCGAAAGGGTTGAAAGGCAAAGGACCGCATGATTTTGCCGGTGGTGAAAGAGGAATGCTTCCCCCTCCTCCCGTTGAACAAGACAAATAAAATATGTAAAAAGGCCCCGCATTTGCGGGGTCTTTTTATGAGGTTTTCAAGCATCTTGGGAACAACGGCCAAATACAGTAAAAATAATAGGTTGCACTTGTTTACAATTTCAATAACCGATTTATTTTTACGGTTTATTTTCAACAGCAGAACAAGAATTATTTCAATAATTCTGCCCAAGCATCTCTTTCACTTTTCAATGAGTTTTTTGCACTGTTTACTTGTTTCTGGATTTGATCTTGCATGGAATCCGTAAGGGATTTATTGCCGCTAGCCACATCTGCTACCGTTTTGGCTTTTTGGTAACTGTCTTTGGCTTGTTGCAGTTGGGCGCGGGTTTCCGCGGCTTTTTGCAAGGCCTCATCCAATGTCATGATTTGCATAGAGGAGGCATCGGCCTCTGTACCGGTAGTGGCGCACCCGGCCACGGCAAAAGCGGCTAATATCGACAGTAAAAATACTTTTTTCATAAAGACTCCTTGTGTTTATAAATCTGCTTTTATTCTATAAATTTCTTTCCTTTTACGCAATGAAAAAATATCCCTTGAAATTGCTACAATAAACATATGCATACAATCAAAGAAATTATTCCTATTATTAAAAATGCCGAATACGGCGTAGTATTTACCGGGGCGGGTGTCAGTGTGGAAAGCGGCATTGCGCCTTTTACCGGAGCCGGCGGTTTATGGAACCAATACGACCCGAAATTTATTGAAATCAATTTTTTTCTCTCCGACCCAAAGCGCAGTTGGCAGGAAATGAAAAAAATCTTTTTTACCGATATGGATGAAGCGCAACCCAATAAAGCACACACCATAATTGCCAAATTGGAAAAAAAGGGATACATGAAAGGGGTTATCACTCAAAACATAGACGGCCTGCATCAAAAAGCAGAATCTGCGAATGTTCAAGAATTTCATGGCACGATTAAAACGCTTTCTTGCCAAAAATGTTTGCGGAAATATAAGTTGGAAGATGTGAATATCGAGGAAGTTCCCCCTATGTGTATGTGTGGCGGTGTGCTCAAGCCGGATTTTGTATTTTACGGAGAAGGTATCCCGCCGCACGCGTATGAAAAATCATTGGAAATGGCGCAAAATGCCGACGTGATGCTGATTGTCGGTACAGCCGGACAGGTAATGCCGGCATGCAGTTTGCCGCTAATTGCCAAACAGTTTGGCGCTACAATTATTGAAGTAAATCCGCAAAAGTCTGCCTTTACGGACAGTATTACGGATTTTTATTTTCCGCAAAAAGCAACCGAATTTTTTGCTTTGTTGGAAAAAGAATTATTTTAATAAAAAAGCCCTCTTATATAGAGGGCTTTTCAGCCGAAGAAAAATTTTTAGAATTTGGCCATTTCCGCTTTTACGTGTTCTTCGGTGTTTTTCATGGCGTTCAATGTTTTTTCAAACAGTTCGTCTAATGTCCAACCTAGCATTTCTGCCCCTTGTGCGATAATTTCACGCGAGCAACCTGCCGCAAATTTTTTATCCTTAAATTTTTTCTTAAGACTAGCCACTTCCATATCACTTACGCTTTTAGACGGCCGCATCCGTGCTGCCGCCCCGATCAGTCCGGTCAGTTCATCGGTAGCAAATAATACCTTTTCCATGGTGTGTTCGGGCTTGATATCTACGCAAATTCCGTATCCGTGGGAACAAATGGCTCTTATCAATTTTTCTTCTGCATTTATTTCGGCTAATAAGGTAGGGGCTTTTTTACAATGCTCACTAGGAAATTGTTCAAAATCTATATCATGCAGCAGCCCGCACAACGCCCAAAATTCCGCTTCGTTTTCATACCCCAGCCTAACGGCAAGATCTCTCATAACGGCTTCTACGGTTAAAGCGTGCAACAAGTGAAACGGCTCTTTGTTGTATTTTTGAAGTAATGCGACGGCTTGTTCGCGTGTATTCATACAATCATCCTAAAAAAATTAATTTCCTTAAATGAGCGGGCAGGAAAAACAGTTAATTAGTCGTCTGAGGGTAAGCAAAAGAAAATAATTAAGACAATGACACCAAACAACGGTACGAGTAACAACAGTAACCACCAACCGTTATATCCAATGTCATTTAAGCGGCGCGCTGAGATGGCTAGAGACGGTAAAAAAATCCCTAACAAGATTATATAGTCGATAAGGGAACCCAAATTACCGAAAAAACTAAGCACAAAACCGATAAAGAGCGTAACAATTCCTAAAAACAGTTTGAACAACCAAAATTGTGTACGGGTAGCGCGGCCTTCAAAATCAACATAATGTTTGGTAAATACATCAAAAAAATACGTTTGGATTATATGCATATAAACTCCTAAGTTTACGATATAATTTAGGATACAATAAAAAGGGTCCTTTGACAATTCTTTTTTGCGGGTTTTACGGCCGATAGTTGCGTAGGGCAATTTGTTCTTCCGGTGTCAGTTTGAACAAAGAAGAAACAAATTGGTTCGCCCGTTCTTCCAAAGCGGATGAATTTTTATTTTGTTTCTTGGCGGCAAAAATTTGTTTGGCTAATTTTTCCAATTGTTTTTTTTGTTGCGGTGTGCAAGAAGGAATGGGCAGATTTTTTAAGGGTTCACTGTAGAGTTCTAATAAATTTCCTTTGCGTTTCCCTTTATAAGACAGCCACAGATAGTAAAGCGGATCATTGAGCAAAACGAGCAAAAACCAAAGTGAAAAATTTTTGTTTGCCGATGAAATGAAGTACACGTCAGAACTTGCATACCACGGTCCGTCGCAATAGGCAAAAATATTGCGCACTGCCCGGTGCGGTGCAAGTAATTTTTCTCCCTCAAAATTCATTTTTCTCCGTACCGAGCCGAACCAATACTTTCCCTGTTGTAGTTGGTGTTGGATGCCATTGTTATTTTGTTTTCGTGCCAAAAGAACCGTCTTAAATTGGGCCAAGTGTGCGCGCAAATGCGGATAGGCGGAAAAATCGGTTTCCCGGTCGTTTGGATAGAAGAAATCAATTAAGCGGTATTTCGGACGGGTGTTGGGCACATAGGGAGCAATATCGGAATTTTTGAAAAAGGGTTTTAATTTCTGTTTTTCGGCGGCAGAAAGCGGCAATTGCCGGGCTTCTTCGTTGGTCAGTACAAAAACGCCTTTTCCCTTAAAACAAGTTGGCAGACGGTTTTTTTGCACGTGTGCGGCGGAAATTTTATCGCATCCTGTCATTAGTCCGTTGCTTACCGAGGCAATTTGTCCGAGGGTGTATGCTGCATTTTGTTCCATTTTTTGAAGGACGGTCGATAAAGGAGGATATATATTATCCGCGCGGGTGGTCAAATAAGAAGCGGAGCCGGTAAACAGGGCCGAGGGAGTAAGGGCGGTTTTATCTATTCCTATCAAACAGGGCAGGTCTGTTTTCCCCTTCTTAAAAACGGAAAGCAACGTATGTTGGGAGGTACCGGGAAACAGTTTTTGGTTTTCAAAATTGATAAGTCGCAGAAATGTGCTTTTTTCTTGTAAGTATTGCCGCAAGAAACGGCCTCCCGCTGAGGTAGAAAAGTAAGGTGTTGTTAAAAATCCGGCGGTGCCGTTGGGGCGGAGAATACGCAACGCTAAAAAGAAGAACAAGTAAATCAAATCGCTTTTCGGTGTGATAAAATTTTTCCAAACGGGATTTTGGCGCAAAGTGTTAAAAATTTCTTTATTGTTTTTTTGGCCGACGTAAGGCGGATTGGAAAGGACGATATCAAAGCCGCCTTTTTCAAACACGGCGGGGAATTTTTCTTCCCAAACGGTGCGGTCATTTTGGGTGGAGAGTGCATTTGTGCAAAGTGTATGCAAAAGGCATTTTTTCTCCGCCAATAAATCGGCACGGTTTTGAAAATCGGCGAGGGCATTTGCAGAGATATCGGCAGCATAGAGATTATTTTGTAAAATTTCGCGCAGTAGTGTTTTTTCCGACGTATGCGGAGATAATTGCTTACGCAGATGCGCGAGGTTTAATGCAAACGGGATTAACAGTCCTCCTGCTCCGGCAGCCGGATCGCACACAGTGATATGTTTTAGCAAATAATTGAGGCGTCTTTTTTGTATGTTTGAAAGGTCTGTTAAGGAAGAAAACGGGATATTTAACGTGTGACGGATAAAAATTTGCAGGGTTTCTTGTGCAAGCAAATCAGCAAGGGCGAACGGGGTATAAAATGCCCCTTGTTTTTTGCGTAAAGGGACGGATTGCTCACGCAGTAAGCCCAAAATTTCGGGCGTAAAAGCATGGGGAGTGCCTTCGGGTTTTACAGAGAGCGGATCTATTATTTTTTGTGCGTGCGTTTGTAATTCCGGAGGTAAAACACAGGGCACGGAAAAAAATTTAGCGAGTAATAGTTGATGAACGGCATCAAAAGATTTTTCTTCCGAAAAATGTAATTTCCGGCACAGGTGCAGAAAGGAAGAAAGAATCTTTTTATTCATGCGGAGCGTTGAGCAGAAATTTAGCCTTTGCGAGGAGTGTTTCGTAGATGTTGAGTTGGGCTTGTAAGCGGTAATAACGGACGTAGAGCGACAAGTCCTGCACGGGTTGGGCGCGCAAGGCTTCTTTTTCGGCCTGTAGGGCTTTTATTTTAGGAGTTAATATCCGTTCCCATCTGCTAAAATCCGTTTGACGGAAAAAATTTCCCTCGTTATACGGTAACAATGCTTCGGAACAATAATGGGTTTTCAAAACCGTCTCGTACGGTAACTGAAAGACCTCGGCTACCGCATAGGGGGCGTAGAGTTGGGACATGTCATGTAACAGTTGCGGATATTGGCTTTCCGGGAATTTATCGGCCATCAGTTGCAAATATCCCAATCGTTGGGCATCAGTAGCTGGCACGGATAAGCCGTCCATTTTTTGTTTATAACGCAGAACAAAAGAAGGCCGTTTATCGGTAGATTTTTGCAATACACTTTTTAAGTCTGTTACGTACTTTAATTGTTTTTTTGCTGTGTAATACTGTATAAAGTGTTGGTTGGACAAATGAGGGGTGGTCAGCAAGTTTTGCAACTGTGCTTTTAGAGTATTTTGTAATTCGTCTATCCATACGCGTTGAGCGACCAAACTCGGCAGAGCGGCAAAATCCGCAAATATTTTTTCTGCGAAGATAAAAGCAGGCGGTTGAAAAGGGGTGGTGGCGGCTAATTTTTTAATTTCTTCTTTACTGAAAATAGCGGAGCGAAACAAATTCGGGGCTTCGTCTTGGTAATAGGCTTCTAATTCTACGTACAAGTTTTTCAAGATATCTTGGTGTTTTTGAAAAGCGCTTTGGTCATGGTCTGTAAGGGTTAAGCGGGAAGATACATGATTGTGAATTGCCGCATTTCTGTCGTAGAGGTAAGCAACTTTGCCCAAGTTTATTTTTTCACCGGATTTTTCTAATAAGAGGGCTTTTTCCGGTATGGAAAAAACATCGGAATA
>Ga0265298_10005853_pt1 | contig 15296 bp, 10 predicted proteins | sample AusTroGonzalo_MG_3_FD_193486 | JGI IMG/M metagenome (GOLD analysis project Ga0265298, IMG submission 193486) | Bovine rumen microbial communities from tropical cattle in Woodstock, Queensland, Australia - Gonzalo_01 | ecosystem: Host-associated > Mammals > Digestive system > Stomach > Rumen ... | reverse complement strand
GCCACGCGCGTTCGATGAATTAATCATCCGATTATAATCCCACACATTCCCCAAAAAATTCTATTTTTGCACCATTGTTTGAAGATATGGTAAAAAAGGCTGGCATATCGTCCTTCCGGGAAAGATTGTTTTCGCTCCTGTACATGGTGGCATTGACGGGATGCCTGCTCGTTGTCTCTAATTCTTGCAAGAACAAAGCAAAAGATAAGGGGAAAGTGCCAATTGAGGAGGTAGGAGAGGCGGGGAATGTTGGCTTTGTGGAGGATTTGGAATATGCCGACTTCTCCTTTTCCAAAGTCAAAGGGTATTTCTTGGGCAAAATCGATGACCATTCGTGCGTGTTGAGTATCGAGAGTGCCAATAAAGCCAAGGTAACGGGGAATTATTACCTCATCGACTCGCTAGCCAACAGCACAGCGCCCGTACCGTTCAAACTCCTGAAGGAGAAGGATGGCTACCGACTCATCGCCGGCTCCACCAACGACCTGGCAACCTTCTCCATCGCCGCCGATTCAACCGCCATTCTCGGCACTATCACCACCCTTGGCGAACAGGGGAAAACCCATCAAATCTCCTTCCAACACTACAAAGCGCCTGCCTTCAGTGAGCCCAAGTCCAGCCGCTACCGCAAGCCGCAGTTCACCTACACCATGACTTCCGATGTGCAATACGGGCAGGCCAAAGGTTTCTGGACCAGCTACCCCATGGAGAACGACATCAACTTCACCAAAGTGTTTCTGAAACTGCTTCCTAAGACGATTTCCGCTAAACAGCAAAATCTGCTACTGGACCTATATATCCCTGAAAACGACAGCGTTGCAAAGCACCCGCTCTTTGTGATACTCCATGGCGGCGCCTATTTCGTGGGGGACAAGGGCACCAAGAACATGCGGGGCTGGTGCGAACATTTTGCCCAAAGCGGCTATGTGGTGGCCTCGGTGAACTACAGGATGGGGTTTGCCATCTCCAAAAGCTCCATCCAACAGTGTGGTTACCAAGCCATTCAGGATGCGCACGCCGCGCTCCGCTATTTAGTGGCGCACGCTGAAGAGTACCACATCGATCCCGACTACATCTTCGTGGCGGGAACCAGCGCGGGCTCCATCACCGCCTTGTCCACTGCGTTTATGAACGACAAAAACTGCCCGCCATTTGTGACCAAGCACAAGCTTCGGAAAAAATGCGGCACGCTGCACGCTTCCGGCAACGAATGTGCTGACAACGTGAAAATCAAGGCGATAGCCAACATGTGGGGTGCTGTTTACGACCTGCACGAACTGGACGGTCACCCCATCCCGATGGTCTCCTTCCACGGCACCGCCGACCGTATTGTGCCCTTCGACAGAGGCGTCCCGTTCTCGGAGGTGAAAAGCAAAATCGGAGAGATGCTGTTCGACGAAATGTACGGTTCCCAAGCCATTCACGAGTACCTCGACTCGCTGCATGTGCGCAACAAGCTCTATCCCTTGGAAGGCTGCGGTCACGCCCCACACCAGGAGAAAGACGGTCGGCTGAACGCCCACTACCAGTTCATCCAAGATAAAATGCAAGATTTCTTCTACCCTGAACTGAAATCGAAATGCCAGTTGAAGCACGACGACCACGATCCGCAACTCTACTGTCTTGAAGAAGAAGGATTTACAAAACTCCGTTGGCAGGTGGAAGGCGGCATCCTCCTGAGCAGCTCCGGAGGCGGCGTGCGCGTGGTTTGGTTCGACGATGCCCCAAAACATGTGCTGCGTGTCAGCGGATTCAACAGTATCGGCGTGCCGTACCAGCAAGAATGGAAACTCTAACGACTTGCCCCTTTGACATTGACTTTGACATTGACTATTGACTTTGACATTGACTTTCCTCTTCCCTACTCCCTACTCCCTCTTCCCTCACCCCTCCACCCCCTTTCAACACCCCTGTTTTAATCTGTTGAAAAATATTTTTCACAACGAGTTGATTATGTGCGAAAAAATTCTATTTTTGCAGCCCGAAAATTTAGAACGTAAAAATTTAAAAAGAATTAGAAAATAATGGCAAATCACAAGTCATCTTTAAAGAGAATTAGAGCAAACGAAAGAAAAAGATTAGCAAACCGTTACTACTCCAAGACAATGCGTAACGCTTTGAGAGACATCCGCGCCATCGAAGACAAGGGTGAAGCTACCCAGAAACTGTCCACGATGACGGCCATGATCGACAGGCTGGCGAAAAGAGGCATGATCCACAAGAACAAAGCTGCCAACCTCAAATCTGGCTTGATGAAGAAAATCAATGCTCTCTAAACCACTTCCCAATAACACAGATTTCCGTGTATCCGTTCCCATTCAGGTGCGGATGAGTGATTTAGACCCCTTCGTCCATGTCAATAACGGCATCCAATGCCACTATTTTGACTTCGGACGGAGTTTTTATTTGGAAAAAGTGCTACAGGACCAGGTCGATTGGAAAACCCTCGACCTGGTTTTGGTGCATATAGAGTTGGACTTCGCCGCCCCCGTGGAATTCCACGACCAGCTGGTCTGCGAAACCAAAATCGTGGAGATCGGACACAAAAGTCTGAAAATGATCCAACAGCTCCGCGAAACCAACACCAACACCGTGAAAACGACCTGTTACAGCGTCCTCTCCGGTTTCGACCGCGTCACCCATCAGTCTGTTCCGATTCGGGAGGAGTACAAGGTTCTGATTCGGGAACTTGAAGGTTGTCAGTTGTAGGCTTAAACCTTAAACCATAAACCATAAACCTTCAAAATATGATCAGCAAAAACCGTATATCCCAAATCCGTAAATTACACGCGAAGAAATTCCGCGATGAGAGTCAACTGTTTCTCGTGGAGGGGTATAAGAGTGTGGAGATGTTGTGCGGTTCGGATTTTGAGGTGGAAGAGATTTTTGCGACGGAAAACGCCATCCGTGAAAATGAAAATTGGCTGAAAAACAAAAAGATAACAATCATTACTACCGAGGAGATGTCGCGCATCAGCACGATGCAGACCCCGCCGGAACTGCTGACCATCGCGCAGCAACGCACGGAGCTTCCCGACATTCCCGCCAACCAACCCGTGCTCGCCCTCGACCACATTTCCGACCCCGGCAACCTCGGCACCATCATCCGCACTGCCGACTGGTTTGATATTCAGCACATTGTATGCTCCACCGATTGCGTGGAGTTCTACAACCCGAAGGTCATCCAAGCCACCATGGGTTCATTCGCACACGTATATGTGCACAAACGTCCGCTGGCCGGTTTCTTGCGTGAGGAACGCGCCCGTCGCCGCATCCTCGGCACCTTCCTGAACGGCGAGGACATCCGCGCACTTAAGTTTCAACCTTCTGACATTGTAGTCATTGGCAACGAGTCGAACGGCATCTCCGACGAGGTGGCGCAGACCGTCACGCAGCGCATCACCATCCCATCCTCCGCGCAGGGCCGCGACACTGCCGAATCCCTCAACGCCGCCATCGCCGCCGCACTGGTGATGTTTTCCTGGAGGTAATCCCCCTATCATCCCTTCCGTTTTCCGCGTGCGTAAAGCATCGTGGATTCCCTTCTTTCAACTCTGATTTGTGGCCAACATTGCAACAAAATGTGGTTAATTTCGCAACAATATTTTAAATTTAACATTTATTTATTTTTTATCTTTGCGCGTTTAGTAAAAGAGGTGTTTTTTCCCTATTTTTCTACTAGAAAGGCTATAAACAAAACGCAAACTTCGGTTTGCCGTTCAAAAGATACGAGAATATTTTATAAATAATGTTAAATCAAAGAACCGACGGGGCAGATGGTATATAACCTGCCACCATGTTACATGAAGAAGACTTTACTTCTCGCTTTCGCACTGATTTTATCAGTTGCCACCTTCGCCCAGCAACAGCTGGCCACCCTTAATCACGAAAACGAAAACCACGAAAGCACAATCACCGTTTTTTACGGACTTACGGCGTTGCAGAATGCTTATGCAGCTGCAGACACAGGAGACATTATCACGTTGTCTCCAGGAAATTTTAATTCCGTCAATATCACCAAACCTCTCACCATCCGCGGCGCAGGTATGTTCTCAGATGCCGATGCGGGCACAGAACGTACCATCCTTCTCAATTCATATGCTATTAATGTAAATAAAGCACAACCTTGCTTTTATATGGAAGGTGTTTCCCATGCAGAAACAGTGGTTTTAAGAGGTCGATACCTACAGTTTGAAAAATGCTATTTCAAGACAATTACAGGACCCGGCAATAATACCGGAATTGTTTTGAGAGATGCTTCTTTTGTTAATTGTATAATAGAGGATTTCAAAACTACCACCCGGGTTAGTGGCAACGACTATGTCTATTTGGACAACACTCAATTTACAAACAGCGTGATACTCAACAAACTTGGTTCGGAAGGCAATCATGTAATAACGAATTGCGTGGCACAACTATATAATTATGCTCAGTATTTGAACACTATGAATATTAATAATAGCATCTTATATTACAGTCTTGGCTCAAATGCAAGCAATAATGCATACTCCTCACACCACTGCATCGGCATCAACACTAGTAATAGTAATAACAATTACTATTCATCATCTACTCCTCTTTCAGAACAAGATTTGCATAACTATAAGGGACTTAATACAGTGTTTGTAAATTTCGATGGCACCAGTTACACCAACGGCGTAACAGATTTAAATTTGACAGGTGATGCGGCGAATATTTTAGGAAGTGATAACACGCAAATTGGTATTTATGGCGGTATAATGCCCTTCGACCCCAAAGTCCGTAACCCGCTGATCGGGAAGGTCACGGTGGCCCCGCAGAGCACTTCCGCCGGTGAGCTGCAAGTGGAAATCGAACTCAAAAACAATTCCCAACAATAACCCAAATCCTTTATCGCTATGAAACGATGGTTTCTGGCCCTGACAGGATGGCTTTTCTGCCTGACGCTACAGGCGCAATCGCCGCAATATACCCTGGAGTACTGGTTCGACCGCGACTACGACAGCCACGTCACCCAAACCCACAATATTGCAGGCGTTTGGCAGATACAAATGGAGATGAGCGATCTGTCGGTAGGGTTTCATACATTGAATCTCCATATCAAGGATGATACGGGACGATATTATTCGCCGCAGTCGTTCCTGGTTTATCGCGTTGCTGATTCGGCTTCGTTGTTCACGGCCGACTACACTTGCTGGTTCGATCAGGATTATACGAATCGTACCAGCGGATCATTACTTCAGAACAATTCCCTGCTGTTGGATGTCGCTTCCCTGCGCCCCGGTTTCCACATCCTCAACGTACAAACGAGCAGTGGATTGGGCGCTGATTTGCAAAGCTTTATGTTCTACAAACCGGCTGACGAAGTTCCGCCTCAGTATGCCAAGAACTATGTCTGCTGGTTTGACCAGGACTACGAGAATAAATCTTCCGGAACTCTTGACGGCAGTCCTCTGCTATTGAATGTTTCCTCGTTGCGCGAAGGATTCCACTTCCTCAATGTGCAGACGGGCGAAGGAATGGATGCCTCCCTGCAGAGTTTCCTCTTCTATAGACCTGCCGACGAGGTTCAGCCCGGTAATGCAAAGAAATACACCTTTTGGTTCGACCAGGACTATTCAGACCCCTTCACAGGTCAACTGGACGGCACTCCTGTGCAACTGGATGTCTCTTCTTTACGTGACGGTTTCCACTTCCTCAACGTGCAGACGGGCGAAGGAATGGATGCGGCCCTGCAGAGCTTCCTGTTCTACAAGGTGCCGGTGCAGGATCAAGAGGAATTGGGCATAGAATATTTCTACTGGTTTAACCGCGACATCAATCATATCCAAAGCGGACTTCTGACCAGCGAAGATATTATCAATGAATTGATTGACAACAATAATCTCACCGACGAACAAGTCAACAAGATAAGGATGATGCTGGATGTTTCCTCGTTGCCCGACGGTATCGATACGCTTAACCTTCTGTTGAAAACAGACGACCACAACACCTTGCTGAAGATCGCCCCCTTCCAGAAAGGACCGGTTACGGACACTTTTGCCACGGCCTGCGTTACGTTTGATTGGTACGAGCACACCCATATTACGGAGAGCGGTGAATACGTACACACGTTCAGTTCCGACAGCATTGTGACCTTACACTTGACGGTGAATTCCACCACCGCAAGCGATACCTTCGCTACGGTGTGCAACAGTAGTTTCACCTGGTATGACTCTACTTATACGCAAACACCGGAGACGCCACCCACCCATACCTTCACGAATGCCGTCGGTTGCGACTCGATTGTGACGTTGCGTCTCACCATCAACTATTCTTCCCATCAGGCTTACACGGTTGAAAAATGCGGGTCTTACACCTGGGAGAACGGTGATGGAAAGACCTACAATCAGAGCGGAAATTACCTTTACGAGCATACGGGCACCAATGGTTGTCCGCAGGTGGACACCCTGCATCTGACCATTTATCCTGTTCCGGCTGTCCCAACACTCGAGCATGAGGACAACACCAGTTGTGCGGAACCCAACGGCAGTATCACGGTAACCTCCCCGACAGGCGAAGGATTATTATACTCCCTTGACGACGGGGTTTTCCAAGGCGAAGAGGTCTTCCAGAATTTGACAACAGGCAACTATACGGTGACGGTGAAGAACGCACACGGATGTACTGCTCAAAAGGGAGTCACGATTTCCACGATTGGCAGTAACTTAAGTGTCACGGCTTCCGCTGTTTCCCCATGTGAGGGCGGGAACATCCAGCTCAACGCCACAACCCAATTCGAAGTGGAGGGTTTCGCTTGGACAGGTCCGAACAACTACTCGTCCACCGATCAGAATCCTACCATAACAGACGCCAGTGTGGACATGAACGGCAAATATACCGTGGTGGTCACGGATAACCTGGGTTGTACGGCTTTTGACACGGTGCGCGTTGCTGTGAAAAAGAAAACCTACGGCGACACCACTGCCACGGCCTGCGGTTCGTTCATTTGGTATGGAACCACTTACACGCATACGCCCGAGACAGCTCCCACGCATACCTTCACGAACGCAGCCGGTTGTGACTCTGTGGTGACACTGAACCTGACCGTGAATTCGCCGAGTTTTGGCGACACCATTGCCACGGCTTGCGGTTCATTCACTTGGTATGGAACCACTTACACGCATACGCCCGAGACACCTCCTACGCATACCTTCACGAATGCGGTAGGTTGCGACTCCGTGGTGACGCTGCACCTGACGGTGAACCACCCGAGTACTGGCGACACCAGCGCCACAGCCTGCGGTTCGTTCACGTGGTATGGAACCACTTATACGCATACACCGGAAACGGCACCCACGCATACCTTCACGAATGCAGCCGGCTGCGACTCTGTAGTGACCTTGCATCTGACCATTTACCCCGAGGTGGAACTCTCTGTCACCAATACAAATCAAACCAAGGTCTTTGGTCAAGCCATTGACAATGTCGTAGTCACCCATAGCGACTTTTCCCAATTGACCCACAGCACATTGCCCGACGGTTTGAGTTATAATAGTTCCACGGGAATCCTCTCCGGCACTCCGACTGCTACCGGTGACTATACGGTCACTTTTACGGCTACCAGCACCCTGATTCCTAGCTGCGGCACTGAGCAACAGGAGGTGGTGAATATCACGGTGAATCCCAAACCTGTCACCATCACAGCCAAGAGTGCGAACAAGAAGTATGACGGTACTGCCCTGACGGAGAGCGATTTCACTGCCTCTGCACTCGAAACAGGCGACACGCATACCTTCTTAGTGGCAATGACCTCGTCCAGCACGATCACTCACTATGGCATGCAACCCAACGTGATTGCGACGGTTGACGGGGAGCAAATCAACACTAATGATGGAACTGTCGTTGGCAACTACTTGATTACCACCGTTGATGGCACGCTTTCCATTTCCAAGCGCATCGTTCATATCCAGACTGCCGCCGACGAAAAGCTGTATGACGCCACCCCGCTGTCGAATGCCAATTACACCATCACCGGCGACGGCTTCGTGACGGGTGAGGTAACCGATATTCACACTAGTGGTAGTGTAACTGACATGAACACCTGCGTGAATAACGAGATCGTATATACGCCCACTTCGACGTTCAATGCGTCCAACTACCAGATTGATACCGTGATCGGAAAACTCTGTATCAGTGGCAATATGGCAGCTATTACCGTGACGTCAGCTGGTGCACCTGCCCCAATTGTTTACGACGGGCAGCCCCACGGTAGTGAGTATCAACACTATACCGTCACCTTCGACGGTCAGGCGGTTTCTCCTGATGAAACCGGTAAGGTGTTCAACTTGCCTACGGGAGACGTGTTAACCGTGACCCCGACCTTCGCAGGCGTGACCAATGTGGCTGATATCAATGATACGGCCAATAACAACGTATTTACTTACAGCATCACGCATAATGAAGGTTACATCGGTCCCAGAACCATCACTTACGGTACGGTGAATCTGAAGAAACGTCCTGTCACGATCACCGCCTCATCCGAATATTCTTCCAAAACGTATGATGGAACGCCTCTCAAGGTGACCTACGAACATTTGACTGCCACCGGATTAGTCGAAGGGGAATCGCTCTCTGCCGGCTATGTGGAAACAGATGACATTGCTCCGGGCGAATACCTTTGCAATGACAATTCGTTCCAATATGTGATGGCGCTGACGGCTTCTCAGCACGGGATCCAAGTGAGCAGTGAAAACACCAACTACACCCCGACTTTCAACGTGAAGTTGACCATCCTGCCGATTAACTTCGACTGTCCTGAAACAAAGACATTCACACTCATTGAAGGTACGCGCGAAATGAACGTGCCGGAGAGTGAATTGGGCGTGCCCACAATGGATGACGAACCTCTTCCATCCTACTTGACGGCCTCCAGCAATATTGCGAACCTCAACCCGCTGCCAGCAGGTGAGCACACCGTTACCTGGAGTTTCTTCGACGGGGACGGCATACAGGTGTCCACTTGTTCACAAACAGTGATGGTGCAGTATGAACCTTGTGATAGTATCATAACCTATCAAGGATACGACTACCGTTACAAGCGCGTCGGTTTCCAATGCTGGTTTACCGAGAACTTGCGCGTGCCCGTGGGCGATTACCATGCATACGATGATAATATGGCGAATGTTGAGAAGTTCGGCTATCTCTACAGTTGGAACACGGCTGTCGGTGTGTCAGACGATAACGTCAATGCGGTTCCCGAAACGTACACCGCCGATGACGGCACACTGTACGTCCAAGGTATCTGTCCTGAGGGATGGGCTGTTCCTTCCACCCTTGACGTTTCGAATCTGAATTCCGCCGTGGGTTCCACCACCCTGCTGAAAGATCCGAGCAATGCATACTGGCTGCCGAATTTCCAAGGTACGCCTAACGGCACTGGTTTCAATGCCCGTGGCGGTGGTTTCTACAATGCGGCACAAAACCGTTACGAGGATCTGCTGACCGGCTTCCACTTCTGGGAGTCTGATGCGGTGCAGAGCTCCGGTTCGATGATCTCGGCATACCTTGTATATTACTGTGACTCAGTGTTTATAAACCATCCGAGCCAGAAAAATGATAAAAAGAGCGTGCGTTGTATTCGCAAAAGCGCTCTCTAGTTCATAATTGTGATTTATTTTTTGGAAAGGGAGCTGAATGGCTCCCTTTTCTTTTTCGCTTTTTGGGGTGTAACATATAAAACAAAAATTATGTACTTTTGTCGCATCATTAAAAAATCAAATGCTTATGAAAAAAATTGTACCTCTTTTCCTGCTTTTATTTGCCGCAATGTCCTTTGCTTTTGCGCAAACTGTCGTGTTTAGCGACAACTTTGATTCCTATACTGCAGGCAGCCATCTCGCGCAGTCGAACTCGGCTTGGACCACCTGGAATAATGCTCCTGGAGGATCTGAAGACGGCGTGATTTCCACTGCACAGGCCGCCTCTGTTCCCAACTCTCTGTGTATTTCTGGAAGTAATGACCAAGTTTATCCTTTTGGCAACTACACCACAGGACACTACATCGTTACATTTAACATGTACATCCCGAGTTCCGGTAACGGTGGTTACTTCAATATCCAGCACGTGTTGTTGCAGCAATGGTCATACGAGTGCTATTTCTACAACAACGGGAGTGGCTATCTCAAGGTAGGTGGTTCTACCATCAACTTCACCTATCCTTCCAACGAATGGTTCCCTGTGGTGATGGATGTGGATATGGATCAGGATCAAACTTCCTTGACCATCAACAATGTGTTGGTGAACTCATGGCCGTTCCACTACACGGCTGATGCCACTACCGGCGGCGTGAACCAGTTGGCTGGTATCGACCTGTATGCCGGTGCGCCCAACAACCTTTCCGGTACTTACTATGTGGACGATTTCGTGGTGACCGAGCTTTCAGCAGCACTGATAGGCGAGTTTGTCATTCCTACTGAAAATATCACGCTGAATATGAATCCCGATGTTACGGCTACCGGCACAGTGACAATGAACAATCCGGGTACAGGTGGCACCGACTTCTACATTATTCCCACTTACGACATTCCGAATCCGACCCCCTCCTCCACTGGTGGATTAGAATTGCAATATTATTTTGACGATCCCTCCGAATTCATTGGTTGGACTAATGGGGCTGAGAATGTTGATCTTGCCATCTGCTATCCTGCCTCATCCCTTCAACATCACATTGGTAAAACGCTGAATGAGATCCATTTCTTCGTAAACGGGACTCTTTCCACCGCCAAAGTGCGTATCTATGCCATGAATAATTCTCTTTTGCATCAATGTCCTGGTGACGTTGTCTACGAGCAAACCTTCACTCCCGACAGCGGTTGGAATTCCGTTACGCTTACAACGCCTTACCTGATTGACGGCAGCGACCTCTGGTTCGGTGTTTGGTTCGCGCAGCCTGTGGGTAAATATTTAGTACCTTTGGATGGTGTTCCTGCTAACGACTACAGCTGCTGGTACAAGATAAATTCTTCTTGGTACAATCGTTTTACAAATGGCGAATATGACTACAACTTGTGTCTTGGCGGTTATATCAGTGGTACATCTATTAACCCGTGGTTGTCTGTCAGTCCCAATAATGGCAGCATCAACGCTGGCGCAACTGTAAGCGCCACAGTGACAGCCAATTCCAATGGCATGGCCATGAATGAGACCTATACCGCCAAACTGCACTGCTTCTCTTCCGATCTCAACAACAGCGAAGTCATTGTTCCTGTCTCTGTGACCATCACCAACGTTTCCGTGAACGAGCACAACCAGATCGAGGTGTCCGTATATCCCAACCCTGCCAGCGATTTCGTGCAAATCTCTTCCGACCAAATCGAACGTGTGGAGATTTATAACATGATGGGACAAAAGGTGTTCGACAAACTCTTCGGCGACACACACGTCACCATCAACACCCATGACTTTGCTCCGGGCAATTACTCTGTGACCGTGACCACCCACAACAATCGCGTCACTAAGCAGGTGATTGTTAGATAATCGTATTTTACGTTTCAATGTATACAACGGGCGGAGATATTTCCGCCCGTTTTTTTATTTCCAATACGCTTTCCACATTTTTTGTATCTTTGCAGGTTTTTTAGAAAAGACCATTTTCTTATGTTTGCCCGGATAAAGAACTATTTTCTCCACAAGCGTATCAACGCCAAGAAACCCGATAAAATCAGGGAGGTTTGCTCGTTGGTACACGCGAACTCCGTGGGGATGTTGTGCGAAATCACCGATGAGGACTCCTACAAAGCTATTTTCCGTATTTTCACGCAATTACAACAAGGAGGAAGAATCGTGCACCTCATCGGCTACATTGACGAAAAATACGTGCCGTTCTATTGCCTGCAACAACTTTCCGCCGACTACTTCTGCCAAAAGCAGCTCACTTGGTGCGGCGAACCCAACATGGTGCAGGTGCAAGACTTCGTTAACCGCGACTTCGACATTCTCCTCGACTTCAACTACCGTTATCACGCCCCTATTGAGGATATTCTGGCCACTGCCCACTCTAAATTCATCATCGGCAGTTGTCCTGACTATCAACAGCATTATGACCTTACCCTTCAGACTCAAAACGGAAACTACACCGAATTCTTAGGTTCAGCTTTCACATACACCCAGAAACTTGCAGGCAAATGAGAATCAATATCCAACAATCATTCAGAGGTTTAGGCGTTGCTTTGATTACGCCTTTCAAAAACGATGGGCAGATTGATTTCCCCCGCTTGGAGCAGTTGGTCAACAAGGTCATCGGCGAAGGGGTGGATTACCTGCTTGCCCTGGGCACCACCAGCGAATACCCTACCCTCGCCCCTGCCGAAAAGGACGATGTTTTGCGCTGCATTTTAGACACCAATGCCAAACGTCTGCCGGTGATGGTCGGTCTTGGCGGTCCCAACACGCAATTTATGATCCGAAAATTGGATCATTTGGCTGAATTTGATGTGGATGCCATCCTGACGGTTACCCCCTACTACAACAAACCTTCGCAAGCGGGCTTAATCGCTCACTACAAGGCCTTTACCTCTGCCACCGATATGCCGGTGTTTCTCTACAACGTGCCGAGTCGCACCTCCTGCAACTTGGAGGCGGCCACCACGCTGCGCATCATCGAGGAGTGTCCCAACGTGGTCGGCATCAAGGAGGCTTCCGGCATGATGAAGCAGATTCTGCAGCTGCTTGCCAAACGCCCGGATGGTTTCCTGGTGATTTCCGGTGACGATTTGCTGACTTTGCCACTCATGGCTGCCGGTGCCGACGGACTTATCTCCGTGACGGCCAACGCTTTCCCTTCAAAAGTGGCTGACATGGTACACCACATCATGGATCATGAGTTGGACGATGCGCGCAAAATCCACCAGCAGTTGGTGCCGCTCACCGTCGATTGCTTCAAAGAGGGCAGTCCTGCCGGCGTGAAAGCCATCATGGCCTCTATGGGTCTCATCGACAACTCGTTGCGGTTGCCGTTAGTGCCCGTGTCGGAGAAATTACAAGAAGAAATCGAGAAATTAGTGTCCATGTAGAGACGGTGTGCACACCGTCTCTACGGTCATTTATTGCCTTTACCGTCCCAGTACCACCTTCGCCATCGCGCCGCTCTGTTCGCGCACGAAATAAACGCCGCTGGGGTGACGGGACAGGTCAATTTGTACGGTCTGTAGAGATGACGTACACATCGTCTCTACCGCATCCACCAATTTTCCATACATATCATAGACCCGGATTTCGGTATTGGGGGAATTGCATTCAAACAATTGGACATTGAAGATGCCTGCGGTTGGATTTGGATAAACCAGTAGATGTACTTTCTCACGCGCAGGGGTTCTGGACGGGGCATTGTGTCCCGTAAAAAACTCGTAAATAACATCTTCGTATGCAACATCATACAGGTCTGCATTGTGATACCATTTGTGCGTACCGCCGACCACTTTCAAATGTTGCAAATCGCTATCGCAATTATAGGTATAGCGGATAAAACGTAACCCGTCAATCTTGCGGTCAGGCATCGTATCAATGACAGGATCACCGTTGCAACCGTTGGCTTCCTGCCAATAATCGAGGATAGCGTCGACCCCAAGACCGAGCGTCGAACCGAAAGAGACCCCGTTATAACCTACGATGTTGTCGTTAGTGCCATGGATGTGGAGGATACGGACAGGTGTAATCGGTGTTTCGGCGGCATCCGCAGTGGAAATCAGCCCACTGACGGGCGCACACGCTGTGATACGGTCACCATGTTCAATAGCCATGCGATAGGTCATAAAACCACCCATGGAGAAGCCTGTGAAGAAGACGCTGTCGGGGTCAAGTGGGTACTGCACCGTCAGCGAATCGAGAAGTGCCAAGAGAAAACCTGCATCGTCAATAGAGCTGCTGATCAGTCCCGCGTTCCACATCGTGCCGAAAATGCTCTGACTGAGCGCTTGTGGCACCACAATTGCCCAACCGAAATCCTCGGCTAGCTGCGCGAAGTTGAATTCTTGGTCACAAACGGTGATATTGTCACCCAGTCCGTGCAGGAAAAACAATACGGGCATCGACCCTTCATGATTTGCCGGAGTAGCAACAAGATACTCACGTTGTTTGTCCTGCCATGTAAAATGCTGAATTTGAGCATATGAACTATAGACAAAGGCTAAAAACAATATGGCAACATAAGGGACGCGCTTTTTCATAACAGATTCACTTTGGAGGTTATAATAGTTTTATAACGTAAAATACGAGTTAATGTTGTTTTAGGTTACAAGAAAATATACCTCAACACAAACAGAATCGCGAGAATCCATAACACAGCGTTGGTTTTGTTCATTTTGCCCGTGCAGGCGTTGATAATCACATAGGAGATGGTGCCGATCATGATGCCGTGGGAGATGCTGTAGGTGAGGGGCATCAGCACGGAGGTGAGGAACGCGGGGATGGATTCGCGGTAGTCGTTCCAGTCGATTTTGGCGATGGGCGACATCATAATCACGCCGACGATGACCAGCACAGCGCCGGTGGCAGCCGTTGGGATGGCTAGGAAGATGGGGCTGAAGAACAGCGCGAGAACAAAGCAGACAACCACCACAAAGGCGGTCAATCCGGTGCGTCCGCCTTCGGCCACGCCGGAAGCGCTTTCAACGTAGGTGGTGGTGGTGCAGGACCCCAAGCACGCGCCCACGGTGGTGGAGATGGCATCGGTCATGAGAATGCGGCTAAGCCCATCCACACGCCCCTCCTTGTCGATCATATTGGCCCTCACCGACACGCCGATAACGGTGCCGAGGGTGTCGAACATGTCGAGGAAAAGGAAGGTGAGCACCACCACGAGCATATCCCAGGAGAGGATGTTCGACCACTCGAACTGGCAGAATATGGGCGCTATGGAGGCGGGCATCGCCACCGCATGGTCGATATGGGTGGCCCCGAAGAAAATGCCGATAACGGTGGTGGCCAGCATACCGAACAGGATGCCGCCTTTCACCTTCAAAACCACAAAGATGGAGGTGATGGCCATTCCGATGATGAAGAGGAGCACAGGACCGTTTTTGGCTTCGCTGAGGGCGACGAGCGTTGCGGGGTCGTCCACGATGATGCCGGCATCTTGCAACCCGATGAACGCGATGAAGAGTCCGATGCCCGCTCCGATGGCGTATTTCAGCGAGGCGGGAATGGCATCCACAATGGCCTGCCGGATGTTGGTGATGGTGAGGATGATGAAGAGAATGCCCTCCAGCAGGATGGCGGTGAGGGCAAACTGCCACGAATAGCCCATGGTGAGGCATACGGTGAAGACGAAGAAGGCGTTC
>Ga0265298_10005852_pt1 | contig 15297 bp, 12 predicted proteins | sample AusTroGonzalo_MG_3_FD_193486 | JGI IMG/M metagenome (GOLD analysis project Ga0265298, IMG submission 193486) | Bovine rumen microbial communities from tropical cattle in Woodstock, Queensland, Australia - Gonzalo_01 | ecosystem: Host-associated > Mammals > Digestive system > Stomach > Rumen ... | reverse complement strand
TCTATCATGTAACGGCCTGCCTCCAAGGCCACGGCATTGACACTCCAAGGCTGACGCAGCTGGCGCAAACGGTCGAGGATGACGGATGAGCCCGTGACGTAGCCCAGACGCAGGCCTGGCACGCAGTAGCGTTTGGTCATCGAGTGGAGAATCAAAAGATTATGACAGTCCGTCATCTCGTGGGGCTGCAACACCGCCTTACGGGTATAGTTCTCGTATGACTGGTCTATGACATAGATATATTGCGGATGGTGGCGTACGACATAGTTCATGAGTCCTTTCACCATCACGTTGCCCGTGGGGTTATTGGGATTGCAGAGCCAATAGACGCGCTTCTCAGACAACTGCTCCATCGCGTCATTATCGAAGTAGGACACGATATGGTCATGTTGCTTGCAGGCATCCTCATACTCGCCGAAGGTGGGCTGCGGAATGATGCTCGCCCAGCCCTTAAACAGCTGGGCTATGAGATAAATGGCCTCTGTGGCACCTGCCGTCACCATAACCTGCTGTGGCAGAATATTCAGTTGTTCAGCCAACAGGCGCTCCAGAGTCAGCGGGGCTGGCTCGGGATAAGAGCCGATGACATCAAGCCTTTTGGCCAGATGCTGGTTCAGCGACGTCAAATCAGCATGGGTGAAGATGTTCGAACTGAAATTCATCTTCACCTGATCACCATACTGGTAGAGGTCGTCGCCGTGTCCGTATATCATAGGCTCTCAGAGGTTTTGATGCGGATAGTAAGGGAATCGCTGTCGAACAGAACCTGCGGACGTTCCACATAGCGGCCAAGGACACCCTGCTTTGCCAGCTCCTGTGGCGTGCCGATAGCTACACCCTGCTGACGGTCCATAAGCCACACGATGTCTGCCGTCTGCAAGGCTAACTCCAAATCATGGGTAGAGAGGAAGACGGTTTTTCCAGCTTCACGACTGATACGGCGCAGGAGCAACATCGTTTCCACTTTACTGGGGAAATCGAGGAAGGCAGTCGGCTCATCCAGATAGATGACTGGCGTCTGCTGTGCCAGCGCCTTGGCAATCATCGCCTTTTGCCGCTCACCGTCGCTCAGCGTGTCGACAAGGCGTTCTGCCAAATGACTGATACCCACCTGTGCCAACGAATCACTGACGATACGATGGTCGTCATCGGTCATCCGTCCCCAGAAGTCCGTATAGGGCGAACGCCCCAGACCAACCAGTTCCCTGACGGTCATGTTCTGCACGCTGGGCTTCTCCGTCAATACCACACCGATGAGCCGGCTCAGCTCACGGTCGCTGTAGTCACTCAGTTCACGCTCGCCGATAAAGATACTACCACCAAGCTTGGGCTGAAAGGCCGAGAGCGTGCGCAGCAGCGTTGACTTACCAACGCCGTTAGCACCCAACAGACACGTCAGCTCACCTTGTCGGATGGTGGCGCTGATGTCTGTGGCTACGGCCTTCACGCTTTTCTTGTCGCGATAGCCGATGTCGAGGTGTTCCAGCCGGATTGTCTCTTGGCTCATATCCTGCTGGCAAAATTACTAAAATTTTTTCGTATATCGCGCAATCAGGGCGTCAAAAATTGCATTGTGGCGTAAAATATTCACCTTTCCCGTCATCAACAACTGCTTGCGTGCCCTTGTCATAGCAACGTTCAGCTTACGGTCGATGACGTGTCCATTGTCCTCAAAACATGTGGCGGTAAGGAACTGCAACTGACTGTCATCGTTAACGGCAAAGTCGTAGATAATAACATCACGCTGCGAACCCTGGTAGCGTTCAACGGTATCTATCGAGATGTCGAGCAGCTCAGGGATGCCCAGTCGCTCTATCTCTTGTCGGATACGACCTATCTCTATACGATAGGGCACGATGACGCCTATGGTCTTTTGCGAATCGAAACGTTCGCCGTAGAAGCGGTGGATACGCCGCACAAGATCCGCGATGAAAACCGCTGTCTTAGAATCATCAGAACACCCCGAATCATCAGAATACTCAGATTCTCGGGAATCAAAGAACGCCACACGCTCCTTCTTCAGCAAGTCGTCGAGAGCATCCTCCGACGGCAGGTCGTAGCCGATGTCTGTGGCAGTCTGATGCTGTAGTGGCACGGGGCTTATCTGTTCATCCTGATAGAACAGCTCATTGGTGAAGGCAGCCACCTCCGGATGCATGCGGCCCTGTTTATGGAGCACACCAACAAACTGCGTTCGGCCAGCTTGCCGCTCCTGACGCAGAAGCCGCTCAAAGAGCGAGCGGGCTGCATCGCCACCATCCTGCTGCTGTACGACAGCGGGCAGCTGTTTGTGGTCGCCTATCAAGATGAAGCGGTCAATATCCTTCGTCAGTATGCCTACGATATTGGGCTCCAGGAGTTGCGATGCCTCGTCGACGATACAGAGGGAAAAGTGTTTCAACGAAAAGATGAACGGACGCGACTGTAGCATCGACGTGGTGGCCACGACAACGGGCATTTCCCGAATGAGCCGTTGCATCTCTGCCAGCTTGGGGCGGTCACCCAACCGCTGCTCCAACAGATGGCTGACGAAGCGTGGATCACACGATGCTTCATTCCCCAGACGTAGGTAGTCAATGCCTGCTGTCGTGAGCATATCGCAAATCTCATCCACCGCCCTATTGGTATATGCCGTCAATAAAATACCCATACAACTATCTCTTCCTACAGGGAGGGGCTGGGAGAGGGTCTCCTCCACTAAAAAGCGTAGCGCCATCGACGTCTTGCCAGTTCCTGGCGGCCCGACGAGCAGGAAAAAGTCGCGAGCCTGCTTGGCCTTCAGCAAGATGTCGTCATAGTCAGGATGATAGCTGCGACTCAGCCGTAGCGACGTGTCGGCCTCGGGCGGACGCTGACCCAAGAGCAATTGGCGTCGACGCAGGTCGTTGGCAGTTACCAGCTCATAGATACTTCGCAGGTTGTTACTCGTAGCGTTGTCGCTGGAACCGTGCTCAATGGCATAGTTGCCGTCAGTGAAAAGATCGCCGTTTTGCTGCCCGTCGTTGAGACGCACCGTCAGACGGTCTTCGTGAATCTCCTGCAGCGTACCTTTATATAGTATGTGCCTGCGCACATCGGGTTCTTCGTCGTAACGATAGACATAGACGCTGTCGCCACGACGGAAGTTGCGAACATAGTCGGTGGTGTCTTCGGGAATGCCCAGCGTCAGCAGGTCGTAGCCGTTATCCTGGCCTGACTGCTGTTTCTCCAGCAGTTGCAGGCCTGTATAGATGTTTCCTGTACGCAGTTTCTCGTCGGTCGGCATGCGCCACAGGTCGCTGATGGCATACTGCCCAGGGCGAGCCTGAATGCGTGAGCAGAGCTGTTCGCGATAGACAAAGCGCGCCATGCGGAGAAAGTAGTCGTGCTCCGCATTACCCATCGGCGGCAACAGCGGCAGCAGGGCCTCAGCACCTTCACGGGCAAAGTGCAGCTCCCACGCCACCAGCATATTACGCATCTCTATGGCACGTCGCAGCAGACGTGGCTGATAGTCTACACGCAACAATCCCTCGCGAGCCGGATACTTGGAATAGAGCAGCCTGATATCGATTGTGTCGTGATGCTGCTGGAAGTTCATGCGCAGAATGCCGTAGTAGAGCAGCAGTTGTACGAAGTGGTCCGTGCGGTGTACGATGGCAGCTTTCTGTTCGATGCGGTGGTTACGGCCCGACTTCTGCTCCACGAGCAGTCGCAGGTCGTTGGTCATCAGGTCAACACGTCCCTGCAGTCCCAGCGCTTCGCAGACGAACGACGGCTCCAACAGCGCATGCTGACGGTCGTAGTCGGCAAACAGTTCGCTGACCACCTCTTCAAGGTTCTCGGCCTGCTGGCGGGCATCGTCAATGAAGCGCTGACCGTCGAAGTCGTCGCAGGCACAGAACTGCATGGCCTGTTCGCGGAACGAGCGCCACAACGTCTCCGTGACATCGTATTTTTCGCCTCCTTTGGAAATGGAAATGATATCGTCGAGGGCTGCGCCAGCGAAGTTTCCCAATAGGATAGCCTGCGAATTGGCTCGCGGCTCCAACCGCTTCAGCGTGTAGCTCAGCGGATGCATGCCTGGCTGAGCAAAACAGCCTGCGATAGCCGTTACGTCCATCAGGAAATCGGGCTCGACAACCACCAATTGGGGTTCCGATGAATCGCCAATCAGATTCAACTGCATCCCTTCACGTAGCAAAGGACGCACAGCCGTCACAGCGTCGCCACTAAGGCGCACACTGCCCCCAGCCGTTTCGCCATAGACATACGCGTCATCCCATCGGCTGACGGTACATCGCTCTACGTTCCACTCGTCAGTTGTCTTCATGCTATAGTTTCATTCGTCTCCACACACACCTCGGAATCCTGCGCCACACAGCTGTCAGCAGACGGTATTTCCAGTCGATGACGCGGATGTGTCGTCTGTTTCTGATGGCTCGCACGATGTCCTTTGCTACCGTCTCTGGCTTCAGCATCATCGGATAGTGGAAGTCGCCGCTCAACAGGGCAGTATCCACGAAGCCTGGGCGGATGTCGGTAAACTGAATGTTCAGCCCTCGTGCATGAGCCTGCTGCTCCAACGCCTGCAGATAGACGTTCTGCATGGCTTTCGTGGCCGAATAGCTGGGTGCAGGGCCCAAGCCCTTCGTGCCGGCTATCGACGAGATGGCGGCAATGTGTCCTGAACCCTGTTCTGCGAAGTAGCGGTAAGCCTCGCCCACCATACGGGTGAAGCCCAGCGCGTTGGTCTGCATCGTCGCCAGCTCGATGTCCTCGCGCAGCTCGCGGTTCTGCTTGCCGATGCCAGAGGCATAGAAGAAGAGGTCCATACCGCCCAACGTCGCGATGAGCTGTCGCAACCGCTCTGTCGCATCGTTCTGCGTCACGTCTATCTGCTGCCACGCAGCAGCCCCCAATGCCCTCAGCGGCTCCTCCCGTCTGGCAGCAACGCCAACGGTCCAGCCGTCCTTCATCAGCAGCATCGCCACCTCCCGGCCTATGCCCGAGGAGGCTCCAATCACTATAGCACGTTTCGTCTCGTCCATCGTTTATTTTGCCTGTTTGGCCGCGAAGTTACTAATTTTGGTGCATCCAAACAACAATTTCCATAACTTTTTTGCCGAAAACGTTGGCGGTTGAATAACAAGGGCCGTCTGAGGTCTGAATTCTCGAGAGAATTCAGACGTTAAGCGTTGACTATTTTTCAAAACTCGTGCCCCTTCGCAAGAAACTCATGCCCCTTTACGAAGAAGTCAACTCCCTTCGCAAGAAATTCGGCCCTTTTCACGAAGAATACAAAAAAATGTCGTATCTTTGCAGCACGAATCAACAAACTAAAAACCATATACCAATGAAACGATGCTTTATTATTGCGTCTCTTGCTCTCATCACGCTGACGGGATGGGCTGCTGACAACAAGGGGAAAGTGCTGGCCCAGACCGAGGGCAGTATCACGTTTGCAGTGGACGAAGGCCTGAAGCCGAGAGACGTGGAGCGCAAAACACGCTATAACGGTGAACAGATGGCGCACCTCATTCTCCAAGGCGAGAACATCCGCAAGGAGGCTTTCCACATCATGGCCATAAGTTTTGCCGACGCGCAGAACCTGAACCACTCGGACAAGGACGCTTTCTACAAGACCATCGTCGATGCCTATGCTAACCATAAGTCCATCGTGCTGTCGCCCGACATCATGTGGCTGCTCATCAGTCAGGGCTTTGCCCGCTATGTCAACGGTCATGCTGAGGCGTTGCGCTCGCAGCTGGTCGACCACGAAGGGCAGAAGGACCTGATTGTCCAGTCGGAGCTGGACTCGACGGGTGCCACCAACTGGCCGAAGCTGGTGGACGATTTTTCCAAGCAGATAGAAAGCAACACAAAGGGTGATATCGCCAGGACCATCGTTGCCGACTTTTCGACAACCAGTCGTGAGGAGCACGTGGCCTCGCTCATCACACTTATGGAGAGCATGAAGGCTTACTTCCGTTACCACGAAGTTGCTATGGGGTGCGGCATCCCCAGCATCACACTGAAGGGCACACCCGACGATTGGAGGAAGGTGCTCGATAAGACAAAGCGACTGGCACCATACGGCCTCAGCGAGTGGACGAAGAGTCTGGAGCCGATACTCGCCGAGTTTATCAGCGCAGCCGAAGGTCAACCCAACCAGAAATTCTGGAAGGACATCGTGAAGAAGCATCGGGTGAAAAAACTGGAGAAGAGTGGTGGCTGTGGCCCAGACATGACAACCAAATTCGACGGTTGGTTATTGAAGTTCTTCCCCGACGAGAACGGAAAAACATTCAAGAAAGTCAGTTACGACATTCAGATGCCCTCGGAGCGTGTCCGCGTCCGTTTCATACGTCACGTCATCGACCCCGATTCAGGCGAGGAGATGTACCAGATACAAATGGAACTCATAGCCGGTTTCATTGGCGCTGAAGAGGACACCACGACCAATACCGTCACACCAAAGATTGGCTGGCTGGTACGCCAGACGGAGGAAAACGAGGGTGTGCAGTCGCCCAAGAGAAAATAACAAATAAAAAAGACAATAATGAGAAAGATTATTCTGACTACCCTCGTAGCGCTCGTTGCAGTAGGGGGCTATGCGAAGACAACGACAAAGAATCCGAGGGGATTGTATCGCCTACAGAAATTTATTTATGAGGACGGCTCGACAAAACTACCAGGAATCCAATACAAGTATGCGACTGACTCCGTGACGCTTACCATTTTCTTCAACCCTTCACAAAGCAATACGAAGTGGGCCAGCATGGAAGTAGATTTACGCGACACGCACCCACTGGTGGAAACTGGCGAGAAGCCGCAAGGCGCTGACGGACACGGCACACAGGTTTTCAACGTGGACGACCGCCAGTTCTACTTCAAATGGTATAATGACAGGTGGCCAGACTTCGGCAAGTTTAACCAATTCATCACAGAGATTTATGCAAAAGATGGTGCGGAAACGGAGGTGACACAGGCTTTCGACCTGTTTGAGAACAAGATAGACACGACGGCCAACAGATTCTATGGTTGGTGGATTCGTGTTGGCGCCACAGCCGACCCCAGCGGAACGGGACAGCGCCATCAGGTACCTACTATCTGGAAATGCTACAGCCCGAAACTGTCAATGGTGGTACACATGCTGAATAACGGGACAGCGCTTGGCTGTAACACGACAAACACCGTGAAATACGAAAACGACAGCCTCATCTATGAGATAGGACACCCCTGTAACATCCACTGGCTGAACAAAGACTGTCACGCGCTGACCTTTATACAGGAGAACGGCGTGCCCCTGACGGAAATCTGGATTCGCGCCGGACTGCCTACAAACTGGCAGAGCATTTTCAAGACTAATCTGGAGACCTACCGCAACGGTGTTGCCTGCATAACAGATGCCGTGGAGACAGCCATACAGAAACGCGACCTGCCAAAAGCGGAGGCTTTCATCGCAGAGGCCATAGAGAAGGACGTTCCGATTGAAGTTCTCTGCGAGGGAACGATGGGCATTGCTATGGGACTGCTCAACAACAACCTGCAATATAAGGAGTGTGTGGACTTCTGCAACCGCCAGCTTCAAGTCATTAAGAACTATACTGAGAACGGACACGACCACACAAGCTTCTCAAGAATCCACCTCCACATGACGGAACTGTGCAAGGCCATCGCCACCTATCGCAGCGGCAACACCGCGGAAGGTAAGCAGATGATGGAGGAGAGACTGTCTATCGTCGACAGCGAGATTGAGAGATACAAAGACATCAAGGGTATGGAGCGTTACATCAACCTGCTGTACTACCATAACTTCATGATGTACTACCTGGGCTACGACATCCTCGGCGCTGAGCGCACCCTGCTCTATCTGGACGCACTGACGCTGATGGCTCCCAACATGACGTCGCAGAACAAGAAGCTGCTGCTGCACTGTCGCGCCAACTGCTATCTGTTCAATGGCGACAAAGCCAGCGCCCGCAAACTATGGCAGCAAGTCAAGGATCTCGATCCCAACTTCTTCAAGAAACAACCGGCCGACAATCCGCTTAAGATGGAGTTTGGAGAATAAATAATGTAAGAAATGATGCAAGACAATAAAGAAGAACGATTCCCGATAGTCGACGAGCAGGGACAGGTCGTCGGCTCAGCCACACGCGGCGAGTGCCACAACGGCTCGCGGCTGCTGCACCCTGTGATCCACTTGCATGTGTTCAACTCGCGCGGCGAGGTCTACCTGCAGAAGCGACCAGAGTGGAAAGACATCCAGCCGGGCAAGTGGGACACCAGCGTAGGCGGACACATGGACTACGGCGAGACGCCCGAGCAGGCGCTGACAAGAGAGGTACGCGAAGAGCTGGGCATCACCGACTTCGTGCCCGAACGAGTGGGACAATATGTCTTCGATAGCCGTCGTGAGCGCGAACTGGTCTACGTGAACCGCACGACCTACGACGGGCCCGTCAGTCCCTCAGCTGAGGAGCTCGACGGCGGTCGCTTTTGGACTATCGACGAGATTCGCGCTGCCATAGGCAAGGACGTGCTGACGCCCAACTTCGAGAGCGAGTTCCAGCGATTTTTCCTGTGATTTGTGCAAAGTATTCAGAAAAAGTTGTATCTTTGCCTGCGAATAACAGAAACAAGGGCAATCATTAAACGATCATGACTATGAATAAGACAAAACTATGGATGCTTGGCGCCGCCTGTGCTGTGATGTCCCTCAGCACTTCGTGCTCAAACAGCGAAGCGCCTGCTTTGAGCCCAACTGATGACAGCAGCCAGTTTGTAACACTGACGGATGTCGTACCCGATGCCATCCTTGAGATTCGCTACTTTGGCACCTACAACTTCGTGGGCAAACGCATTGACGGCTATCTGGAACCAACGGCGCTACTGACAAAGCAGGCCGCCGACAGCCTGCGCGCCGTCAGCGATGATGTGAAGGCTCAGGGCTACCGCCTGAAAATCTACGATGCCTACCGTCCGCAGAAAGCCGTTGACCACTTCATGCGCTGGGGTGCTGACATCCCCGACACGCTGATGAAGGCTTATTTCTATCCCGACCTCGACAAGAAAGTACTCTTCCCGCAAGAATATATCTGTGAGAGAAGCGGCCATACCCGCGGCTCCACGCTCGACCTGACGCTGTTCGATATGACAACGGAGAAGGAACTCGACATGGGCGGCACGTTCGACTGGTTCGGCCCCGAGAGTCATCCCGACTTTTGCGGTAATCCCGAGACGGGCGAGTACAACGGCGACAATCACAAGTCGCCCGTTGGCCGCAGCATCACCGAGGAGCAGTTCCAGAACCGTATGATTCTGCGCCGCGCCATGATGCGTCACGGCTTTAAGCCCTTCGACACCGAGTGGTGGCACTTCACACTGAAGAACGAGCCCTTCCCCGATACTTATTTCACCTTCCCCGTCAAACAATTGGGCGAGTAAACAACAGCAGACATCATGGCCAAGAAAGTCCGTACGATAGAGATGCAGCGCCTCACGGTCGAGGAGTTCCGCGAAGCAGAAAAGCTGCCGTTGGTGGTGGTACTCGACGATGTGCGCTCGATGCACAACGTCGGCAGCGTGCTACGCACCGCCGACACCTTCCGCGTGGAGGCCGTCTGCCTGTGTGGCATCACATCGACGCCGCCATCGGCCGAGATTCACAAAACCGCCCTGGGTGCTGAGGACAGCGTCACATGGCACTATTACCCTACAGCACTCGAGGCCGTCCGGCAACTACAGCAGCAGGGCTATACCGTCTACAGCGTCGAGCAGGTGGAACACTCCACCAAGCTACAGCGCTTTCAGGCGGAAGCAGGACGTCGCTATGCCGTCGTACTGGGCAACGAAGTGAAGGGTGTGCATCAGGAGGTGGTCGACGCTTCCGACGGCTGTCTGGAGATACCGCAGCTGGGTACCAAACACTCGATGAACGTCAGTGTCACCGCCGGCATCGTCATCTATAAGTTTGCCGAGCAGCTCATTTTGAAATAATATACAGAATAGTGCCGCTATCAGAACGGTGCAGGCTGTTCGAAGTGCATACGCTGACCTGTCACAGGATGGGTCAGCGTTATTTGTTCTGCATGCAGATAGAGGCGGTCGGCTGGCTGACCATAGAGTTCATCGCCCATGATGGGACAAGCCAACCCATCCTCGTGGGCACAGTGCATACGCAGCTGGTGAGTGCGACCAGTATGAGGATAGAGAGCAATTCTGGCTGTTTTCTCCTGGCTCTTGACTGTCGGCAGAAGCAGCTCATAGTCAGTGACAGCGGGCTTGCCCAACTGATGGTCAACCACCTGACGCGGACGATTCAGAGGGTCGGCATAGAGAGGCAGGCTGATGGTACCCTTCTGCGGCTTGCCCTGAGGCAACTGGCCGCTGAGCAGGGCCACATAGCGCTTCTCAACGGTACGCTCCGAGAACTGCTGTTGCAGGTTACGGTAGGCTTCACGATTCTTCGCAACGACGAGCAGACCGCTGGTCCACATATCAAGGCGATGAACAAGCAAGGCCCCCGGCCAACGCTCCTGGGCGATAGTAGCCACGCTATGACGCTCGGTCCGTCCGGGCACGCTGAGCAGTCCCGATGGTTTGTTGACAATGGCCAACGTATCGTCCTCGTAAACCACACTAATGTCAAGTTTCGGAAAGCCGTCGGCATCGGGCGAAGGGTCTACGTCGAGACCTTGCAGCATCCACGTCAGCACGGGCTTACACTTACCGCGACAGGCAGGATAGAACTGTCCATGATGACGAATCTCACTCTTCGGCGACGGTCCCCACCAGAACTCTGCCATGCAGACTGGTCTCAAGTGCTGTTGGTAGGCATACTGCAGGAGCTTCGGCGCACAGCAGTCGCCCGTACCGCCAGGCGGCAACGGGTAGCGGCGCTGGATGCGCGGCGAACAGTGGTAGTCGCGCCACACCTCGACGAGGTCGTGCTTCTCGCCTCGCGCATTCAACACTTGATATTGGTGGAAAAGCCACAGCTGCAGGTCCTGCGAACGCTGGCGACGCTCGTCGTGCTGGCTTTCGTCACGCATGGCCGAGATACATCGTTCCTCCTGTTTGAAATGGCCGTCTGGCTGCTGGGCATCGAAGACGGGCGGCACAAAATAGGGCCAGTCGTTGCGGCCCTCCAGCAGACCGGAGTAGGCGGCGAGGAAAGCCAACTGGTTATCGGCTGTCTCCACCACCAACACACCAAACATCTTACCTTCTGTCAGCGCCATCGCCGACAGTTCCTGCTGCACTTCCTTGGCGGCTAGCAGGCACAGCGGATGGGGCTCGTAGCAGAAGGGATAGGTAAACCGCTCAGCCTTGGGGATGTCGGTATGCAGGGGATGAAGTATCACAGTAGGTCGAGACATTTCTCAATGGGAATACCACATTTCTTGTCGTCGAGGTCACGGTGGCGGTCGATGAGTCGGCTGACGACATCCATCGCCGTGCGTGTGCTCTGTTTCAGCGGCTCACCCTTCAGCAGATGACCGATGAGCACAGCCGAGAAGATATCGCCCGTACCGTGAATAAGAACGGGTATCTCGTCGTAGTCGAGCCGGAAGAACTCACCATCCTGATGGTTGTAGCCGATGACGCAGCTCTGTCCCTCGACACGGGCACTGGTGACAATAGCCGAGCGGCAACCGATGTCGCGCAAACGGCAGAGCATCTCACGGGCCTCTTCCCATGACATACCCTCCTCGCGATAGGGTGTCGACGTCAGATAGCAGGCTTCAGTATAATTAGGGAATGTCAGGTCGGCCACGCTGACCATTTGTCGCATCAGCTCCACAGAGCGCTGCGTAATACCGTTGTACAGTCTTCCGCCGTCGCCCATGATAGGGTCGACGAAGATGGTGGTGCCACGACGACTCTGCTCCGTGCAGTAGGCGGATACAAGCTTGGCTTGCTCCTCACTGAACATCAGTCCCGTACAGACGGCATCAAACGAGAAGCCGAGGTCCTTCCATACAGGCAGAACGCCACGCATGTATTCCGTCGTATCCATCACGTTGAACTTGCCGTAGTCGAGGGTGTTCGACACGAGCGACGTCGGGAGGTTGTATGTCGGATGCCCCAGATAAGTCAGAATAGGCATCATGGCTACCATACCCACATGGCTGTAGCCTACAACATCGTTGATAAGCAGTATCTTCTTCATTGCGGGTGCAAAATTACGAAATTATTATGAAATGTGAATTGTGAATTATGAATTATTTCGTAATTTTGCACCCGCAATGAGAATGAAACGACTGATAACAAGCATATTGATAGGTAGCTGTTTGGAAATACACGCTCAAACGAACGACCTGCCACGCACATCGCCGGAGGCCGTCGGCCTGCGTTCCGAGCAGGTGTCGGCGCTGTTCGACTCGCTGCTGGCCTACCCCAAGACAGAGATTCACAGCTGCATCGTCATGCGTCACGGCAAGGTGGTCGGCGAGATGTATCCTGCCCCCTTCCGTGCCGAATACCCGCACACGCAGTTCTCCTGCTCGAAGACATTCGTGGCGGCTGCCGTTGGCATTGCCATCAGCGAGAAGAAGCTGCGCCTGACGGACAAGCTCGTGTCGTTCTTCCCCGACAAGCTGCCCAACATGGTGAGCTGGCAACTCAAGAGCATCACCGTTGAGGACCTCTTGACGATGCGCTCGGGCTTCGTCGTCGATACGAAGATGCGCACCAAAAGCCGCCAGTGGATTCGCGACTATCTGGCTCACCCCATGAACGCCCAGCCCGGTAAGAAGTTCCAGTACGACTCGATAGACACCTACCTGCTGTCGGCCATTGTTCAGAAAGTAACAGGCATGACTGTACTGGAGTATCTGAAACGACGCGTCTTCCAGTACTTGAACATCCGCGACGTGCAATGGGAGTTAAGTCCGGAGAATATCACCACAGGCGGCTGGGGTCTCTATATCCAAAGCGAGTCGCTGGCTAAGTTCGGCCAGCTATTGCTGCAACGCGGCAAGTGGCATGAGCGCCAGCTGATTCCCGCCACGTGGGTCGATGCCATGATGAAGAAGCAGACCAGCACGGGCAATGGCAACGGCGGCTACGGCTACCAGATGTGGACATGCAACTACCCGACGGCCATGCAGGCCAATGGTGCTTACGGACAATTCATCATTGTCGTGCCCAAGGAGGATGTCGTTGTCGTTATCACGCAGTGTACCATTAACGATACTGGACGCGAGCAAGCTTACATCTGGAATACCCTGTTCAAGGGGATGCAGAAACAGTCGCTGGCTCCGTCGAACAACTGGCAGCAGCTGAAGGAGCGCACGTGGTCTCTGCCCCTACTGGAAGGCGAGCCGACCAATCTCGTGCTTTTCAACCCCAAACCCAAGAAGAACGACCCCGAGCCCTATCAGGACAAGACCTTCCAGCTGCAGAAGAATGCACTCGGATGGGCGAAGCTGCACTTCGTGGCCGACAGCCTCATCGAGATAACCGACACGGCACAGCGCACAGGTATTGTGGAACTGGGCTACCAGCGGTGGAAGACGTCGAAAGTCAGCCTCTACCCGCTCAATGCTCGCTATGCCGTCGTGGGACAGTTCAACCCCATCCGTCCGCCCTTCCGTGTAGGAGCCTGCTACGCCTGGAAAGACGATGAGCTGCAGGCCAAGCTACACTTCGTCGACTGGATGGGTTCCGTCCTGCTGAGAATACGCTTCCTTGAGGACCGTCTGGATATTATTGCGAAGGAAAACTATCAGAAAAACCCCATTCGCTTTAGCGGAACGATGATGTGATTTGGAGAGTTAGAGAAAATATTTGAAGGAGATGAAGATTATTGTTTCTGAGGAGATACAGCAGGTGTGCCCTGCGTTTGTCGGCGCAGCTGTCGAGGCACAAGTCACGAATAGCCCCTATAGTCAGGAGTTGTGGGACGAGATTCACGAGTGGGAGCAGCGCTTCCGTCGCGACCTCACCACCGAATCGCTGAAGGAGCTCAGCGGCATCGCCGCCACCCGTCGCGTCTACAAAGCCTGCGGCAAGGACCCGTCGCGCTACCGCCCCGCCTCCGAGCAGCTCATCCGCCGTATGTTGCAGGGCAAGGAGCTCTACCAGATAGACACCCTCGTAGACCTTGTCAACCTCGCCAGTATCGTCTACGGCTACAGCATCGGCGGCTTCGATGCCGATAAGATTGTCGGCGATACCCTGACCCTCGGCATTGGCCGTGAGGACGAGCCCTACGAGGGCATCGGCCGCGGCCTGCTGAACATTGCCGGCCTGCCCGTCTATCGCGACGAGCAGGGCGGTGTGGGCACGCCTACCAGCGACAACGAGCGTACCAAGATGACACTTGCCACCACCCATCTGCTGGTGCTCATCAACGGGTACGACGGCCAGGAGGAGCGTGTGCGCCAGAACGCCGAGTTCATCCAGCAACTCATCCGCAAGTATTGTCAAAGCGAAGGCGGCAGCATTACCATCTACAGGTAAGCCGCCGCCCTTTCTACTTATTTTTTCTTCCCTGTCTGCCGTCTTAGAAGTCAAGGCGGTAGAAGATGTTGGGCAGTGAGATGCCCGACTCGTCGGTGCGCACGTTGCCGGTGCCCAGGTCGAAGCGCTGGTACTGCGGCGTCTTGGTGCCCAGGATGTTCAAGCCCTCGAAGGCGATGGTGTGACTCACCTTGCGGCGGTTGATCTTATAGCTGACGGTGAGGTCGACGATGCCCGTTGGGTCGAAGCGCTCGGAGAAGGCCTCGTTGTCCTTGTAGATAGGATCATTGTCGATGATACCCTTTGCCACATTGGCGCGCATCTGATCAACATCCACTGGTGTATAGCGCAGACCGCCCTGGATGCTGTACTTAGCACTGATGTTGAACACGTTCTTACCAATCATCCACTCCTTACCGGCCAGGATCTTGAACATGAAACCACGGTCGTACAGCTGATTGCGCCATACCTTGTCCTGTCCGCGATACTCCGACTTATAGAGTGAGAAGTTGGTCTGTCCGAAGAAACCATGACTCATGTAGTGCTCCAGGGTGATGTCGCCGCCATAGTTGCGGGTGTTACCTTTGTTCACCAGTGGCTCGTCGGTGTAGGCATATAAGCGGTTGGTCACGCAGTAGGTGCTGCCGTTGATGCCCACAGGTATGTCGAATCCGTACTCGTAGAAGGCATTGATGCGCAGTGTCAGGTTGCTGTTGAACTTGTGCATATAGGTGGCATGCAGGTGGTGAGCCTTGGTCAGTCCCAGATCCTTGTTGACCAGACGGTCGTTGTCGTCGCGATAGAAGTAGGCGTCGAGCTTCTCAATCATTGAGTGCAGACCGT
>Ga0265298_10005851_pt1 | contig 15298 bp, 15 predicted proteins | sample AusTroGonzalo_MG_3_FD_193486 | JGI IMG/M metagenome (GOLD analysis project Ga0265298, IMG submission 193486) | Bovine rumen microbial communities from tropical cattle in Woodstock, Queensland, Australia - Gonzalo_01 | ecosystem: Host-associated > Mammals > Digestive system > Stomach > Rumen ... | reverse complement strand
TATGGGCGTTGCAAGGTATTCCCTATGCATTACCTGGTAATCACGTATCCTACCCTACCTTATATATACGTAGTATATATCCCGTGATTTTAAAAATTACCGTTTTTGCGTGCGTTCCCTTCTGCACGCATTTAGCGTGCAAAGTTACAAAAAAATCCGGATATATGCAAGGAAAATCTTTGATTTTTTACGTTTAGAGGTTAGAGTTTTGTGTTTAGAGAGTATAAAACGAGCGATTTATTCAAACGGATGGGATTGTTTGTATTCGTGCAGGAGAGAGTTGAATTTCCAAGCGCGGAGAGTAGTATAAGACTTGCCATTAGAGGCGATGTGGCCGGCAGCTTCGTATTCGGCTGTCAGTTGTGCCACAGACTCAGGTGTTGCAAGGAGTTCGCGCATGTGCTGATGTGCGTACTTGAAAGCGGCAGAGTTCCATTTCTGACGCGGAGACTGGTTCTTCTGGTAGTCTTCCTTACGGTCGCGGTAGAACTGCTTGCCGTTACGGATGTAGAAATAACCGGCATCGGATTTTTTGAACTTTCCACGGATGATGTCAATCCCGGATGAGGTGATAATTTCTGACATAAAATGGTATGTTTGTTATTTGTACGTTATAGTTACGTTGGCTTTGACTGTCGGTTCACCGTCGGTTGACCGTCGGCAAACTATGCAAATTCGCTGCAAAGGTACTGTTTTTTTCTGAAATATGCAAATAAATTTGTGATTTTTTGTCGTTTGTCGTTAGTCGTTTGTCATTAGAGGGTATAAAAAAAGAGTGCCGAAACACTCTTGTTCATTTAGAATACGTGCGGGGTGTTAGGGGGTGCGGATGAGTTTGACGAGCTCTTTGACGGCATGGTCATTGCAGCGATGGCCGAACTTGTCCGACCAGACAACCGACCAACCGGCATCGGAAAGGACCTTGGCGTTACGTCTGCTCATCTCCCTGCCCAGAAGCTCGTCGTCCGTGGAGAAAAGACCGATATTGCGGACACCGGGACGGAAAACCTGCTCCTTCCTGAATGACGCAAAGAACTGAATCATCGGTTCGTCAATGACAAACTCCGTCGCCCCGTCTGCGCGTTCCTGCAAGTACGGATGTCTGCCATACCCCCGTTGGCGCAAGGTGCGCTCCATCTCCAGAGAGGGATTGACAACAATCTTCACCGCCTCGGGCGCATCCACGTACATGGCAAGCATGCCTCCCATAGATGTTCCGATGACGAGTTGCGGCTGAAACGTGCGCGCCCATTCGTTGAGGATAGCCAGCGATTCAAAGGGCTGGTGGGTGATTTCCGGTGCCAGCCACTCAAACTCCGGCAGGGCACGCGCCAACGATGCGCGCGTACCGGATTTCGGACTGGACGCAAAGCCATGGACATACATGGCATAGGGTTTCTGTTTCGGTTCTTCCCAAGTGTACATTATTGCAGCGCCTGTTACAAGAACGGCGGATGTTATCAGGGTTTGTAAAAACTGTTCTCCAGAATCTTCTGGGCATCGGGTTCGGACATGAGTTCCTGCATCGTGACGGAGGCGTTATGCTCCATGTATGATTCGGCGATACGCCAGCCGAGCCAAATGCCGAGGCGTCCCGGTGCGTCCTGCGACACCTCCGAAGTGAACGGACCGTCGTTCAGGTAACCGCTGATGACCAGACTCTCCGTCTTGAACAAGTCGCGCTTGTCCATCACCAGATGCCAGATAGCCTGTTCATTATGCACGCACCAGTCCCATTGCTCTTTCGTCCAGCCCATTATCTCATAGCCCGGCAGACGGTCAAAAATCTGCGCGGTGAGGTACATGATTTTGCCGCGATACATCATCTGGTCCAGCAAGCGGCTTTTGACGGAGGTGTAGGGCAGGGTGCGGAAGAGGTACGCGCTGACCACATCGACCGGAATACACTCCTTGCGCATCGTCTGTTTCTGGTAGTCATAGACCACGCGGTTGTAGAACTCATAATCGCTGCCGAGGTACATATCCGCCCCGATGCCGATGATCTCGTCGGCAAAGAAAACAGAAGCGTTGAAACCGGAGATAAAGAGGTAAAAAACAGGTGTTTCCGTGTCCGGATACAAGTACCCGATGCGCGCAAAGGCCTTGCCTAAGGCGTTTTCTATGTCCGATATGTCCGCAAACAGTTCCTGCTCGCGTGCGTTGGTCTGCTTGAAACCGTAGGTGGTGTCGTTGAGGAACTGCGGCAGCGCCTGCTCCAGATAGGCCGTGTCCGCCGAAGGAATGCCCAGAATCTCATCGACCCACACGGGCATGAACTCCGGATATTCGTCGTACAGCACGCGGACGTCCTGCGCCACCGTTGCTTCGTGCACGTTCATCAGCGCCCGGTCGAAGCGCACGATATCCACCGGCTGCGGCTCCGGGTCCTGCGGGAAATAACTGCGCTTATGCCGGCAGCCCGCAAGCAGCAGGACGCACAGGCATCCTATTGCCCATTTATGAAAGTTGATATGTTTCATTTGATGACTCCGTCCTTAATCTCAATCACTCTGTCCGCCATGGCCGCCAGGTCCTTGTCGTGGGTGACAAGCAGAATGGTCTGGCCGTACTGCTTGCGCAGATGCAGCAACAGTTCGCTCAGTTCGCGTTTGTTCTTCTCGTCGAGGCTGCCTGTCGGTTCGTCCGCCAGGATAATGGTCGGCGACATCATCAGCGCGCGCGCCGCCGCCACCCGCTGTTTCTCTCCTCCGGAGAGTTCGTTGGGTTTGTGGTGCAAACGGTCTTTTAATCCCAGTTCGGTAAGCAGCCTCTCCGCGCGCGGTTTGTAGTCCGTCTCTTTCTCCCGCGCGATCATGGCAGGGATGCACACGTTCTCCAGCGCCGTGAACTCCGGCAGCAGCTGGTGGAACTGGAAGATGAAACCGATATGCCTGTTGCGGAACGCCGCCAGGTCCTTGTCCTTGAGCGCAAAGACATCCGTGCCGTCAATGAGCACCTTGCCTCGCGTCGGACTGTCGAGCGTGCCGATGATCTGGAGCAGGGTAGTCTTGCCTGCGCCTGACTTGCCCACGATAGCGACAATCTCGCCTTTCTGCACCTCCAGGTTAACACCCTTCAGCACCTCCAAATCGCCGAAGGATTTGTGTATGTCTTGTACTTGTATCATATGTTACCAGATAGCCTGAATGAGCGCGACGGTCATCAAGCCGCAGCAGATGAGTTTGATGACGGTGCCGAAGAAAATGCCGATGAAACTGCCCCAACCGGCTCTGAGCGCTTCGTTGACGGCTTTGCCGCCGAGCAGTTCACCCAACACGGCGCCCGCCAACGGACCGACGATGACACCTGCAGCGCCGAAGAAAAGGCCGACAAACACACCAATCGTGCTGCCCCATACGCCCCATTTGGTGCCGCCGAACTGCTTTGTGCCCCATGCCGGAACGACATAGTCCAGCACCGACACCACCACCGTCACGATGCCCCAGATGAGCAAGGTCTGCCAACTGAAATCGACGCGTTCGGTCGCCTGCGCAATCCACAGTCCCGCATACGCAATCGGTGTGCCCGGCAGCCCCGGCACAATACAGCCGATGATGCCGACCACCATCAGCAAGCCTGCCAAAATCAATAATGCGATTTCCATTGCCCAGTCAATTTTGCTCGCAAAATTACAACAAAAATCGCACATATGCAAATTTTTCGTTAAAAATCCGACAGTTTGGCCATAAAATCGGTCAGGTGGCATGGGCGATATCAATCACCAACCGCCGGTCGCCGTTCTCCATCGGCTCAATCTTCACCCAAACCGTGTCATCGGGTAGGAGGGCATCAATCATCTCCGGCCACTCGATGAAACAGTAATTGCCCGAATAGAGATATTCCTCTGCCCCGAAATCAATCGCCTCGCGGATGTCCTTCAAGCGGTAGCAGTCAAAATGATACACCTCGCCCTTGTACGGTTGTTCCACGTCGTACACATTGACGATGGCAAAAGTAGGGCTGTTCACCACATCCGCCGTTCCCATCTGTTCGCACAGCTGTTTGATGAAAGTCGTCTTGCCGGCGCCCATCTGTCCGTCGAACGCAAACACGCGGTGCGGCTCCGTCGCTCTCAGTATCTCCAGCGCACTTACTTCCTCTCCCTGCTCATTAGTCAAGGACAAACGCCCATCAACTAACGACTGTTTTATCGTATAAACACTCATGTTCGTGATTTTTATTCAATTCTCAGAGGCTTATTTTTGCCTGTAATTGCTCATAAACGATTGAACCTCTGTGCGTTCCGAGCAATTCTATCATCTCTTCCCTTGTGGCGCTTCCAGCGCGTTTCACAGAACCGAAACGGGTCAGTATTTTTTGCTTCGTAACCTCTCCAACTCCCTGTAAATCATCGAGTTGGCTATGAATCTGTGCCTTGCTGCGCTTCGCTTTGTGGTACGAAATGGCAAAACGGTGTACCTCGTCCTGTATGTTCGTCAGCAGACGGAACACTTCGCTCGTCACCGGCATGCTGATCTCCTTCGGCGGAAAACCGTACAGCAGGGTCTGTGTCCGGTGTTTGTCGTTTTTCTTCAATCCCGCAATCGGTATCTGTAAGCCCAACTGGTCCTCTATCGCTTCCCGTATAGCGTGCATCTGACCCAAACCGCCGTCGGCGATAATCAGGTCCGGCATCTGTCCGCCCTCGTCAATAAGGTGCTGATACCGTCTTCTGACCACCTCCCGCATACTCGAATAATCGTCCATTCCATCGGAACTTTTGATCTCAAACCGCTTGTAGTCGCTCTTGCTCGGTTTGGCCATCCTATAGACGACGCAACCGGCTACGGCGTTGGTGCCTTGTATGTTCGAATTATCGAAGCAGTCAATCCAACGGGGCAGGGTAGGCAGGCCCATCATCTGCTGCAGTTCCGTCAGAATACGCACGCCGCGTTGCTCGGGGTTGAGTTTGTCTTCCTGTTTGAGACGGTCCAGTTTGTACTGCTTTACATTTTGCATCGCCAGATCCAGCAGTTTCTTTTTGTCTCCGGAAGTGGCAATATAGACATGCATCGAATCATCAAAAACATCCGGAATGAACGGAACAATCACATCTTTGGTGCTGCTCTCCAGCTGCTGGCGCAACTCCATCATGCCGAGTGCCAAAATCTCCTCTTTCTCCTCTTCCATCTTGCGGCGGTACTCAATCGTCTGGCCTTGTACGATGCAGCCGTTATGCACATGCAGCATGGAGATATAGACTCTGTCGTCCTGCTCGTCGTAGCCGAACACATCCACATCTTTTGCCGATGAATTCGAGATAATTGTCTTGCTCTTGAACTGCTCCAACAATTCTATTTTATGCTTTACGGCAGCCGCTTCTTCGTATTTCATCTCCGCTGCCAGCCGCATCATCTCTTCCTCCAACTGCTTTCCTATCTCGTGCGCGTCACCTTTAATCAGTTTGCGCGCCTGGTCTATCCATTCAGCGTACTGAGACGCACCCATACCCTCGCATATGCCGCAACAGTTCTTGAGGTGGTATTTGAGACACACGCGTGTTTTCTTTTTCTCGATGGAATCGGGAGAAATTGGTATATTACAGGTCCGTATGGGGTATAGTTTGCGGATTAGTTCGAGCACCATCTCGACCGTATAACTGAAACTGTACGGGCCGTAGTATTCCCCTGTTTTCTTGTTTATTGTACGTGTCTTGAAGATACGCGGGTAGGGTTCTTTGGTGATACAGATGCTCGGGTAGCTCTTTCCGTCCTTAAGCAATATGTTATATCTCGGCTGGTATTGCTTGATGAGGTTGTTTTCCAACAGGAAGGCATCCTGTTCGCTTGCCACCACCACATACTTGATATCCGCTATATGCGCCACCAGTTGCCGCGTCTTGGAGGACTGGTGCTCTTTGGAGAAATAACTGTTTACGCGCCGGTGCAGGTTCTTAGCCTTGCCCACATAGATAATCTGCCCCTCTGCATCAAAATACTGGTACACACCCGGACTCTCCGGTATGCGTTTCAGCAGCAAAGATATGTGATTATCCTGTGTCGCCATCAGTATTCAGCCGTCAGCATTCAGTTATTCATCCACCTCAATGCCGAACAGGCAGTCCAGTCCGTCTGATTTGCCCTCTAAAAACGTACGGCCGTTCAATCCTTCCAGTTCTATCAGGCAGTTGACATACACTTTCTTCACCCCCAGTTTCTTAACCAATTCAATGGCTGCTGCCATCGAACCGCCTGTAGCCAGAATGTCATCATGCAGTAAAACCACATCATTCTCGTCAAGCGCGTCCTTATGAATCTGAATGGTATCATCGCCGTACTCTTTTCTGTATGTGACGGAGATGGTTTCTGCCGGCAGTTTGTTGTGCTTGCGGATGGGTATAAACCCTGCGCCCAACTCCATTGCCACTGCCGGAGCCATGATAAATCCGCGCGACTCAATACCCACTACTTTTGTGATGCCTTTGTCCCGGTATAACTTGACAATCTCATCCCGCATCCACACCATATACTCTGACTTGAGCAGAGCTGTTGTTATGTCCTTGAACTGAATTCCCTTGATTGGGAAATCAGGCACATTCCGAATAGCGTTTTTAACCTCTTGGGCTGTCATAAAACCATGTACTATTTAGTCGTTTATTATTTGCTGCCTATTGACTGTTCCACGTGAAACATTTACGGTAGTTTGCTTTGCAAACTAAATTCGTCTATCGACCCATTAAAACGAGCAATACGCTCACATCATTCGGGCTCACACCCGGGATGCGTTGTGCTTCGCCGATGGACTTCGGGCGGATGCGGCTTAGTTTCTGTCGCGCCTCCGTGCTCAGGCTTTGCACCTCGTCGTAATTGAAATTGTCCGGAATATGTATCCTGTCCAGTCGCTGCAGTTTGGCGGCTTCCATTTGTTCGCGCCGGATATAACCGGCATACTTGATCTGTATCTCGCAACTCTCAATCACTTCATCTGACAGTTCTGCCATTTTGGCTTTCAGTTCCGGCACCACCTCGGCCAGCGCCTTGATGCTTACCTGCGGGCGTAAAATCAAATCGCTCATTTTGCATCCCTCGTGCAGCGGCGTGCTGCCAATCTGCTCCAGCCAGTTGTCGATGGTTCCTTTGCGGATGGTGGTGGATTGCAAAAAGCCGATGAAATCGGAGCAATTTGTTTGTTTTTGACGGAACAGGTCGTATCGATACCTATCTGCCAGCCCCATCTCATAGCTGCGTTTGGTAAGCCGTTCGTCGGCATTGTCCTGACGCAACAGAATGCGGTATTCGGCTCTGGAGGTGAACATACGATAGGGTTCGTCCACGCCCTTATTGACCAGATCGTCTATCAGCACGCCGATGTAACTCTCGTCTCTGCTCATGGTGAAAGGACTGCCGCCGTGGGTGTAGATATGCGCGTTCACGCCGGCTACGAGTCCCTGGCCAGCCGCCTCTTCATAGCCCGTTGTGCCGTTGATTTGTCCGGCAAAAAACAGATTTTTAATCTGTTTGGTCTCCAGGGTGTGATGCAGTTGGGTGGGGTCGAAGAAATCATACTCGATGGCGTAGCCCGGGCGGTAAAGCACCACATCTTCCAGGCCTTTGACCGTTTTGAGTCCTGCCAGTTGCACTTGCCAGGGCAGACTGCTTGAGAAACCGTTGACGTAATACTCGTTGCTGTCCACGCCTTCGGGTTCCAGAAAGAGCTGGTGCGCCTCTTTGTCCGCAAAAGTAACAATCTTGGTTTCTATGCTCGGGCAATACCGAGGACCTATACTCCGGATTTGTCCGTTGAAAAGGGGAGAATCTTTAAGTCCTGCGCGCAATGCGTCATGCGTCTGCAGGTTGGTATAGGTGATCCAGCACGGCATCTGTTTCAGTTCCCGGTGCACGGTGTCCAGATAGGAGAACTGGTGCCAGTCGTTATCGCCATCCTGCCTTGTCAGTTCGTCGAAATGGATAGAGCGCGCATCGATACGTGCAGGTGTGCCGGTTTTCATGCGATCCGTGCGGAAGCCTATTTCTTTCAACTGCTCCGTGATGCCGTGCGAGGCAGGTTCGGACGTGCGTCCGCCGGGTATCTGTGTCTTGCCGCAGTGCATGAGACCGTTCAGGAACGTGCCGTTGGTCAGAACGACTGCCTGCGCTTCCATTTCTATGCCTAACATGGTCTTGACGCCGCACACCTTATTATCTTTGATAATAAGACCGGTCACAGTATCCTGCCAAAGATGCAGGCTGTCAGTATGGGATAGAACTTTTATCCACTCCTCTATAAACCGTTTCCGGTCACTCTGACTGCGCGGACTCCACATTGCCGGACCTTTGCTCAGGTTGAGCATACGGAACTGTATAGCGCTTCTGTCCGTCACGGTACCCATCTGTCCGCCCAGTGCGTCTATCTCGCGCACAATCTGTCCCTTGGCGATACCGCCCACAGCGGGATTGCAGCTCATCTGCGCAATCTTGTTCATATCCATGGTGATGAGCAAGGTCTTGCTACCCATCCGGGCAGCAGCGCAAGCGGCTTCACAGCCTGCGTGACCGGCTCCCACTACTATTACGTCGTATCTGAAATCCATATCTATCTGCGCGTGTTTCGTATCGTTTTATTCCGGTGCGTCCAAGTCCATAGGCCGCTGTGGCTGCCGGATGAAGTAGTCCGGACGGATGGATGGAACGCATTTTCCATATGCTGTCTGTCGAGCACTTGCCGGCTCTCCGCATCCACTAATATGCCGATGATGTCAAACCGTGGTGCTTTGTCTGTCTTGGAATACTTGATATAGGCATTGGCGGCCGCAATCATGCGTCTTTTTTTGTTTTCGTCCACGTACTCTTCCGGCAGTTTGTCCCCGAACGTGGATGTGCGGGCCTTCACTTCCGCAAACACTATCTCATGGCGGTTCTCCGCTATAAGGTCCACCTCCAAATGCCCCATCCGCCAGTTATGCTCTATTACGCTGAACCCTTTCTTTTTCAGCATCTTAGCCGCCTCTTCTTCTCCTATTATTCCTATCGGATTGGTAACGAACCCCATATTATCTCAATTGCTCCATGCGCGCCGCATCCAATCGCAGAAGGATGAAAAGCAGCAAAGTGAACCCCCAAAGCGAACTGCCTCCATAACTGAAGAAAGGCAGCGGAATACCGATTACCGGCAGCAGTCCCAAGACCATACCCACGTTAATCATCAGGTGGAAAAGGAAGATGCTGGCTACCGCATAGGCATAGATCTGTGTGAAGGTGCTCCGTTGCCGTTCTGCTATCTCAATCAGGCGCAAGATAAAGAACAGATACACCAATAAAACCCCGATGGAACCGACAAAACCCCACTCTTCACCTACGGTGCAGAAGATGAAATCCGTGTCCTGTTCCGGCACGAACTGCAGTTTGGTCTGCGTGCCGTTCAGATAGCCTTTTCCGAGGAAGCGTCCGGAACCGATGGCGATTCGCGCCTGATTGACGTTGTAACCTGCGCCGGCAGGGTCCTCTTTCATGCCCAGAAGCACTTCTATACGGATACGCTGGTGAGGTTGCAGCACCTTGGTGAACACGAAATCGCATGCCTGTGTGTATCCGATGCAGAACAGACTGAAAGCAGCCAGAATCAGCAGTATGTATTTGCGCCAGTAGAAACTGACAAAAACAGTGTACACAGCCAGAGCCACCACGATGCCTGCGGCAATCCAGTCAAACGGCATGCGCACCCATATGTTGACAATCAAAAAGATGCCGTAGATAAGGGTAACACTGCCGATGAGGATAAGTGCCTGCCAGCGTTTACGGTGCTCTTTGCAGATGAAATAGATTTCTACAACCGTCAGCAGGAGCATACAGGACAGCATGCCGACACTGCCGCTGCCCAAAGGCAGAGGCACGGCTCCGAAACGGATACTGATAATAAACAGCGCCACCGCCGCCACGACCATCCATAGTACGTATCCGCTCATTCCCTGACGGTAGAAAACCAGCATGAAGGCGGCAAAGACGAGTGCCGAACCGGTTTCTTTCTGCAGCACCATGATGATGAGTGCCGGTACGCCGATGAGTGCGAAAGGAATAACCAGATCACGCCAAGTGCGTAACTTGTAATCGTATCTTCCCATGTATTTGGCTACTGCCAAAGCCACGATACACTTGGCGAACTCAGCAGGCTGCAGACTGACCGGACCAAGGGAGATCCAACTCATCGAACCCTTGATGTCATGCGCCAGAAAAGGCGTGGCAAGCAGCAGCAATAACATGGCGCCATAGGCTATATACGCCAGAATATCGTAGGTCTTATAATCGATGAGAAGCAGAACGATGCCCATCACCAGAGAACCCATTATCCATACGAACTGTTTGCCGGCACGGTTGGAGAAATCGAAGATACTGGTCTGGTCAAACGTATAGCTCGCGCCATAGATGTTCAGCCATCCGAAGACAGCCAAAGCCAGGAACAGACCGACGGTGGTCCAGTCCACATACTGCCATATGTTACCACTTCTTGACGCTCGCATTCAACACACTTTCTGCTATTCGTTTCCGTAAATCTTTGCGTTTCACTTCCCCTGTCAGGTATTGCTCCATCATCATGCTGGCAATCGGACAAGCCCAAACGGCACCAAATCCGGCGTTTTCCACCACTACCGCCACCGCTATCTGCGGGTTCTCCACCGGAGCAAAACCGATGAAGATGGCATGGTCACGGCCGTGCGGGTTCTGCACCGTTCCGGTCTTGCCGGCCATATGCAGACTGTCCACCGCATAATGCCGTCCCGTGCCATGCACCATGACGCGATGCATGCCGTTCTTGAGAAGGTCGAAATACTCCTGCTCGATATCCAGACGGTGAATATGTGACAGCATGGAGTCGCTCTTGTTCAGATGCGGCGTGATATAAAAACCGTCATTGGCTATCGTGGCTGCCTGGTTGGCGAGTTGCAGCGGCGTGACCAGTATCTCACCCTGGCCGATACTGAGCGAACGGATGGTGATGGCTTTCCAGCCCGTCTTGCCGTACGATCTGTCGTAGAATTTGGCACTCGGGATGCTTCCGGACGACTGGTCGCCCAAGTCCGTGTCTGTGAATTTCTGCCCCAGACCGAAAGACATGACATCGTCCCGCCATAGTTCATAGCGGTGCCGGAAATCCTCATTGTCCTTGCCGTAGCCGTCTTTCTGCAGCACATCACGGAAGGCGCACCAGAAATACGGGTTGCAACTCTGCTCAATCGCATTCTCCAGGGAGACAGGCGAGCCGTGGTGGTGGGTGCATTTGATAGGCGAGCTGCCGGGGCCCGAACACGGATACATGGTATAAGGAGTGATTCCTTTCTCATGCAGGCAGACGAGCGCCTGAATGGTCTTGAACGTGGAACCGGGAGAGTAGGTGGCCTGTGTAGCGCGGTTGTACAGCGGTTTGGTAGGGTCTTTGAGCAGCATGTCGTAGTTCCTGCTGCGTTCTTTTCCTACCAGCACTTTGGGATTCCATCCCGGATTGGACGCCAGTGCGAGCACTTCTCCCGTGTGTGGTTCAATGGCCACGGCGCTGCCTATTTTTCCGCACAGCAGCTCTTCTGCCAGCAACTGCAACCGGATATCGAGCGTAGTGTATAGATCCGTTCCGGCTTTGGCTGTTTTGTCCAGTTCGCCGTTCTGGTAACTGCCCTGCATGCGTCCGCGGGAGTCTCGCATCAGGATCTCCACGCCTTTGTCTCCGCGCAGTTGTTTCTCGTAGGTCCGTTCCAGTCCGTCGCGACCCGAATAGTCCCCCCGGCCGTAGTAATCATCCCGGTCTATGTCGTTTTGGTTCACCTCGCCCACACTGCCCAACACATGTGCTGCGGCATTGTAAGTGTAATCGCGCAAGGTGCGTTTTTGTATCTGAATGCCCGGAAAAAGGAACATGGACTCCTGAAGCGTGGCGATGTCCTCTTTCTTAAGCTGGCTCATAAAGACCTGCGGTGTCCAGCGGGAATAGCCTCTGTTCTTGCGTTTGTCTTTGATGTCTGTGATGCGTTTGTCGAACTCTTCCCTGCTGATATGCAGACAGTGGCAGAAAGCGACGGTGTCCCAGTCCTTGCCCATATCACGCATAGTCATCGTGATTTCATATATCGGCTGATTGAAAACCAACAACTCGCCGTTACGGTCGTAGATGAGTCCGCGGGAAGGGTAGATGGTCTGCTTGACCAGGGCGTTGTTGTCTGCCTGGTCCTTTGTGGACTGGTCAATAATCTGCAGATAGAACAACCGTATTATATACACCATCACAATACCAATAGCAATGCCACTGATAACATACCGGCGTCTATAATACTGGTCATTAATCATTTATATCTCAGCGTATTATACCCCAAAATAACAAGAATGGTAATTGTGCTGCTCACTATCGTTTCCATCACTACGAAGCCTATATGCTGCCAGCTCCATGCCGCCAGCAGGAATACCGTCAGATGATGGATGATGACCATTGTGATCACGTATTTGATCATCGCCTCCATTCCGATGGCGTGCAGACTGATCTGCTCGTTCAGACGGTCTTTGTCGTTCACAAAAGCGCCTATCAGGTATGGGCGGAGGAACATAATCAGTATGCAGGCGGCGGTATGGATGCCGAGTGAATTGCAGAACACATCCATCACCATTCCCGCTGCGGCTCCGATGAGCATGTCCACACTATGCGGCAGCGTGATGGGCATCATCAGCAGGCAGAGGATGTATATATACGGATGGCATACGCCTAACAGCTGCAACTGGTCAAACAGCAGCACCTGCAGCAGCATCACTACGATATATCGCCCCAGTTGTTTAGTCCATTCCATTTGTCAGCTCCTCCAATTCATTTTGATCCGCATTCTGCACCACCTCCACATATTTCAGACGTTTGAAATCGGTGTGCAGGCGTATGCGAATGGTATATGACGCTTCGCCCTCTTTCAATACGCTGTTTTCCACGATTCCAACGGGAATTCCTTCCGGGAAGACGGGACTTAAACCGCTGGTTATAATCGTGTCTCCAGGGTTGACCGTCATGTGCGCCATCACGTCCGCCAGTTGTGCGAAACGGCTGTCCTTGCCATCCCATTGCAGCGTGCCGATGTAGTCGTTTTTGGTGAACCGGCAGCTGATGTTGGAGTTCAGATTGATAACCGGCAGCACAAGGCTGTAGTTGGGTCCTACTGTGCGGACGATACCTACGACACCCTCTTCGTTACGGACGCCTTGTCCGCGACGGATACCGTCTTTGCGGCCGCGATTGATGGTAAGATAATTATGCAGACGATCGGTAGTCATCTGTACCACTTTGGCGCTTTGGTAATGATATGAGCCTGCATTTTGTGCCGAATCCATCGAACAAATATAGTTCCTCAACGCTGCATTCTCTTCCGCCAGTTTCTCATTCTGACTCCGCAAACTGAAATAACCCCTTATCTCGTTTATCTGTGCGTTCTGCCAAGCCACGACATCGTTGGCCGTACTCAGCAGGCTGCTGCGCGGATAGGCGTTATTGAGACTGATGAGAAAAAAGGCAGCAACTTCCAAGGCGATGAAAACCAGGAAGTTGCTATAACGTAGCAGTATTTTCAGCAAAGTCTGCATACGTCTCTTTTGGTGTTTATCTCAGCAGGAAGCCGAAGTTGTTCACATTCTTCAGCGCTACGCCGGTACCGCGTGCCACGGAGTGCAGCGGATCGTCCGCCACGTGGAACTGAATAGTGATTTTGTCCGTCAGACGTCTAGCCAGGCCGTGCAGCAGCGCACCACCACCGGTCAGGTAGATACCGCGTTTCACGATGTCCGAATACAACTCCGGCGGAGTGGTCTCCAGCGCCTGCAGAATAGCACCCTCGATTTTCGAGATACTCTTCTCCAGACAGTGTGCAATCTCCTGATAGCCTACAGGAACAGACATCGGAAGGGCAGTCACTTTGTTCGGACCCACTACCACGAAATCCTCCGGTGCATCTTCCAGTTCGGGCAAGGCCGAACCCACCTGTATCTTGATGCGTTCTGCCGTCGGTTCGTCGATGCGCAGGTTGTGCATACGGCCCATATACTCGATGATATCCTGGTTGAAATCGTCACCGGCTATCTTGATGGACTTGTTGCAGACGATACCTCCCAGCGAGATAACGGCAATCTCCGTCGTACCGCCACCGATATCCACAATCATGCAGCCCTCCGGGCTCTCTACGTCGATACCGATACCGATTGCCGCCGCCATCGGTTCGTAGATCATATAGACATCGCGTCCGCCTGCATGCTCCGAGCTGTCGCGCACGGCACGGATCTCCACTTCCGTTGATCCCGAAGGGATACATACCACCATGCGGATGGATGGTGTGAACAGACGCGCCTGCTTAGGAATCATCTTAATCATACCGCGGATCATCATTTCGCAGGCATAGAAGTCTGCAATCACTCCGTCACGTAACGGGCGTACCGTGCGAATCATCGAACCACCCTTACCAATCATTTGCTGCGCCTTCCGGCCGACGGCAACCATCTTGTTGTCCGCCATCGAGATAGCGACTACGGACGGCTCGTCCACCACAATCTTGTCATCGCACATGATAATCGTGTTCGCCGTTCCAAGGTCAATCGCAATCTCTTGAGTAAAAGAAAAAAGTCCCATATATTTGTTGTTTTTAATGTATCTTGGTGTGCCTTCTATGCGCAGAATATGAAAAAACGTGCAAAAGTACAAAAAAAAATTGATATATGCAAGCGCGCGCGAATTTTTTTCAAATTATTTTTTTATTAGCGTCCTCTTTTCCTGCAAAAAATTTGTAAATACGGAAAAAAAGAAGTACCTTTGCACTCCGGCTGTGTCGAGTAAAAAACATGTGGGTGATTTTGGCATTCATATCAGCGCTGTGTCTCGGGTTTTACGATGTGAGCAAGAAGATTGCGCTGAAGGATAACGGGGTAGTGGAGGTTCTGACGGCGAGCGTCTGGATTTCCTCCGCCATTCTGTTCGTTCCTCTCCTTTGTTCCCGTCTTGCACCGGACATGATGACTGCTACCCCTTTCTATGTACCGCGTTTGGATTTGCAGGCTCATCTGTTTACGCTACTCAAATCCGTGATTGTACTCAGCAGCTGGATTTTCGCCTACGTGGCTCTTAAGCACCTGCCTATTTCCGTTGTCAGTCCCTGGCAGGCGACCAGACCGATGTGGACGCTTATCGGGGCGATGCTCATTTTTGGCGAACGGCTCAACGGATGGCAGTGGGCGGGTGTGCTGATTGCGATTGGGAGCATATTTGTTTTTTCTCTCTCCGCCAGGTCCTCAACGGTCAGGTATCAAGACTCAAGGGGCCATTACCGGTACGCCATATGTATGGCACTCGCCATTCT
>Ga0265298_10005850_pt1 | contig 15299 bp, 12 predicted proteins | sample AusTroGonzalo_MG_3_FD_193486 | JGI IMG/M metagenome (GOLD analysis project Ga0265298, IMG submission 193486) | Bovine rumen microbial communities from tropical cattle in Woodstock, Queensland, Australia - Gonzalo_01 | ecosystem: Host-associated > Mammals > Digestive system > Stomach > Rumen ... | reverse complement strand
CAAATTGCTATCCTCAAGTTATTCTGCAGTTTTCGCGAGCGCCACAACCGTCTCGACGTCGTTTTCGTTGAGCAACACCTTGCCACCTGCTTCAGCGTCATAATCTACGCGGAATTTAAATCTGATTCGCTTCAGGATGCTTCCATTTTCCTGTCTTTCAGGAAACAGGTCAATCCTTTCAATAAGTGTATATAAAAACTCTTTTCTCTCCAAGTCGGTCATTTCTTCAAACATTTCATCGAATTGGAGAAGAACCTTGCAGAGCTGCTTTGATGTCAGGTTCTCATCATAGGCTCCGGATATCTTATCGGTCACATCATCGATCTTTTCTTCCAGATCAGCGATCCTGTCGTAAAGCGTATCAAGACGATCCTGCATATCCTGATACTTTCGATCGTAATGCCTGTCCGTAACATCCAACCGGTCCAGCTGCTGATTCAGCTTATCCTTCGCCCCGGTCGCCTGGATCAACTGAGTTCTTAATCCATCACGCTCGGCTTCAAAGCTTGATACATCCACCTTCTCATCCAGCTTCCCTCTGATGAAGGCTTCAAACTGTTCATCGTTCACCATGTCATGGATAACACCTATTATTTCGGCGTCCGTGTCAATCTGGTTTAGAGAAGGTTTGAAATCACATTTCTTACCAGTACTTTCAATTCGCTTTCGGTGTAAACATCGATAGTAGAATGTGGAATTCACCTTACCGCTTGGATACTTCTTTCGTCGAACTGTTCCGGCAAGAGAAGCCCCACAGATCGGGCATTTAAGGATACCTGCCAGAAGATGCTCGTGATCCAGATCATGAATCTTATTCCATTTGACCCCGGTCTCTTTTCGCTTCTCACGCGCTTTGTTCCAAGTATCTTCATCTATGATAGCATCATGTCTTCCATCAGCGACAAGATAATCATCCTGCTTAACTCTTCGATATTGATCTCTGGTTCCTTTGACTTTTTCTGTGGCACTCTTACCATATACGATCTTACCCACATAAACTGGATTATCAAGTATCTTCATGATATGGCCGCGAGTGAAATAACTCACTTCAAAGTCACGGCTCGTATTTTTAGTATAACCATGATCATTCAGATAATTGCTGATTGAGTCTGCGCCCATATCAGAATTGATGAATTTATCGAAGATTACCTTAACGATCTCAGCTTCTTTCGGATCAACAACCAGTTCGCCTTTTTCTTTATCCAGGCGATATCCAAACGGAGCCAAGCCTCCGTTCCACTTACCCTCTCTGGCCTTCTGCTTCCGGCCTTCCATTGTCTGAACAAGAATGTTCTCACGTTCGATCTCTGCAACAGCTGAGAGAACGGTGATGGTAAGCTTACCGGAATCCTTGGAAGAATCGATACCATCCTCAACGCAGATCAGATTCACCCCATAATCCTGAATATACTGAAGTGAGTTCAATACATCCGCAGCATTTCTTCCAAATCGAGAAAGCTTAAATACCAGTATGTAGGATACTCCGTCTCTGTCATCAGCTATATCCCGAAGCATCTGCGTAAACTCAGGACGACCGGTTATATTCTTTCCGGATCTTCCGGCATCGCAATACTCCCTTACGACCTCCATTCCCTGATAATCAGCAAACTTGTTAAGTCGCTCTCTCTGAGCTTCCAGACTGTATCCTTCCACCTGCATGGAAGTGGAGACGCGGATATATATGTAGCATTTCTGCTGCTTCTTTTTCTTCTTTTCTGTCATACCGCATCCTCCCTGTACTCGACATCCTGCTCCATCAAATCATAGAACTTCAGTGCCTCCATGATCAGCAGTTCTTTTTCTTTCGTGCACTTCGGCACATGGTTCTTATTCTTCTCTGGTTTATTATAGGCTTTTCCGATCTCCAGTCCGTACTTTCTCTTGATTTGTGCAATATAGAGAGTAGGAACCTTTACATCATGCTTTTCCAGAATATAGGCCTTGATAGCAGCATAGGTTCCTTTACGGACAATTACTTTCTGACTGCCATCAGCCTGCTTCTTCATGATGATATTTCCCTTACCCGGCAACTCAATATCAATATCCGTACAATCCAGTCTGAAGGATACCATATCCTCAGGTTTTGTATTCTTTGCCAACGGTTTACCGTCAAATACCATCGGAAATTTGAAGGATATGCTTTTTATAATCTTGCCATCTGTTCTATCTTCCGAAAAGAGCTCAATATCATCTACAAATGCCTGGAACATTTCCTTCCGCTCTTCCTCTGACATTTCCTCGTACATCAGAGGCAGGTTCTCCATAAATGTCATAATCTGAACTGTAGAATCCGCCTTTTGTTTCAGTGCCTCCAGCTTTTTCTTGGTTGAGATAACATCCATTTCCAGATCACCAATTCGATCATATATGCTGTCGAGCTTATCAGATGTCTCTTCATATTTCCTGTCATAATCCTTACCAAGAGGATTCAGTCCATCAAGCTTTTCTCCAAGCCGGTCTTTGGTCAGCTCCGCTTCCCTAAGTTCCTTACGGAGATCCTGGAGCCGCTTTTCTGTCTTTTCAAGATTCCCTTGATGACCCAAGGCCGCCTGCAAAGCATCTTGAAATTCCCTATATGTCTGAAGCTTTTGCAGGATCTTCATCACCAAACCATCTATGATTTCCTGATTTAAGCTCTGATCGAATGGACATGTTTTCCCATTCTGTCTTGTATTGTATCGGCACTTATAATAATAAATCGGCTTATAGTATCCATCACCTTTCAGGTTCTTCGTTCTGCTAATCATCCCGGTGAGTCCCTTACCGCAGATCGGACATTTCACAATTCCTGAAAGCAGGTGCACATGACCACCATCATCTACCCTTTTGTATCGTCCGGCGATTTTAGTTCTCTTTGCATGAACGCTATCCCATACTTCAGGCGAAACAATAATCTCGTGCTTACCCTCAGCCATGATGATATTATCCTCATCCTGCTTTATGGTCTTTCCATCCCTGTCCTTCTTATTGGTTCTTCTGTTGTAATAAACTCTTCCACAATAAAATGGATTATCCAGTACTCTTGAAACAAATTCATAAGTGAATGGTTTCTGCTCTCCTTTTCCAGAGATACGAACCAGATTGCTTTTATTCAACTCATACGCTACCGCAGAAGCTGACATGTTTTCTTGCTGATATAACTCATATATCATTCGGATTACTTCTGCTTCTGGTGGAACCAGAACCAGCTCATGATTGACATTCTTATAGCCATAGGGAACTGCACCACCAGTCCACCCACCTTCCAGAACCTTCTGCATTTTACCGGCCATGAACTGAACGGTAATATTTTCTCTCTCCATCTCAGCGACAGCAGAAAGAATTGCAAGCGTCAGCCTTCCCCCCTGAGTGGAGGAATCGATGGCTTCCTCTACACTCACCAAATCAATGCCAAAGTCTTCGAGAAGCTGCAGTGATTTCAAGATATCTGCAGCATTCCTGCCGAATCGAGATAATTTGAATACCAGGACAAAAGCAATATCGTCCTTCTGACTCTTAATATCCGTCATCATCTGTCGAAATGCCGGACGTCCCTTGATGTTCTTCCCGGATTTACCAGCATCACAGTAGTTTCCGACAATCTCCAGCTCTCTGTATTCAGCATATGCCTTAAGGCTTTCTTCCTGTGCATCAAGACTATACCCTTCGATCTGAGCGGCGGTGGAGACTCTTGTATAGATATAGCATTTCTTCAACGATCTCCGCCTCCTTTCTTTGGGTGTTGCTCTTTGTCACACAGTTATTCCTTGTTTGATACTATACCACGATATCGACAGATTTTCAATACAGTTTTCAAATGAAAAACCGGCAATAGGAATCCTCCCACTGCCGATTTCTCACCACGCTTGAATATGATTTACTCTGCAACTGTATCTTCTGATTCTTTGTTTGCTTCCAACCGTTCTTTCTCTTCTATCTTAGCAAGAACCTTTTTACCGTACTTTTGTATCATACGCGCCATGAACTCAGCAGCGATAATCATATTCTGTCTTGATTTTTCATCATCTTCGGGCATACATACTTCAATGCCGTTCTTCATGAAAGTTGTCATTCGTGGCACCTCCGGGAATCAAAGTGAGGTTCTTCCCTCCTATCTTCCTAAGCGCCTTTGGGAATTATTTTTCCGGTCAGAAGGCAAAAAAAATAACGGCCAGCAGAGAACTCAGTCTCCACCAGCCGTCATTCTTAAATCCTACGGACGAAATCCAACGAGATCCATCCGATTCCGCTCTTCAGCCTGCCCCATCCGGCAGAGCTGCCTTTTCCACTTCGGACTTCTAAGATCGTGTATACTCCGATCGGGATAAACTGAACCCTGTCATAATCGGTTCCCGGACCCTTCCTGATATTCAGATCAGAGATGCTGACCTTCACCAGAAACGACACCTTCACTGCAGGCTCCGCCGCCTTCGGCTCATACACCACCTTGCCGTCAGCGTCGAATACCTTGTATCCCGGATTCTGATCCGCGCACTTCTTCGCATTGTCCAGAATCTTATAGGCTCCCTTCTGGCTCTTGGCATCCGTCCAGGACTTCCTGACACGATACCAGCGGATAACTTCTCCGCCGGATTCCTTCGTGTCATACTGAGTCAGATTCCACTTCTCGATGATGGAGCAAAGCTTCTCCACATAGGTCAGGCTTGTAGCATACCCGCCATCCTTGATAATCTGGACTGCCTTCTTATAATCCGTGCATCCCTTCAGCCCGTCATATCTCAGCTTCTTTCCGTTCATCGCCCCAAGCAGATAAGCGGAATGGTCGGCAATGGAATCCTCAATGCAGGAATACTTGCGGAAATCCGCCGTGATCGTCTCATAGCTTCCGTCCGTGTGCTGTTCCTGTGTCTTCTTTGTGTACTTGCTCTTGCCATCCCAACTGGATCCGTTCCAAGCATTACCGGACAGGCTGCATTTCATCCCGAAGATATTATTGGCATTCTGAGCCAGCTCACTCTTTCCATACCCGGATTCCAGAATGAACTGAGCCAAAGATACCGATGCCAGGATGCCGCTTTTCTCCTGATCAGCCGTGAACAAAGCACCGACATTCTTAATCGCATCCGCCTCAGACAGATTCTTCAGAACGGAGGCCTGCATTCCCTTTGCAGCCGAACCACCTCCGGAATCAGAAGATCCCTGCAGAGCCTTCGTCACCTTCTCTGCCAAATCTCCCATCCTTGCGTACATCCAGTTTCCAGGGCAGGACTTATTCGCGAACCACCGATGAACCGTCAGTATCATCTCGCCGCTCTTCGGAGAATAATTCAGCGTCTTGTCCTTGTCCCCGAACCAGATCAGCTTGTTCTTCCCGTTACGCTTGCAGATATCGATGCAAAGCTCGATCAGCTTCTTATACACCACATCCCTGAAAGTATACGGCTCCGTAGCATCGGAAGCACACTCGATTGTGATCGCCCTCTGGTCGTTGGCATTACTGGAAGAACACCAGGAACGGTTCTTTTCCTCAACATACATCCCGACACGCCCATCCTTGTCGATGCCGTAATTACTGGATGCCTGTGTGCTGCTCTTTGCGAACCAGTCTCCCAGACCTTCCGCTGTACACTGACCCACAACACAATGCGGCGTGATTCTGTCAATCGCCATCGTCCTCTGCCCGGAATGGTTCGGACTCAGCTTCGTATAAGCCACCATAGAACTGTTCGTGTATGCCATTATTCCTCACCATCCTTTTTCTCATCTTCCTTCTCAGCCCTGTCATGGAGCTGTTCTAACACCTTGTGCAGCTTCGTAGGAATCGGAAGTCCCAGATATGCCGCGTTTTCCACCAGCGACAATCCTTCATTGGAGATATAGAAGAAAATGATTGCTGTCCTTAAAACGCTCCCGCTCCCGATTACCTGTGTATCAAGCAAATGCCCGATACCTACCAGCGCAAAGATCAGCACCTTCCTGCAGATTCCCTTGAACCCCACAGCGCTCGACAGTTTCTTATCCGCCACTGCACACATGATCCCGGTGATGTAATCCAGCACCACAAAAGCCAGAAGCGCATAAAGCAGGCCGTCACAGCCGCCAAGGAAATAACCAAGCCAGCCGCCTACCGCCGCAAAGATTGCCTGAATCACATTCCAAAACTCTTTCATCGCAAATCCCTCCATTTCGTTACAAACTAAAAGGGACAGCCGAAGCCATCCCTCGAAAACAGATTATTCAGTTACCGGAGCTTACACCGTCTGCTCCGTCAGTGTATAAGTGATCTTCATCGTCTTATCCGCATTCTTTACCACCGCCTGACTCAGATTGCAGATGGTAGCCAGATAAGGAGTCAGGATCCATGTGTACCTGTACTGGTTCAAATAAGCTCCGCCCCAGGCAAAGACATATTCCTTATACCGGAAGAACGGTGTGGAAACATTCCCGCATCTCTCCCCGGCAAATGTGGCAATCACGTTATCATTCACATCAATCTCAAAATCATAAGCCACGATAATGTCATTGATGATGGACATGCAGCAATCGCAGCTTCCCGTCTCACCCAGGCACTTCATGGTCGATGTGAACCCCAAGCTGATCAGCGTCACATCCGTACTGTTTGAGATATTGATCTTATATACGCCGGTCTTGTCATAAGAAGGCACATACAGATATCCGTTCCTTACCACAGCGCTTCTGTTCCCGGAAGGATAACTCGAACCTTCCTTGAAGCTTCCCATCGTCATCAGCGTTGCATTGGAAAGCGTCCACTGACCTTCCGTAAATGTATAATCACTCTTCCTGATCTTGATCCACAGTACTGTTGCGCTGCCGGAAGAATTGCCCTGGTTGGCAAATCCATACCAGTACCCATCGCCACCATCCATAAAGATTCCATATGGCGTATAGCTTCCGTAGAAATGAAAAGTGCTGCACTGGAGGACTGTCGTATCCTCCAAAGTAAGCGTACTGTCATCCAGCTTCTCATTCAGACCGATATCAAATACCGGAATCCTGTAACGTTTGATTGTCACAGTGTTGCTTGCATAGCAAAGTGCATACAGCTTCGCATTCTCAAAATCAACCGTCACACAACGATACAGGTCATTGATGAAGCCGTCCCCATCATCCAGGCTGACCTTCTTAATCTGAAGCAGTGTAGAATCCACCGCCACCTCAGATCCATAAGCATTCGCCCCACCATGTTTTGATGTCAGCCCGACAGCTGCGATCGTACCGTTACCCTGCGAAGGCGTAAACTCCCAGACAAACTTAAACCCATCCGACAGCTTCATGCTCTCTGTCAGATTCATGCTCCCGCGCTTTGTGTTCGCCGTAGCATTGACATCATTACTGGCATAAGCCACCGGCAGATTCGTTGACGGCAGATAAAGGTTATCCGCCTGCTCCGTAATGGAACTCGGAAAAAGCAGGATGCCGCCGATCATATTCGGACAAATCGGAAGCAACTCCTGATTCCATGTCAAGGAATCATCATATTGTCCGCCGGCTTTATACATGACACCCATCGGATTTACTCCCAGAATGTCATTGACGGCATTGGTGACCATATTGGTCTCCGATACCGTCTCAATCGTTCCTGTATTCTGGTCTTCCAGCTCAATAACCAGATTTCCTGTATATCTCTTCATCGCAACCTCCTTAAGTGTTACTTCCCGGCACATCCACCGGCATAGCGAATCCGCCTACGCCTGTTCTTCCCGACTTCACATCAGAGTAGAACCGCTTCACAGTCTCCTTGATTTCCCAGACATCACTCTCGGTAAATGCCCTCACCTGAAGCCTGTCAGTCTGAGAACCATTACCGATCCTGAACAGATCTACATACTCTTCAATATCAATCCTGCCATCCCATGCCGCCGAAGCGCCCATGCTCTGGCCGGAAATGGAAGCAATGCACATCCCGGTATCCACCGCAGCCGTGCCGCCCTCGCATCGCATGTAGACATTGAAGATATTCGTGTAGTTTGGCACCACATCCTCGATTGGATAATACAGAAGGATCGTGTGTCTTCCGGAGTGCCAGTTCTCCTGCGGATAATGCACCGGGATCATCTGATTGTTGAACTCAAAGGAAAAAATCACATCCGCATGACCATCCTCCTGCCAGCTCATCGGAAGAGATATTGTTATCGTCTGCTCTTCCGTATTGCCGATCACTACCGGCTCTTCTTCAGGATCATCCGGATCCACCGGCAGATCATCAACAGGGACAGACGGAATCACCACATCCCCGGATGCTGTAACAGACCTTGTCACCGGCTGAGCTGTCACATCCACTATCACCTGCCCGAAGAACTGCGCATGGTTCGCTTCAGTCGTAGCAAACTCGATGGAAATGATCTTCGTATCCACATCCGCCACCGTGAATGCCGATGCATTGGTGAAGGTATGAATCCCGATCTTCCCTGCCTCGATCTGAGCCAGCAGCCCGGAGATGTTCTTATCATTCTTACTCTTTGCCTGGGACAGCTTCGGATTCTTTCCCACGCACTTGATACTCTGCCTGCCTCCGATCTTTATGCTGTTCGATGTAATGCAGGCATACTTCGTAGCGTCCGCTTGTCCACCGCTGAATGACAAAACATCGCCAACATCCAGTGCCGGATTCCCGATGGTATCCGAATCAAACGGAACATAGTTCACCACGGCCAGATCATTCAGGATATTTGTGCAAAGCTGCCGCCTGGTCTCTTCCAGACCGAACTGCAGAAGCGGATTCACGCCCAGGTTCATCGTCAGCCCGTCATCCGGATCTAGCGCATAATACTCCGCAATCTGTGTTCGAAGGTTCGTTGAACTGACCGCCGTATATCTCGTGATAAAATCCGAAAAGCTGGAAGTGAACCTGTGCTTCCTCTCAACTGTCAGCACCGGCGTGTTCCCATACTTCCGAAGCTCCAGCTCCCCGGCTCTGTTGATCACGAAAAAACCGCCAAGCACTTGTCCCACATAGAACAGCACATCGCGGTAAGTCTCAATATCATTATCAGAATAGATGGACAGGTTCTCCGTCCCATTCGGCATTGCCTCAATGGTTGCCCTGTCCTGAGCAAGCGTCACTTCACAGGCAGTTGAACATAGCACCATAAAGTCATAAGCGTTACCGATGGATTCCAGAGAAGTAAAAGCCTTCTCGAACCGCACCATGTAGTCATAGGCTTTGATCTCCAGACACTTCGCTTTCCGGTTCGCCTCCGATACTTCGAAGATTCCCATCGGAATCCGCTCATAAGAGCCGCCTGCCACCTGCAGATGATAGAACAGCTCCACCTTTGCATCTTCCAGCGTATACCGGTTGAGCTCAGAGAAAAGAGAAACCCCCATCTCCGCAGCATACACTGTTCCCAACTCAATCTCCGTGGATCCGCAGCACTGACTGGTAATATATCCGCTGCCCTTGACCATATCATCCTGATCAAACTCATAAACCGTTCCGGCAGTCGTTGTGATCCTGCCGGTCCAATAATATTTTCTTGTATTCGCCTTCACCGCCTCCAGGAAAGCATTGCTGACCGGATACAAATGACCACCTCCCTCCGGACATAATAAAAGGACCGGTTTCCCGATCCCTTTACTCTTTACTCAATCATATCTGATTATTTGAAGAATCCCGGCGACATATAGAAAGCTTCTATCGCTTCTCCAATGTATTTTGCGGATCCATCTCCATAAACAGAATCCACACCTTGTGCCAGTTCTTCATTTTCCTGGTATCCTTTTGCAATATCCATCAAAAGCGGTCTTGCATCTTCAACCTGGTAAAGTTGCTTCGCGACAAAATCATATTCACCGATTAGCTGCCGAACTTCAAATGAATTAACATCTGTACCCTTCATATCAGCAAGCTTTTGTTGAATGCTTCCAATCCTCTTCTGATATGCCGTGAACACTTCTGATTTTGGAGGATTCTTCAAAGATTCCTTTACAGCCTCCTTGCTCCCATACCATTCAACCACTTTTGCATAGTTCTTCTGAACCTTTTCGTCGGAAGCACCCTCTATCATGTGTTTCTCCCATGCCTCAATGCTGCCGTAACGGTCAATGAAGATCTGCTTCTGCGATTCATTCATATTCTGCAGCATATCTGAAAACATAGCTCGAAGTTCCGTTTCATCAAATACGGTAAAGTCCATATCATGATCTCCTTTCAACATATTGTCTATGTTGGCAATAATACGCTCCAGTCTCTGTTTTTTAAGCCAGAGCATTTCACGCTGTTTCGCCAAAACGCTGTTGCGATCAAGATCAGGATTATCCATGATGAGTTTAATATCCGCAAGCGGAAGATCCAGCTCGCGAAATACCAGTATCTGCCCAAGCTTTTCTATAGCTTTATCGTCATAAAGCCTGTATCCTGCTTCCGTTACTTCCGTCGGCTTAAAAAGCCCGATTTCATCATAGTAATGAAGCGTGCGCACTGAGATACCTGTAAGCTCCGATACTTCTTTAACTGTTTTCATTATGATCATCCTCCTGTTTCTTGATGAAGATATCGTAGCCTATCACGGAACGTGAGAGTCAATAGCCTTTTTCATCTTTTTTTATTTTTCGTCAGGGAAGAGCATAATCATAACAGCAAATCAGAACTCTTTCAATGTGAAGCTCACCTCCCACAAGCTCCCATAGCTTGTATCACTGACCAGCTTCACCTGATACCCGTCAATGTACATCTGCGTATCCACGATGTTCATGGTCTCCATGTCCAGGTATCCGACCGTAATGCTTGCTAGCTTCTTATAAACCGAAAACTTATTCAGCCACCGTTTCGATACACGGAAGGTCACGCTGATCTGAACCACACCTTCTCTTACAACATCCCTCTGCGTGGTTCCTGCCTCTGTCACACCGCCGCTGTCTGCCTCCACATCCGATAAACTCACAGAATAAGAGGCAGGCATCGGGATATTCTCATTGTTAAAAACAAGATACTGCAAATGAGCCATCTTACCTGCCTCCACTTCTTAGATTCATTCTCTGCTGAGCCGTCACCACAATCTCATCGATCATGTCACCGCCGATATAAACCGGTATCACGATATCCCCTGCAGCACCTCCGCCCGCAAGAGCCGTATTCAGTGCTGTATTGATGCCGGAGATCAGATCACCGTTTGATGCAGCCGACCCAGAATAACCTCCCTGAGCTGCCATTACCCTCGGAGTAATGGTCAGATCAGATGTCACTCCGTTCATGGCATTCTCGATCATGCCCCGGCTCTTTTCAATGCCCTTCGCAAGTCCTCCAATAAAGTCCGGCATCCAGCTCTCATAATCCGTAAGCGGTCCTTCATCCGGTACGGAGAAATGCAGGAAACTCCTGATCTTATCCGCAACAGAAGAAACTGCCTCACCGACCTTACCGATCATAGACTTGATACCGTTCACGATACCGCCTATAAAATCAGCGCCCCACTGGAACGCTTGCGATGCCAGGTTCTTCACGAAATTGATTGCCTTATCAAATCCGCCCTTCACCACACCATAAATATTTCCGCAGACATTCTTGATGCCATTCAGCATCGCATTGAAGGCATTGGACACGGCATTCTTTATGGCGTTGGCTGCATTTGATACCGCAGACTTGATATTATTCCAGGCTGTCGTGACTGCATTTTTGATTGCGTTCACAATAGTTGTGATCGTATTCTTGATGCCGTTCCAGACCGTAGTAACCGCAGTTTTGATTGCATTCAGTACCGTAGTTATCGCGGTTTTGATCCCATTCCAAGCCGTAGTCAGGAAGGTGGAAATCGCATTCACCACTGTCGTGATAACCGACTTGATTCCATTCCAGACTGTCGTGAAAAATGTCTTGATCGCATTGAACACCGTAGTCACGGTATTTTTGATCGCATTCCAGGCATTGGTCAGGAACGTGCTGATCGCATTTACCACCGTCGTGAAGATATTCTTGATACCATCCCACAGCCCGGTAAAGAAATCCTTTATCGCATTCCACACCGTTGTTGCAGTGGTCTTTATCGCTTCCCACGCTGCCTGGAAGAATGCTTTCAGTGCTTCCCATACAGCAATGGCAATCTCTTTGATACTCTCCCACAGGTCAATCCAAAACTGCCGGAACTCTTCACAGTTATTCCAGAGATAAATGAAGGCTGCCACCAGCGCAACGATCGCCGCTATGATCAGCACATACGGATTTGCCGCGCATACCGCATTAAATGCAGCAAATACTCCCTTTGCTGCATTGATCACACCTGCCAGCTTCGGAACCAGCGTCATAATAGTACCAACAGCAGAGATCACTTTACCGACTATGATCAGTATCGGTCCAATCGCTGCCGCCACCAGGGCAATCGTGACAATAACCTTCCTGGTTCCCTCATCCATCGAATTAAGCCAGTCCACAAACTTCTGGATCCAGCCGACAATGGTTCGGATCGCAGGCATCAGCAGCTCACCAAAGGAAATTGCCAGCTCTTCCAGCTGTGACTTCAGGATTTGCATCTGACCCGCAAGGTTGTCATTCATGGTCTCGGCCATACTTGCTGCAGAACCATCACAGTTATCAATAGCAGACGAAAGTTTTTCAATATCCGCTTCCCCGGCGTTCATCAGTGCCAGGAATCCGGACATCGCATTTTTGCCAACCAGGCTTTCAGCCGCCTGTGCCTTCTCGGATTCAGTAAGACCTGCAAAAGCTGTCCTGCAATCAGCCAGAATATCCGACAGATCTCTCATGGAACCGTCCGCATTGGTCGTCGCTACCGTAACCTCTCCGATGGAAGACCCGCAGATCTTCACTTCTCCGGAAAGGTTATTCATGATCGTTCTGAGAGAAGTACCTGCCTGAGAACCCTTGATACCAGCATTGGCCATCAGGCCGATCGCTTCTGCCGTATCTTCTGCAGAGAATCCCAAGGCACCAGCAATCGGAGCGCAATACTTGAAGGTCTCACCCATCATGGAGACATTCGTATTGGCATTACTCGATGCCGCCGCAAGGATATCCGCGAAATGCCCGGAGTCCTTCGCCGTAAGTCCAAACGCTGTTAGCGCATCTGTCACGATATCAGAAGTGGTAGCCAGATCTTCACCGGAAGCCGCAGCCAGGTTCATGACACCTTCGATACCGGAAAGCATATCCTCTGTCTTCCAACCGGCCATCGCCATATAGTTCATGGCTTCCGCCGCTTCTGATGCAGAGAACTTTGTCTTCTCACCCATCTCACGGGCTTTATCTCTTAATGCTTCCAAATCCGAACCTGTCGCACCGGATACCGCAGCAACCTTGCTCATGGCAGAATCAAAATCAGCGGCAGTTTTCACCGCCGCCGTGCCAAGCCCAACAACACCTGCCGTCACAGGAAGGAACTTCTTTCCTACGTTTGTGACATTATCTCCGACTGTCTTCAGCTTCTCACCCTTAGCGGCGATTTCCTGAAGAGCCGTTCCAGACTGCTTCGCCTGTTCCTCCAAAGACTTCAGCTTCTGTTCCGTTTCAACGATCTCACGCTGCAGGCCATCATACTGATCCTGCGTAATCGTTCCGTCCTTCAGTGCCTGCTCTGCCTGTTCGGCAGCCGTCTTCAAGGTCTCCAGCTTTTCCTTCGTTTCCTTAACGGCATCCCCCAGGAGCCTGTGCTTCTGAGCAAGCAGTTCCGTGTTCCCCGGATCAAGTTTCAGGAGCTTATCGACATCTTTCAGCTGGCTCTGCGTATTCCTGATCTCTGTATTTACGCCCTTTAAGGCAGTTTGTAGTTTGGTAGTATCGCCGCCGATCTCAACGGTAATACCCTGGATTCTGCCAGCCATGTCTCAACCTCCTTCCCATTAGAATCGATCCATATCATCCTGGCTTGCTATCTGATCATGAGGCTCATCATCCCTCTGAAGCTCTGTGTACATATCCATCACGGTTCCGATTGTCAAAAGATCCAGCTCGCTGATATGGATTCCCAGCTGTACACACCTCAGCAATAGCAGAGGCGTTGTCATTTCCCGGTCAGTCGCTCGAAGTTTTTTTTACTCTCCACCTGTGTCTGCACATTCAGACCCCAAAGCTCAATGATCTCCGGAAGCACCTGATAAATGGAAAACGTACCGAACTGATCCAGCCATTCATCCGGTGTATCCGGAACACCCTGCGGATCCGCATGTTTCGCCATGATGTAGCTGATATCCTCGAAAAGTTCCAACGAAAAGGAATCCAGTGCAGAGTTTTCAGGATCATTTTCATCAATGCTCTTCTGCAGGTCATGAAGATCCTTGTAGATATCACGATGGAACTTGTTTCTGTATATTCTTGGAATGGCTGCCGATGCTCTGAAAGTCACATCCTTGCCATCAATATTCACTGTCTTTGTAAGTGCCATTTCTCTTTCCTCCAATCACAAGAATGGGCAGAGCCGAAGCCCTGCCCGCTAAGATCAACCCTGTCCGTTCTTTGTCACCGTTACGGTATAAGCCGTACTGGTGCATCCGGTCTTGCTTGCGATCACCGTCACTGTATTGGTTCCGCTCGCCCAGGTCGCATCATTGCCGCTAGTATGAGCCACCCCGTTCACAAGAATTGTGACCGCCGTTCCGCTTGCCGCAGTAGCCGATACAGCATCCTCATCATTCACGGTCTCAGCCGTATAGGAAGTGGTACCGGCATCAAAAGCAGGCGTAAGCTGCAGGCTTCCAATCGTGATCCCGGCAAGAACCGCAGATACCTGTGCATGCTCTGTCTGATAGACATTGGAATACCATCCGTTGTAAACCGCATCTGACGTATTCGCACCGGTCTTTACCTTCACAAGTCCGTTCGGAAGCGGAGTCGCCGTGATCTCCAGCTTCTCGGTCTGTACTTCCTTACTATCCTCATTGGTCTTTCCTTCGATCGTAGGTCTTGCAGCGGTACAGTAATACATACAGTGCCTGATCTTTTTCTTATCCCCGGAAAACTCGAAAAGCAGAGCGAAATGCTCCGGCTCCACCGTGGAATCCTCCACCAGAACACCGTTCGCATCCTCAGTCTCCTTCAGGATATCCTTCCTGAAGCTTTCCGGAATCAGCGCAATTTCCAGATCACCGGAATAACCGTTGTTCGCTACAGTGGTGTAATACACCATATCATCCGCATAGAACGGTTCGGTATCGCCCTCCGGATCAAGCGACAGGTTCACAGCACCCGGAATCGCAACAGGCGTACCAAATGTCACGGCATTGGTATCCGGATCAAGTGTCGCCTTCGCATAATGGCAGTTCTTAAGGCCGAACTTCACCTTGTTGTTTGTACTCGGCATAATTAACCTCTCTTTCCGCTATACCGTCATCTGGTACAGCACTTCGTATAGTTTTTCTGATTCGATCCATACCTCCGATTTGTTCCAGAA
>Ga0265298_10005849_pt1 | contig 15300 bp, 11 predicted proteins | sample AusTroGonzalo_MG_3_FD_193486 | JGI IMG/M metagenome (GOLD analysis project Ga0265298, IMG submission 193486) | Bovine rumen microbial communities from tropical cattle in Woodstock, Queensland, Australia - Gonzalo_01 | ecosystem: Host-associated > Mammals > Digestive system > Stomach > Rumen ... | reverse complement strand
TTGCTTTTTATGCTTCAATTCCTTGATGCCCAGCACGGACACGGCGCCGCACAGCAGCAGCACGCCCGCCGCCACCAGCATCCCGGCCTGGGAGCCCACAGCCTTGAGGATCAGGCCGCCGAAGGCCGCCGCCACGATCTGCGGGAGGCAGATGGTGCAGTTGAACAGGCCCAGATACTCACCCATGTGCGAAGTACCCTTCAGCGCGTTGGTCAGGATCGAGAACGGCAGCGCCAGCATGGCGGCCCAGGCGAAACCGACCAGGAAGTACGACACGAAGAGCAGGTACTTGTCGTGGATGAAGAAAATGGAGATGAAACCGATGGCGCCGATCACCAGCGAGGTGATGTAGGCGGCACGGTCGGACTTGAACTTCGGGATGAAGAGCGCCCAGCAGAGCGAGCCGACGGCCTGGATGGCGAAGACCACGCCTACCCAGTTGCCGGCATCCTGGTAGCCTGCCGAAGCCACATCGGTCGTGTTCCAGACGTTGTTGGCGATGGCGCCGTTGGTGTAGGTCCACATGAAGAGGAAGGCGGCCCAGCAGAAGAACTGCACGAGACCCACCGTCCAGAAGGCGCCCGGTGCATTGGCCAGCAGCTTCAGGAACCCTTCCTTCTCTTTTTTCCCTTCCTGCGCCTGCAGGTCGATGCCGTGGAATTCAGCATACTCCTTGGGGTCCATCTCCTTTACTTTCATAAAGGTATAGAGCACGCAGAGAATCAGGATCGCGGCGCCGCAGTAGAAGCTCCAGATCACCGAATCGGGCACCACGCCCTTCGGGGCGGTGTTGGCGATGCCGATCCAGGTGAAGAAGATCGGGAAGAGGTAGCCGACCAGCGAGCCGGCGTTGCACAGGAAACTCTGGATGGAATAGGCCTGCGTCTTCTGCTCCTCGTTCACCATGTCGCCCACCATCATCTTGAAAGGCTGCATGGCCACGTTGATGGAGGTGTCGAGGAAGATGAGGGAGAAGAGGCCGAACCACATGGCCCCGTTCAGCCCGAGCAGAAGCCGCTGGCTGAAATTGAGGCTGCCCGCATTGGGCAGGAAAACCATCACCAGCACGGCGACCAGCGCGCCCACCAGCAGGTAGGGTTTGCGGCGGCCCATGCGGCACCAGGTGCGGTCGGACCAGTGTCCGATGAGGGGCTGGACGATCATGCCCATGAGGGGCGGGAGGATCCAGAAAAAGCTAAGCTGGTGAGGGTCAGCACCCAGCGTGGCGAAAATACGGCTGATATTGGCACTCTGCAGCGCATATGCAATCTGCACTCCGAAGAAGCCGAAGCTCAGATTGAACATCTGCCAGAATGTAAGGTTTTTTTGTTTTACGCTCATTTTAAGGGGGCAGTTATCCAAAATAATCTTTCAAAGATAAGCATTTTTTGTAATAATGTGCGCAATTTGACATTTTTTCGCTACCTTCACACTATGAAAAAACTCCTCCTCTCCCTGTCCGTGCTGCTGGCCTTCGCCGCCGCCGCACAAACCACGAAAAACATCCCCGAACGGCATCCCGTCCTGAGCCAGGACGCCATCATCGCCAACATCGAAAACACCATCGCGCAAGTCATGCACGACTGGAAGATTCCCGGCATGGGCGTGGCCCTCTACAAAGACGGGCAGACCCTTCTCTGCAAGGGCTACGGCGTGAAAAACCTGGATACCGGAGTCTCGGCCGACGCCCACACGCTCTTCCAGATCGGCTCCGTGTCGAAGTCGTTCACGGCCGCCGTCATCGCGCAGCTCGTGGACGAAGGCCTGCTCAAATGGGAAGACCGCGTGAAGGACCACCTCCCCGACTTCGAGATGTACGATCCCTGGGTCACGGAGCACATCGAAATCCAGGACCTGACTTCGCACCGCAGCGGCATGCGCGACGACATCGGCACCTACCTGGGCAACCTGGGCTACGACCGCGACGACATCTACCACATGTTCAAGCTGATGCCGCCCGCCTACACCTTCCGGGGCGACTACCAGTACAACAACATCACCTTTATCCCCGCCGCGAAGATCATCGAGAAAGTGACGGGGAAGAGCTGGGAAGACAACGTGCGCGAGCGTATCTTCGCGCCCCTGGGCATGACGCAGTCGACCCTCAACGGCGAAGGCTTCGGCGCCGCCCTGGAGACGGGTGTCGCCGCCCTCCCCTACGCCTTCGAGCGCAAGGGCCGGGAGATGGACGTATGGCCGATGATCGGCGACGAGCAGTCGCTCTGGTGGCTCACCGTCGTGGGCCCGGCCGGCAGCGTCTGCTGCCCGCCGGAAGACCTTATCAAGTGGGCCGTCTTCCACCTGAACAACGGCAAGACCGGCGACACCCAGCTCATCTCCGAAAAGCAGATGAACTTCCTGCACCGCGGCGTGACCATCACCTCGCAGACACCCGACAAGACGAACCTCTACGGCCACTGCTGGTTCATCGAGCAGACCCGCAAGGGACGCCTGTATTTCCATACCGGCACCACCTGGGGCATGACCACGATGTGCGCCTTCATCCCCGAGATGAACTTCGCCATGACCATCCAGGTCAACAGCGAGGCTCCCTCCGAAGCCCGGCACGCGGTGCTGCGCCGCGCCATCGACCTGTTCCTCGGCTATGAGGACTACGATTACAACGCGGAATACCTCGCCGCCTGGTACAAGCGGGCCGACGAGCGGGCGACCGCCGAAGAGAAGGCCGCCGCGGAACGCGTGGCCGTGCCCGCCCCGGCCTGGTCGCGCGTCCAGGGACATTACGTCGGACAGCATGACATCCTGGGCGACATCGACGTCTTCATCGAGAACGGCAAGCTCTGCATCCAGATGCACAACAGGAAAGCGTGGAAACGCGAACTCAAGCACGTGAACGGCAACGTGTTCAACTTCCGCGCGGATGGCTGGGGCTTTGACGTGACCTTCCTCTTCGACAACCCCGACGAATGGGGCTCGCTCTCGAAAGGCCTCTCCATCACGGTCGGATCGGGCGAGGAATTTGCCAACTGGGACAGAAAACGCTGACCCTCGCGGACACACGTCCGCTGTCGCGCCCGGAAGGCACTATGCCAGGCCGGGCCGGCAGGGTTTGCCAATAGAACGCCGATAGGCGAAATACAGTTCTTCGGTGGCGAGGGCCATCTTCGTGACGGAGCAGTCCGCAACCTTCGGATAGGTGTACCAGGTGTCGGTCAGGGTATTGAGGTCGACGCAGTCGCCCCATTTGCCGAGATAGTTGTACTCGATGTGGACGGAGTAGGCCATCGGCACGGGAATCTCCATCGCATGCTCCTTGCCGAACAGATCCTTGACCCGTACCCGGAAACCGTTCATATCGTGCGTCATTGTCCCTTTTCCCAATGCGATGAAAGCCTTGGAATTGGGCAGTGAGCGTACCTCAACGGGCAGTTCGCCGGTCGAGTACGTCCCCGCCTCCACTTCCGCACGGACCTGTGCCCGCTCCCATTCATACCAGTCTGGCACGTGGGAGAATTCCGTCTCTCCCGACACGGCACTGAGCACGCCGTTCGGAGCCATCGTCCATCGCTTGCCGCAGTGCTTGCAGAACAAGTCATTGCCCGCGGAAGCCATTTCGTATTCCGTGCCGCAGTGCGGGCACTGGTACAAGACCCGCTGCAGGCCCTCGCAGCGCTTTTCATAGTGCATCTGAAGCCCTTTATTCCGCAGCCAGGCGAAATCGTCATACTGGAACGCCGCCACCAGGTCGTCGTTGATCTCATCCACCGATTTCTCCGCCAGCTGCTCCGGCGTGAAAAGCAGTTTGAACTCGGCCTCCGTGGGCTTGATGCCCCGGGAACGCAGGTTCCAGAAAGGAGAATTGACATGATGTCCGTGGCAGATGAAAGTCGCAACCGGCACATTGAGCATCTTGCACAGCTTGCCGAGCGATTCCGGCAGCACGGACGTCGTCCCGCAGAGCGAATAACGGGCTTCGGGATAGATGACGGCGACGTCTCCGTTTTCGATGACCTCCGCCAGCCGGCGTACCAGCATCACATCGGAAGTGAACTTGCGCTTGCAGATGCCTCCCACATTGCGCAGGAGCCATTCGCGCCCGATGAAGCCGTCGATGGCGACCACATAGTTGGCGCGGCGGGGGAAAATGGCTTTGGTCAGGACCTTGAAGTCCATGAAGGCGTTGTGGTTGCTCAGCAGCAGGAACGGCGGCTTGAGATCACGTGTCCCCTCATAACGGATTTGGGTATTGTGCGCAATGATGGCAGGCAGGCTCACCAGATAGGTCAAGGGACGCAGGAACCAGCGTGTCCGGATGGGCGGACGGCTCATGTCGAAGCGTTCGGGTTCGTTGTCTGTCGGGTGCAGTGATCTCATATGGTTAATTGCTCTCCCTCGGAGTGGGCGATGATCACGGCTCCGCAGCTGTCTCCATAGGTATTGATGCAGGTGCGGGGCATGTCGCAGAGTTGCTCGACGGCCAGCACCATGCCGATGCCTTCGAGCGGAAGGCCGACGGCGCTGAGGACGATCGTCAGCATCACCATGCCGGCCATCGGGATACCGGCCGTGCCGATGGCGGCCAGCAGGGCCGTGAAGATGATCATGATCTGCTGGGCCAGCGACAGGTCGATGCCGTAGGCCTGGGCGATGAAAATGGCCGTCACACATTCATAAAGCGCCGTACCGTTCATGTTGATGGTGCTGCCCAGCGGCAGGACGAAACTGGCAATCTTGTTAGAGATGCCACACTTCTCCTGCGAGTCGCGGATGTTGATCGGCAGTGCCGCCCCCGACGAGCAGGTGGAGAATGCCGTCAGCAGCACCGTGGACATCTTGGAGATGTGCCGCCAGGGATTCTGCTTGCCGAGGACCCGGACGAGCGTCGGCAGCACGATGCCGCCCTGAATCAACAGGCCGCCCCAGACCACCAGCACAAAGACGCCCAGCGAACCGGCCATCGACAGCAGGGCCTGCGGGTTGTCGGCCTGCTTGCCCACCACGTTGGCCACGATGGAGAACACGCCGATCGGAGCGAGGCGGATGAGGAAGAAGGTGATCTTCATGATAACCTCGTAGATGGCCGTGAACAGGTTCGACAGCGTCTGGTTGTGCCGCTCCTCCACTTTGTTCATGAAGAAGCCGAAGATGACGGCAAAGAAAATGATGGGCAGAAGGTCTCCTTTGGCCATCGATTCGAAGATGTTCGACGGTACGATGGACACGATCTCATCGACGAAGGACATCTCGCCGTTGCCGACCGTCGATACTTTTTCCGCCAGGTTGAGGTTGGCGCCCACACCCGGCTTGACGATGTTGACCAGCGTCAGGCCGATGGCGGCGGCGATGGCCGTCGTACAGATATAGTAGAGGATGGTCTTGCCGGCGATGCGCCCCAGCGCCGCCGAATTGCCCATTCCTGCCACGCCGAGCGCGATGGAGGTGAACACCAACGGAATGACGATCATCCGCAGGCCACGCAGGAAGATATCGCCCGCCCACTTGATGTACGGGCTCCATCGCTCGTAGGGCGCAAGCTTGCACAGCAGGATGCCCGCCACGATGCCCAGGCCGATGCCGATGAGGATCTGCCAGTGCAGGGCCAGGCCTTTTTTCTTCGCCGGAGCTTCCATGAGTCTATGCTTTACGGCCGGACCGGTTGATCATGCCGGCCACTTTCTTGCTGAAGGTATTGTTGGCGATCATGTCCTCGAGGGTGAGGTGCATGCGCCAGCGCCAGTAATGCTTCGGATTGGCGGGGATATTGATGCGCTCTTCTTCGATGTCCTTCACGCGCATGGACGGCACCAGCGAGAACCAGTCCTGCAGCGGGAGGATGGTCAGCATGGCCGGAGAGTAGAGATGCTCCGCTACGATCCATTCGCAGACCTCTACGGGGCAGTCTTCGCCGTCGTGGTTTTCACCCCACCAGCCGCGCAGCGTGCTGGTATCGTGTGAACCCGTGGTACAGACGCACATATACGGATATTCCGACGGGTTGCCGATCATCTGCTTCGGGTCTTTCGGCATCCGCTGGACCTCGAGCGAGAGGATGTGGAGATCGTCGAGGACATTCGGCACGCAAGCGGGGATCATACCCAGGTCTTCGGCACAGGTCAGCATGTCGGTCGCACCGATCAACTCGGGCAGCTTGCGCATGGCCTGCTCGCGCCAGAACTCCGTGTTGCGGGTATAGAAGAACTCGTCGTAGATATGGTTGAAGGCGTCTTTCTCCCACTGCTGCAGATCGTTATAGCTTTGGGTATACTGGGCGCTGATGCGGGGATGCCACATGCCCTGCTGCACAGGATCTTCCACGAAAAGCACTTCGCAGGGATTGTCCTCGCGGTACGGGCGCGCGTGGCGGCCTTCGTCGAAGGGGAATCCGCGCCAGCGGAGGTCGTCGGCCGAATACGGCAGTGCCGGGCTGAAATGGCCCATCAGGCCCGACTTGTGCGGGAGGGGAATCTCCCAGATACGGAAGAAGCCCAGCACGTGGTCGATGCGATAGGCGTCGAAGTACTCGGCCATCTTGCGGAAGCGCCGTTTCCACCAGGCGTAGCCGTCCTGGGCCATGCGGTCCCAGTTGTAGGTCGGGAAGCCCCAGTTCTGGCCGTCCACGGCAAAGGCATCCGGCGGAGCGCCGGCCTGCTCGCCCATGTTGAAGTATTCGGGCTCAGCCCAGGCTTCCACGCTGTGCGGCGTGATGCCGATAGGAATGTCCCCCTTGAGCGCCACACCCTTCGAACGGGCGTATTCATGCACTTCGTGCAGCTGGCGGTCGAGGTGATACTGGACGAAGAAATAATAGTCCATCTCGGCCTTCTTCTCCTCGTAGAGACGTGCGACACCTGCCTTGCTGTATTTCTTCAGCGTTTTCCACTGGGAAAAGTCAGCGGTGCCGAACTGGTCGCGCAGTACGCAGAAGGCGGCATAGGGCATCAGCCATTCGGCGTTGGCGTCGAAGAAAGCCTTGAAGGCCTTGGTTTTCAGGGTCCGGGTACCCTTCTGCGAGAAAATGGCGCGGGTGTACTTTTCTTTCAAGATAAACACCTGCTCATAACTCAATTGCGGCAGCGCATTGAGCAGGGCGGCTTCCTCTTCGAAAGCGGCCTGCTGCTTCGGGTCGCGGAGCGGACCGATATCCTTCAGGTTCAGGTAGATGGGATTCAGCGCCATGATGGAGATGCCGCCATAAGGATAAGAGTCCGTCCAAGTCTTGGTGGAGGTGGTGTCATTGACCGGCAGCAGCTGCAGCACGGCCTGTCCGGTAGCAGCGACCCAGTCGATCATCAGCTTGACGTCGAGAAAGTCGCCGATGCCGGCGCTTTGCGCGCTGCGAAGCGAGAACACGGGGATGGCGGTGCCGGCGTAGCGGGGATGCTGGCCCGGGAAAGTGGTTTCCGTCACCTCATAAGGGTTGCTGCGGTTGAGGCAGGTCTCCCAGGTGAAACTTCCGTCCAGCTCCTTGCGGAGAAACTTATATTCGAATGTTTCGGGAAGCTGGTCGCGGTCAAGATCGATATGCCAGATGATGCCCTGGGTGGCGGTCATCGGCAGGGCTTTCTCCGGATTCCAGGCGCCCAGTGCGGGGCAGTCGCCTACGAGATAGATTTGCTGGCCGTGGGGCATCCACGGTCCGATGGTCTTGATGGTGAGGGTCTCCATATGATGAAATACTATTTATTCTATTAACGTTGCGCGTCGCTCTGGTATCCGTCTCGCTCCCGAAAAAAGGTCGCTTCGCCGGATACCACCCACTCCGCTTCGCTTTTCATCTCGTCATGCCGGGCTTGACCCGGCATCTCATTCATGCATGATTGTGTAAAGATAGCGATTATTTTCGTATTTTTGTCGTATGGCAACGAAAATCAAAAGCGTGTGGTTTTGTACATCGTGCGGGAACGAGAGCCCGAAGTGGATGGGACGGTGCCCGGCGTGCGGGGAGTGGAATACGATGGTGGAAGAGCCCAAGGCGCCGAAAGCAGCGTCCGGTTCCGGCGGGTCGGCTGCCCGCTCGCGGGCCTATATCGATGCGTCCGACGCCCGACCGACGCGGCTGCGCGAAATCGACTTGTCGCAGGATAACCGATTCTCCATCGGCATCGGGGAACTCGACCGCGTCCTCGGCGGCGGCATGGTGGACGGCTCAATGATCCTCATCGGCGGCGAACCGGGTATCGGCAAATCGACCCTCTCGCTCCAGATTCCGCTTTGCTGCAAGGACCTCAAGACGCTCTACGTCTCGGGCGAGGAAAGTCCCAAGCAGATCAAGCTCCGGGCCGAGCGGCTGGGCGGCAGCGACGACGACTGCTTCATCCTCAGCGAGACGCTCCTTGAGAATATCCTGGCGCAGGCCCGGGAAGTCAAGCCCGCGCTCTTGATTGTCGATTCCATCCAGACCATCTACAGCGAAGCGCTCGACTCGTCGGCCGGCAGCGTTTCGCAGGTACGCGAATGCGCATCGTCGCTGCTGCGCTACGCCAAGGAGAGCGGCACCCCCGTCATCCTCATCGGCCACATCACCAAGGACGGCACCATCGCCGGTCCCAAGGTCCTGGAACACATCGTCGACGTAGTGCTGCAGTTCGAGGGAGACACGAAAGGCTCTTACCGTATCCTGCGCAGCATCAAGAACCGCTTCGGCTCGACCGACGAGCTGGCCGTTTTCGATGACCGGCGCCGGGCTCCGCGAAGTGCGGAACCCTTCCGAAATCCTCATTCCGATGCACCAGGACGACCTGTCCGGCATCGCCATCGCCGCCATGATGGACGGCACCCGCCCCTTCCTCATCGAGATCCAGGCACTGGTCAGCACGGCTGCCTACGGCACGCCGCAACGCTCCGCCACGGGTTTCGACAGCCGCCGGCTCAACATGCTGCTGGCCGTGCTGGAGAAGCGCGCCGGATTCAAGCTGGCCGCCAAGGACGTATTCCTCAACATCGCCGGCGGCCTCCGGGTCTCCGACCCGGCCTGCGACCTGGCCATCGTCGCCGCCATCCTCTCATCGAACTTCGACCTGTACATCTCACCGAAAGTCTGCTTTGCCGCCGAGGTGGGCCTCAGCGGAGAAATCCGCCCCGTGAGCCAAGTCGAGCGCCGCATCGCCGAAGCCGAGAAACTCGGATTCGAAGAGATCTATATCTCGTCCTTCAACAAGGAATCCTCCTTCGCCAAACGCAAGAAAGCGTCCGAAGGCGGCATCACCGTCACACCCGTCGCCGACATCGCCGCCCTCTGCCGCCGGCTTTTCCAGTAATCATTCATCTGCGACTTTATCATGCAAGCGGAAGAAAACAAGTCCATGCAGGAGATCGAGATCGAAGCGCGTCTCCACATCATCGACCACTATCTGGATATAGAGGCATTGCTGCACAAGAAGACAGACAACGAGGCCGTCGAAAAGTACTACCGCAAATCCGACTTTTTTTATGGCCTGGTCCATAACCGGGGCGGCGATTCCATCCACCTGGGCCTTTCCGAGGACGGCTTTTACCACAAGGACGACTTCCTGAACCAGGCCCGCTTTGTGGCGGGACTCCTGGACCGGCCTTCAATGCAGGTGCTGGAACTGGGCGCCGGCAAACTCATCAATACGAAGTATCTCGCCCGGCAGTTTCCCGGCCATCGGTTCACGGCCCTCGACTTGCCTAACCGTCATTTCCTCCGGCAACGCGCGCCACGCAACGTCACGCTCCGGGAGGGCGACTACAATGACCTGTCGGCCTTCCCCGAAGCCTCGTTCGACGTCGTCTTTGCCGTGGAAACCCTCTGTTATGCGGAGAGCAAAGAGCACGTCTTTGCCGAAATCACCCGCATCCTGAAACCTGGCGGAAAACTGGTCGTTTTCGACGGTTACGACGCCCGTCCGCCGGAAACGATGTCAGCGTCCGAGATCCGTACCTCCGACATCGCCTGGGCCGCCATGTGTGTCACACCCCACGACCAGTATGCCGGCGACATGAAAAAGTATCTGGCAGCACACTCCTTCACGGACATCGAAATGACCGACCTGACGGAGGAGGTGCGACCGACCCTGCGGCGGCTCGACCGCATCTGCGGCTACTTCTTCATGCATCCGCGTCTGGTGAAATTCGCCCGCAGGTTCCTGCCGTACGACGCGGTGATGAACAGCATCGCCGGCTGGCTGATGCTCTACACCATCACTTCCGACGAGCGCCGCATCCATCAGTACTGCCGCTTCGTCGCAACGAAACAGTAGCGTTGCGCCGGCACGGTACCGGACGTATTTGCGGTTTATTTCCCGAAGAGAACGTTCACGCCGAAGGCAAAGCTGTCGGTGGCATTGCCGATGGGAATATGCTGGCTGTTGCGCTTGAAGGAGGCGCGTTCCATGCCGAAGAAGATCCCGACGTATTTGCGGGGGATGAATTCCGCATAGAAGCCGAAGCGGCCGGCCGGGCCCAGGAATGTCCAGTTAAGGCCGAGGTTCAGCCACTCGAAGGGAGAGATGCCGTAGGCGGCCATCAGGTTGCTGCGTCCGACCGAATGATAGTAAAGCAGGCCGGCATGCATCCGGAAGGCCAGCACATAGAACGGCACCTCGGCGCCGGCATAGATGCTCGGCGAGAGGGCGTGGACAAAAGGACTGCCGTCGGAAACATCCGGACAGGCCTGCTCCTTCAGATCGTCAATCACCGCGTTGACCAAACCGGACAGATTGCCTCTGTTCAGGTTTTCAAAGCCGGAAAATGCGAAGGAGCCGTCAAAGGAGATGTCTTTGATGCCGCGGTTGTACCAGATGAAGCCCAGATCGTTGACCGAGGCGGAGAAGTTCACGCTTTCCAGAAAGCCGTCGAGCGGCAGCCGGTATTCGAAGCCCAGGTCGATGGCCGTGCCGATGCCGCGAAGGCCGATGTCGCCCAGTACCAGTTTCCGGGGCCGGAGACCGCCCCAGCGGAAGCTGTCCTGCAGCAGGTAGCCGTAGCCGGAAAGGTCGCCGGCTCCGCGCATCTCCGCGGCAAACAAGTCTTCCTGCATGCGGACTGAAATCTGGTCGATGTCCGCCCTGGCGGCTGACAGGCCGACGAGCAGATGGAGGCGTCCTCCGACGCGGAGCCCTTCGACGAGCGAGCCCAAGTCGTGGCTGTATCCCGCTGCCAGCGAAGCGTAGCGATAGAATCCGCCCTGCAGGCCCTTGATGTCCCAGCGCTCCGTGCCGTCGGTCCGGCCCAGCTTGGCAAAGCGCAGAAGCGAACCGGGGATCACCACGTTAGCGGACCCGACCACGGACAGGCTCACCGTGGCGTAGCCATGTTCACCCAGCGGCATGCCGCCGCCGAGCAGGTCGGTCTCGAAACGGGCATTGACATAAGGATCTTTCCTGGGCAGCTTGCCGAGGAAGGTTTCGGCATCGACCTGGTCGCTGAGGAAAGAATAGGTCGTATTGGCACGGGGAAAGACAAAATTGCCCAGCCCGATGTTGCTGGCGGCGTCGTACGTGCCGCTGCCGATGACGGGCACGGAGATATAGCGGACCTGCGGCGCAAAAGCGGGATTGAGCTTGTGGCGCAACAGGGAGTTATCAAAGAAATAGCTGCCGCGCGACTGGGCGGGAAGCAGCAGCGGAAGGAGGAGCAGCAGCGCTGAAAGGAGGATTCGTTTCATGGCTTCTGCGGATTAGAAAGTGAAATGATAGCCGCCGGGAACCCGGGCCTGGATCGTGGCCTGCAGGTAGTCGTCGGCCCGGATGGGACGGGTGTCGTCGGTTCCCAGCACGCGGAACGACAGCACGGCTTTCGACAGATGCACGATGGCGTCTCCCACCATGTTCTGCAGGGGGATGTCGAGGGCGCAGCTGCCATTGGCGGCGATTCGCTGTGTGACGGGTTCCGTGACGGAAATGCCCAGATCGTTGAACATCACCAGGTTGAGTTCCACCTCCAGCGGGAGCGTGTTGGTAATTTCTCCGGTCAGGACGACGGAGTTGTCCTTGAGGATCTTCCCCAGCGTCGCGGGCACGGAGAGGGTGTCATGCAGCGCCACGTGCGTATTGGGGCCGAAGGCGAAGGGAATGCGGACCGTGGGCGCGATATTGATGAAGTAGGTGTTCCCGAACCTTACCTCGACAATCTCTTCCGGGAGGGTGGAGGCCGAGGCATTGAACAGGAGCACGTCGGGAACGCGGGAGATTACCTTGGAAAAGTCAACGATGACGTCGTCGAAACCCGGATCCCCCTTGGGCTCGCCGGCAAGCCGGACGCCGTGATGGACCGTCTCGCCCGGCTGGGCATAAGGAAAGTCGAACTGGATGTCCCTGATCTCGACATAGTGGAGATACCCTTTCTCGGCGGCAAGATTGATGTTGGCCCGGGTCGGGATCGGGATATTGGTCTGCATGTCCAGCAGGATCTCGGGATCGAACATCTGCAGGGAAAAGTCGCTGGTCTCGAACATGTCCGTAAAGCCGCCCATCATCTCCTTGACATTGACCGTCGTATTGATATCCTTGACCGTATAGTCGAAGGCCCCTACGAAAGCCACGCAATTCACGGTACGGATGGTGACGGAGACCAACAGCCGGGTGTAGGCGGGTGCCGCCTCGTAGTGCTCCCGGTCCGTCTTCATACCGGTGAAGCGACACTTGCCGTTGACCTTGACACCGGCATGGAGCATCAGCGTATGGGTGCTGGCGTCAAAATACTTGGGGTCGAAAACCACTTTGTGCAAATTGTAGGACCGGGTCACGGAGAAACCATTCTCTCCGGTGAGCGGCGTATCGAAATGAAGCACGCCGTCCTCGGCGTCCAGGCTCTCGAAAAACTCGCTCAGGTCCACGTTGAAGTCAGGCTGGAGCGTGCCATCCGTGAACATGCAGTCAGGCAGGGAGATCGTCACGTCGAAACGGGAGTCGTCGCTCAGGGTGATGGATCGGACGGCGGCCAGCTGCTCGGGGAGGCGCGGGACGCTGAGCAGGGCGGTCTTGCTCAAATTGGGCAGCACGACCTGCGATGGTACGAGGCCGTCAAGATTCGCCTCGCCCTTCTCGTCGAAGCTGACCGCAGCCGGCTTCTTGAAAAGTTGGAAAGTGTAGTCGATGGGGAAATCGACATAGCGGCGGAAGGGGCCGGACGTGTCATAATCTTTCAGTTCATCGAAGGAGTATTCGATGGGAGCGGAATGGTAGGAAAGGGTGTAGGTCTGGTCTTCATTCAAATCCAGGTACGATTCGAGCCTTTGGCCGACCAGGTCCTTGACCGTCAGCGGGCCGGTATTGACCAGCGGCAACACGAATGCATCGCCGCCCAGGGTGATCCGGTGGTCCACCTGGTCGAAATCGTAGGATTTGTCAACGCAGGCTGCCGTGGCGACCATGGCCAGGAACAGGCAGGCGCTGCGCCGGAATGAACGGATATTCATGAATGCTATCGACGGGCCGCTTCCTCGACCAGTTTCTGGAAAATGGGCAGGAATTCGGGATTACCGGCAGAAGTGATAATTTCGGGGTGGAACTGCACGCCAAGGATCATGGCGCCGCCGTCTTCAAAAGCAGGCGCCAGGCGGCCGCTGCGCTCCACGGCCTCGATGATGCCGTCCGAAGCGACAGCGGAGACCTTGAGTCCCTGCGGGACGTCTTTGATGGCCTCGTGATGGAACGAATTGACCACGGCACTCGTGCGGCCGCCCAGCACGCGGGAGAGCAGCGAGCCTTTCTCGATGGAAATGGAATGGGTGCCATAGGAACCAGTGGTCGGGCTCTGGCGATGCTTCACATAGCTGTCTTTGACCTGTGACGGGATATCCTGCCAGAGAGAGCCGCCGAAGGCGACTGCCAGCAGTTGCTCGCCACGGCAGATGCCCAACACGGGAATCCCCTTCGCCGCGGCCGCACGCACCAGTTTCACGTCGAAATCGTCGCGCAAAGGAACCACTTCGCCCAATCCGCGGATGGGTTCTTCGCCGAACCACTTGAGCGGGTCGAAATCTTCGCCGCCGGTCATCACCAGGCCGTCGATGGCGTTGAGAATGGCGTCGATCTGCGCGTCATCGTCAGTGACAGGAATCACCAGGGGCACACCGCCTGCCATGCGGACGGAGTTGACATACGTCATATTGACCCGGCACGTTCCGCTCTCCGTAAACCCGGAGACGCCGATGACGGGGGCCTGGGCGAACAACGATGCCGCCGGGGCCAGCAACAGGAGAATTAAATAGAAAAAGCGTTTCATAATCAAAGGACGACTAAGCGGTCGCGGCCGGAGAGGTCCTGCAACACGCGGGAATTGGGGAAGAGAGCGGCGACGGCAGGACCGAAGCGCTCGTTGATTTCCAAATAGACATGACCGTCGGGACGAAGCAAGGCATCCGCCCAGCCGGCGACGGCACGATAAAAGCGGAGCGGGTCTTCGTCGGGGACGAAGAGCGCTTCGGCGGGTTCAAAATCGAGCACGTTGGGCCGCATCGCGGCACGCTCGCTTTCGCAGATATACGGCGGGTTCGAAACGATCACGTCGAACTTCGGCAGGCCGGCAGGCGGCGCGGCCAGCACGTCGGCCGAGAAGAAAATGGGCTTCGCGCCGTGAACTTTGACGCGTTGCTTGCAGGCATAGCGCAACGCCGCGTCCGACAGGTCGCAGCCATAGACCATGGCCTCGGGGAACGCCGCAGCCAGCGACCAGGCGATACAGCCCGAGCCGGTGCAAAGGTCGAGGATATTGAACGGTTCGTCGCCGATTTCAGTGCCGGACAGGTCGTCGATGATGCGGGACACGAGTTCCTCGGTTTCCGGACGGGGAATCAGGCAGCCTTCGCCCACCTTGAAACGATGGCCGCAGAATTCCGTGGAACCCAAGACGTATTGCAGGGGACGGCCGGTCGCCAGGTCGTCGAGTGCCGCCAGCACGGAGGCTTCCTCCCTGGCGTCGGACAAGGCCAGGTCGGGCTCGGCGACATATTTATAGGAAGGTATGTCCGTAAAATGCTCCAACAGGCGGCAGGCGATCGCCTTCACCTCCGGTGCCGGATAAAGCGGTCCGAGCCGGCGCTGGCATAAGTCGATAAAGCCTTGGATCGTCATCGATGGAGGATAGCGTCCCGGTCAAGCCGGGAAAGACTGGGTGGTTAATGCTTCTTCAATGAGGCAGTCGAGCACCTCTTCGACCTTCAGTCCCGCGGCACGGATCTGGGCGGGGACCAGCGACATCTTCGTCATGCCCGGAACCGGATTGATCTCCAGGAAATAGACTTTTCCCGACTCGGTCATGATATAGTCGCAACGGATCAGGCCCCGGCAGCCGAAATGCTGATAGATGCGACGCGTCTGTTCGCGCACCGTGTGCGCCTGCTCCGGCGTAATCTGTGCCGGACATACCTCGTCGCTC
>Ga0265298_10005848_pt1 | contig 15300 bp, 9 predicted proteins | sample AusTroGonzalo_MG_3_FD_193486 | JGI IMG/M metagenome (GOLD analysis project Ga0265298, IMG submission 193486) | Bovine rumen microbial communities from tropical cattle in Woodstock, Queensland, Australia - Gonzalo_01 | ecosystem: Host-associated > Mammals > Digestive system > Stomach > Rumen ... | reverse complement strand
TTCTCCTTCAGCTCCACCATGATGCAGCGCAGGCGTTCCTCGAACTGGCCGCGATACTTCGTGCCAGCCACCACGCTTGCGAGGTCGAGCACCACAAGGCGCTTGTTCCAGAGCGTGCGACTGATTTTGTGATTAACGATGCGCTGTGCCAGTCCTTCCACAATGGCGCTTTTGCCTACGCCCGGTTCGCCGATAAGAATGGGATTGTTCTTCTTTCTGCGGTTCAGGATTTGAGCTACGCGCTCAATCTCCTTCTCACGGCCCACAACGGGGTCGAGCAGATCCCTTGCCGCCATTTCTGTCAGGTCGGTGCCGAAGCTGTCCAAGGCCGGTGTCTTGCTCTCCTGCTTCTTCTGCTGGCGGATGGAGATGACGCTGCCGTCCAGTCCTGCTGAAACGGGCTCCATGTCCTCGTCGTCGGCATCATTGTCGTCGGACTTCCCATTTGACCATTTATCATTTACCATTTGGTCGGAAGGAGCCTGCACCTTTTCGTAAGTGATATCCAGCCGTTGCAGGATGTCGCTTGCCTCGTTGTCGTTGGCTTTCAGGATAGCGAGCAGGACGTGTATGGGTTCAATGCTGTCCGACTTCATCAGACTTGCCTCCAACTTGCAGAGCCGCATGATGCGGTTTGCCTGCGTGTCGAAGTTCATGTTTGCAGGAGTAGGGGAGATGAGCACCTGATGCTGTCGGGCGGTCATTTCCAGTTGGTTTTTGAGCTGGGACACACCCTCTGGCAGATAATATGCCAAAAGCTGGCTTGCCTTGTTGTCCGTATGACGTAGGATGCCGAGCAGCAGATGCAGCGGCGAGACACTGCCGCAATGCAGGCGGCTGGCCTCTTCTTTGCTGAAGTTCAATATGTTGAACGTATCTGGTGAGAAACTTTTACCACTTACCATTTATCCATTTACCTTTTACAATGTACTGTTTGCTTTCTATCCTACAAATGTTGTGCCAATATGGAAAACGTGACGGGACATCACTTCTTCAATATCTTTTTCCCGCTAACGACATATATGCCCCGTGGCAATGTGCCGTTTACCATTTGGCCGGTAAGATTGAAGACAGTGCCGCTGTTATGGGTTGCAGATTGTTGATTGCGAATTGTCTCTATGCCGTCATCGACATCGCTAAAGCGCAGAATCAAGGCTTGGATGCTTGTGTCTTTTAGCTTCAAGTAGGCCTGATTGGGGGAAATGTTGCCGGAGAAGGCATAGAAGCCCGGAACTCCGTCACCTGCCTGCAAGGTGAGCACATCTGCGGGGCTGGCGGGCATGAAGAGTCCGCTGAGGGCCGTTCTGTTGGAGGGGTTCTTGGCAAAACCGCTGCCGTAGGTGAATGTGGCAGTCTCACTTTCGCCCCACAAGACAACTGGCGTACCAGCCGGAACGGTGTTGTCCACCAGAGTGAGAAGCGCATATCTTTCATCATTGAAGGCAGGAACAAGCGCCCTTTCCCCCGATACTTTTCCTTCAATTATCGGCAGCCTCACCGCTTCACCTTCCTCCTCTCCCTTTTCGAGGATATAGACCTTGGCACCACCAACCGTTACGTCGTATGGCAGGCATAGAGTGTTGTAGTAGCCTTCGCCGATGGGTGTCAGCGTCAACGAAGCGTTGGGAACTGCCTCAGCAATGACTTGCGAACCGAGGTCGGTCTTGGCAGCAGACGATTCCCATATCTGAAGATAGCCGTGCGGGCCTCCATGCGTGTTGAGGTAATAGTTCTCATGTCCATCGAGGCTCAAAGAAAAGCCGTCGCCATCGGCATGAACTGTCCAGCGGAAATCACCCTCGCGCAGCACGGCGTTCTTGACATTCTGCGTGCCTTGAACGGAGGTGGCGGTACCGTCTGCGGTCAGCGAATAGCTCTCACCCTTGAGTTTGTTGACCAGCTTGAAACCTTCCACAGGATTGCCTACAAACGCCCATTGATAGGCATCGCTGGCACGAACAAGCTCCGTTGCATAGAGTTCCGCTTCGGGGTATTCCCCAACGGATGCTTCGTCGTAGGCATGGGGATGATAGGGTTCGCGGCTTTCCCATCCTACAAAGCGTCCGAGCCTTCCAGCCTTGATGTTGTACCAATATCTTGTACTGCTGGTCGGGGAGGACACCTTGAAAGGGGCGCTGGCAGTCGGCCATCTGACTGTCACCTTGATGGTGGAGCTTGTGATGGTCTTTGGGGAGTAGGTGTAGGTGCAGAAGTCGCGGATGTATTCCTCGGGGAGTGCCGCCGTACCGCCTCTTTCGCAGATGGCTTGGACTTCGCCCACCTTCTTGTTGTTGAAATAGAGGGTGTATGTGACCTTGACGTTGGGCGATGGAGTCTCCACGTTCCAGACGTAGTTCATGCTGTTGGAGTATTCTGCCACGGGACCGTTGTCACCGCCGTTTACAGTCCAGTATGCCTTGGATGCTGCTATCCAGTTGCCTGTACCGTTGGCATTGGTGGCACGGATGGCATACTTGCCTGCGCTGTTCAGGAAGAAGACCTGTGCCTCCCAGTCCTTTCGCTTGCTGCTTGCATCGGTGATGATGTGACCTGAGTTGTAGTTCACGTTGCCGTTGGTCTGTCCGGGATTGGTGAAGTAGGCATTCTGTAGGTTGAAGCCGTATGTGTAGGTGGCACCCTCAACTCGAGCGAAGGTGAAGACGCTTGCACTCATTTCGTCGTCGGTGAGATAGCCGTCATTCTTCAAGTAGTACTTCTTGCCGTTGTATTCCGTGCTGATGCAGTACTGCCCATTGGGGGTGATAACACCCAAGGCGCGGAAGTAGTCGGCATTGGGGCCGGCCTTGGAGTTGCTGGTGATGAGGGCATCGGTCAGAGCCTGGCCCTTCACATTGTAACCATTGGAAGCGTCCTCACCCGCAAAGTCCATCAGCACGATGCCTGCGGGGCCTGGATGACCGTTGATGTATGAAATGGCAGCCTGGTTCTGTGTCTGTGCATTGTCGCGATAACCGTCGCTTGTGGCAAGCGTGTAGCTCAGTATGCTTTTGGTTTTGGAGTAGCCTGATGTCTGGTTGACGACCCACAAGCCGGGATTGGTGTTCTCCGACGTAGAGAACTGGAGCATCCGTTGTATGCTGGCGGTCTTCGTGGCTGGTGCGCCGCTGGCTGAGACATCGTAGAAGTCCTGTATGTAGAGCGGCCCCTCGGTGCCTATACCCTTTATCCTGCCGCCTTTCTGGTTGTTGAAGTCCGAACTAAAGCCCCAGCCCGTGATGTAGCCGCCCACGGGGTTGGTGTCGTAGTTGTCGCGGCTGAGGATGATGATTTTTCCACGCACGTCGCCCAGCTTGGCTTCTGGTGTGTAGTTCACGGCGTGGCTCTTGGTCGGATTGCTGTTCAGCAGGTCCTTCATCTTTGTGCCCCAGTTGCCGTTGTTGTCGTCGGCTTCCGATTCGTGGCGCATGATGACGATGCACGTCTCTGTCGGATGGCTGTCAAGCAGTCCGCAGAGAGTGCTGAGGGCATTGTCCATATAGAGGTTTGTGGAAACGATGCCGTGGTAGATGCGCAGGCTGGAGCCATCGACGGCAGGGCGCAGGTCGAAAGCACGGATGCCGCTGTTCCACTGCTGCGTCAGGTTCTTTTCCTGTGTGACGGCGTATGTGCTACCGCTCACAACCACATAGACATTGTTCACGCCGTGTCCTGTTCCTGCATCATGGGAACCAGGAATGGAAAGCTGGCTGACAAAGGTGTTGTCGGGAATGCCGGCCATCCATGCAGAGTTGTCGGCTTGCACTTTGAGAATGCCCATGCCTTGCATCAAACCGAAGGAAAGGGCAAGTAGGAAAGTCTTAATGTTATTCATAATAGTGGATGTTTAAGGTCAAAATCCATGCAAATGTACACATTATTATAATAATAGCCAAATAATTGGAAAACTATTCGGCTATTTTATCAAATAAAAGCATCGGTTGAGGTCAGTCTTTCGGTTCTCCGCAGTACAGAATCTCTCCGCCGTTGCGTCCCCCGCCTGGCCCCATCTCAATAATCCAGTCGGCAGCGCGGATGACGTCCGTGTTGTGTTCGATGACGATAATGGTGTTGCCTTTATCGACAAGTTTGCGGAGCACTTCGAGCAGGACGCGGATGTCCTCGAAGTGTAGTCCTGTGGTCGGTTCGTCCAGTATGTAGAGCGTGCGGCCAGTGTCGCGCCTACCAAGTTCGGCAGCGAGCTTCACGCGCTGACTCTCGCCTCCCGATAGGGTGTTGCTGGGCTGGCCGAGCTTGATGTAGCCAAGGCCGACCTCCTGCAACACCTTTATCTTGTTAAGGATAGTGGGTTGGTTGGCGAAGAACTCAACAGCCTGGTTGATGGTCATGTCGAGCACATCGGCAATGCTTTTCCCACGGAAGCGCACTTCGAGCGTCTCGCGATTGTAACGCTTGCCGCGACACTCCTCGCAGGGTACAAAGACGTTCGGCAGGAAGTTCATCTCGATGGTGCGGTAGCCATTGCCACTGCAACACTCGCAGCGTCCGCCCTTGACGTTGAACGAAAAGCGTCCGGGCTTGTAACCTCTGATGCGGGCTTCCGGCAACTCAACGAAGAGGCTGCGTATGTCCATGAAGACACCTGTGTAGGTGGCTGGATTGGAACGCGGTGTCCGTCCTAACGGGCTTTGGTCCACATCGATGACTTTGTCGATGTGCTCCAGTCCTTCAATGGAGCGATAGGGCAGGGGTTCTGCAAGCGAACGGTAGAAGTGTTTGCTGAGAATGGGGAAGAGTGTTTCGCTGATAAGCGTGCTCTTCCCGCTACCGCTGACCCCCGTGACACAAAGGAACTTCCCCAAAGGTATCTCCACGTCTATGTCCTTGAGGTTGTGGCCGGAACAGCCGAACAGTTTAAGTGAAGAGTGAAGAGCGAAGAGTGAAGAATCATATTTACTTTCTTCCTCTAAACGCTTACTATTATTCTTTACTCTTAACTCTTCACTCTTCACTTCAATGCAACCCTTCAAATACCTTGCTGTCAGCGTGTCGGTCTTCAGCATCTCCTTATACGTCCCTTGATAGACCACTTCACCTCCGCGCCTGCCTGCAAGCGGCCCGATGTCAACGATGTAGTCTGCATTCTCCATCATATCGCGGTCGTGCTCCACGACGAGAACCGTGTTGCCTGCGTCGCGAAGAGCCTTGAGCGAGTTGATAAGCTTGATGTTGTCGCGTCGGTGAAGGCCGATGCTCGGCTCGTCAAGGATGTAAAGCACTCCCACCAACTGGCTGCCAATCTGCGTGGCAAGGCGTATGCGCTGGCTCTCGCCTCCAGACAGGCTCATGGAGGGACGTGAGAGGGAGAGGTAGTCAAGTCCCACGTCGAGCAGGAACTTCAGTCGGGTCTTTATCTCCTTTATAATCTCAGAGGCAATGGCTCTTTGGCGTTCGCTGATACGCTGGTCAAGCCCTTCTAACCATTCGTAGAGCTGGCCGAGCTCGAGGGCAGACACTTCGGCAATGTTGACCATTGACTGTTGACTGTCGGCCGTCGTCCATCCGGGGAGCAGGAAGTGCAGCGATTCTTTTCTAAGTCTTTGCCCGTGACACTCGGGACATTCACAGACTCCGCTGAACTGCTCTGCCCACTTCTGTGCGGCAGCACCAACCTCCGCATCCTTCATCTGCTCAATGTACTTGACCAGACCGTCGAACTCCGTATAGATGTCGTTCGTCGTTCTGGCCTTTTCAGCAGGGATTCTGAGTCGCCCCGAGCTGCCTTCCAGCACTTCGCCGATGGCTTCGTCTGGCACCTCGCAAAGCGGCGTGTCCATGGTGCATCCGTACTGTTCAAGCACGGCTTCCACCTGCCAGAATATCATCGCCTGCTTTGCTTTGCCGAGAGGTGCAAATCCACCCTCACGAAGCGAGAGACTGGGATTGGGGATGACTTTGTTGCGGTCGATGATGTGAACAAATCCCAGGCCCTTACAGCGCGGGCAGGCTCCCTGGGGGCTGTTGAAAGAGAAGTCGTGCGGGGCAGGGTCGTGATAGGAGATGCCGCTCGTGGGGCACATCAGGTGTTTGCTGTAATGGCGGACTTCGTTTGTATCCATGTCGCAGACGAGCATTTCGCCGTCGCCTTGCTTCATCGCCGTTGCCACGCTCCCGACAAGCCGTTTGTCGTCCTTGTCCTGAATGCGGAGGCGGTCTATGACCACCTCGATGCTGTGGTTGCGGTAGCGGTCGAGCTTCATGTCCGGCAGTATCTCCTGCATCTCGCCGTCAACGCGGGCATAGAGATAACCCTTGCGGCGGATGGTCTCGAAGAGTTCCTTGTAGTGTCCCTTGCGGTTTTTCACAAGCGGAGCCAGCAGGACAATGCGTTTGCCAAGGTATTCGTTAAGAAGCAGGTTGAGAATCTGTTCCTCCGTGTAGCGCACCATCTTTTCACCGCTGACGTAGGAATAAGCTTCGGCAGCACGGGCATAGAGCAGGCGCAGGAAGTCGTAAATCTCGGTTGTCGTCCCAACGGTGCTTCGCGGGTTCTTGTTTGTGGTCTTCTGCTCGATGCTGATGACAGGACTCAGGCCGGTTATCTTATCGACATCCGGCCGTTCCATGCCTCCGAGGAAGTTGCGGGCGTAGGCACTGAACGTCTCAATGTAGCGGCGTTGGCCTTCGGCATAGATAGTGTCGAAAGCCAATGAAGACTTGCCACTTCCGCTCAAGCCTGTGATAACTGTCAAACTGTTACGCGGAATCTCCACATCCACATTCTTCAGGTTGTGGACACGTGCACCTTCCACGCAAATCTTCTGTTCACTCATTGCTGCCTCCGCCTCCGTTGCCGTTTTCGTCCTCGCCATTGTTGAAGCCGGAGATGACATTGATGGCTTTCTTAATGCTGTAGTCGATTCCGTCGCCGCCCTTGGCAGAGACGACAAGGAAATAGACACCGTCCTTCACAACCTTTCCGTTCACCTTCCCATCCCAATAGCCGTTCACGTCATCCCACGAATACAGCTTCTGCCCCCAGCGGTTGAAGACGGCGGCATGAAAGGAGACAATGCTCTTGAAGCCCTCTTTGGGTTTGAGCACATCATTCTTCTCATCGCCATTGGGCGAAATACCGTTGGGAAATTCCAGCTTGCTCTCTGCTATCGTGAAGTTGATGATTTTTTCTTCATCGCCTTCTTCGGGATATTCATAGATGATGTCTTCCCCGCCTTCGTCGTAGAAGAGAACCTGAAGCTGTGCCTTGTAGGTGCCGCTCTCGTTGAACTCCAGCTCAAAATCCTCTTCGTTGCGCACAATAGGCGTAGCTGCAGCGGTGGTGGTCTTTGTGTTTGTTATCGTCCATGTGTAATGGGCGTTGCTGCTGAAGCCGTCGGGGAAGGGTCTGGATGTGTTTGCCTGAAAGACGATGCGAACGGGCGCATTCAGAGGACCCGTTTCTGAACCAATGACACCTGTTTCCTCCTCACCTTTATCGTTGGTCATGTAGTATGTGGCGGTGGGGTCGAGGGTGGGTGCCTGTGCCCATGCAAAAAGCGGCATTAGAGCAAGGAAAAAGAATAAAATACGCTTCATCAAATGTATATTTTCTGCAAAAATAAGGAAAAACAATGAGATTCGACGCATTTTCTCTCTTAAAATAGTTGAAAGGGCGATAAAAAGTGTTACCTTTGCATTTAGATAGTATAAAGTGAGGAGTTAAGAATGAGGAATAAACCGAGAATAATGCTTCTTTTGCTTTTGCTCTGTCCGATGTTTTTGTTCGGACAGGACATGCTCTCCACGCTCGATGACATGCACTCCGTTGTCAAGGGCGAGACATGGGAAAGCGTCGCTGCCAGCCACGGCATTTCTGTCCCTGAACTGCAAGCTGCGAACCCAGACGTGAAAAAAGGCAAGAAGCTCAAAAAGGGCACACTGCTGATTATACCCAAGAGGCCTCAGCCAGTAGCAACCGTAACCGCCGAGGAGCCGGAGACGTCGGCTCCCGTTGTCATCCGTACTTCCATCTCCGACCTCAAGGTTGGCGTGCTGCTTCCGTTCAGCGACAAGAACATGGTGGAGTTCTATCGGGGCTTGCTCATGGCAGCAGACAGTGTCCGCCGCTGTGGTGTCAATCTCGACATCCATGCGTGGGATTGCGGGAATACTGCGTCGCAGATAGAGCCTCTGCTTTCCAAGATTGTCGGATTCGATGTCATCATAGGCCCGGCTTCCGCCACACAGATACCAACAGTGGCAGAACATTGCAGAGAACAGGGTACACGCCTTGTCCTGCCTTTTCCCACCGGGCAAGTGCTTCAGGACTATCCGCTTGTCTATGATGTTTCAGTCCCCAATGCCATTGTCTTTGATGCCGCTGTGAAGAAGCTGATGCGGTATTATGCGGACAAAAACTTTGTTGTCGTTCGCAGTGGCAATACCGATAATCGCGGCAAGGTGCTTACGGAGACACTTACACAGAATCTGGCACAGAAGGGTTCGCCCAGAGTTCTGGAACTTGAAGGCGATGATTTCGCATACGAGACAGCTTTCAACCAGTTCCGCGACAACATGATTGTCATCGACGACAGCAGTGTCCGTTCGCTCAACATCCTGTTGTCGCGTCTCAAGGATTTCCGTCGCGGACATTCCGAGTACCGCCTATCCCTGGTCGGTTATCCCGAATGGCAGGACGAAACGGGAAGGCTTTTGGACGACTTCTTCGCCTTCAACACCTATATAATCAGTCCATATTATTATAATGTATTGGACGAAAGGACAAAGCAATTCCAGCGTGCATACGAGAAGCTATTCCGTGTGCCTATTGCCCAAAACAACCCGCGCTTTGCCGCACTTGGCTTCGACCTTGGCACATATTTCCTTGGAGGCATCTGTAGTCTGGGCGACACCTTCGAGCAGATGCAGGGCAGCCTCAGGCAGGAACCCTACCAGCACAGATTCCAGTTCGAGCGCAGCGCCTCGCAAACGGATTCGTCTTCCACCCGGGCACCCGGGCTGAGTTTCTCTAACCATTTCGTCCATTTCATCCATTTTATGCCTGAAAACAAGGTAGAGCTTATCCGATGAAACGCCTTTTCCTATTTTCCTGCTTTCTCATTTTCCTTATGTCCTCTGCCGAGGCTCAGGTCGGAGACCCCCGCAGAGACCTTGCGGTCGGCGTGAACGGTGGCTTCGTTATGAACAGAATGCAGTTCTCCCCCTCCGTCATCAAGCAGTCGCTCAAGCAAGGCATGACGTTTGGTTTCACAGCCCGCTACACCTGCGAAAAGTACTTCAACATGTTATGTGCCTTTCAGGGTGAAATCAATTATACGCAGGCAGGCTGGAAGGAGAGATTCGACGATGACAGCGACCTTGCCTATCAGCGAACTGTCCACTATGTGCAAGTGCCTTTGTTTGCCCATTTGGGCTATGGACGCGAACGCGGAGGTGTGAAGGGCTTCCTCGTCATTGGTCCGCAGATAGGCATTTACATCGGCGAGAACGAGAAGAAAAGCGGTGACTGGTCGAAATACGTTGCGCCGCGTCAGCTTGTGGGCGGACTTACGCAGTACGACCTGAAGGTGGAGAAGAAGTTCGACTACGGCATCGCCGGCGGTCTTGGCATGGATATCAGCACCAAGAAAGGACACCACTTCCTACTTGAAGGCCGTTATTACTTCGGCCTAAGTGACATCTTTCATAATACGAAGAAAGATCCCTTCGGTCGAAGTGCTAACGGCCTTATCTACGTCAAAGTGTCTTATCTCTTCGACGTTCTGAAGACAGACTTGTAGCGCTGCCCGCGTTATTCTACCTCATTGCAATATACAACGCCGATTCTGTCGTACAGCTTTTTCAACTGCGGCAGACGGGCTTTGAAGTTTTCAAAGTCCTTCTGTTCCGGCTTGCACCACTGCACTTCGCTCATAGAAGCCAGTCGAGGCAACAACTGATAGAGAGCGTGCTCAGGATAAGCTATATGCTCTGTCCAAAGGTTAGCCTGAACACCAAGGATGCAGTCGCCTTCCTCTTCGGTCAGTTCTTCAGGAACAAGGGGTTCGAAGGAGTACATCTTCGAGCAGGAAACGACGTAGCTGTCGGTCGTGCGAGGTGACTTGCTATAGTCCTTCAGCTGCGGATGGTCGATGTAGGCATAGACATTGGGGCTCATGATGACACGATGCTTCTGCTTGGCAGCTGCAACTCCGCCCTTGGTGCCGCGCCAAGACATCACGATAGCGTCCTCGGTCAGTCCGCCTGCAAGTATCTCGTCCCATCCGATGAGGCTGCGTCCGCGGGAAGCGAGGAACTGCTCAATCTCATGGTTGATGTAGCTCTGGAGCTTGTTCTCGGCACTCCGTCCGTCCTGACTTCCTCTACCGCCGTCGCCCTCTACTTTGACATGAGTCTCGTCCGTCAAGCCCAGCTCCTTAATCTTTGCCTGGCACTGCGGACATTTCTGCCAACGCTCTTTCGGACACTCGTCGCCGCCAATGTGGATGTAGGGAGAGGGGAACACGTCGCAAAGCTCGCCGAAGACGGTCTTTAGGAACTCCAATGTCTGCGGATTGCCGCCACAAAGCACCTCTCGCATCACTCCCCAATGCGGAGCAACTTGGTAGGGACCGCCTGTGCAACCCAGGTTCGGGAAGACATGGAGGGCGCTCTGCATGTGACCAGGCATATCGATTTCAGGCACTACGTTGATGTAACGTTCAGCTGCATACTTAACGACTTCGCGACACTCTTCCTGAGTATAGTAGCCGCCATAAGGAATGTTGTCGTAGAGGCGCACTTTGCTTGAGGCGATGATGCTCTTCTCGCGCACACTACCTTTCTTAGCAAGGTCGGGCAGAGCCTTCACTTCGAAGCGCCAGCCTTGGTCTTCAGTCAGATGCCAATGGAACTGGTTGCAGCCATGCAGGGCCATCACATCGAGGAACTGCTTGATGAACTCGACAGAGAAGAAGTGACGACCGCAGTCGAGCAGGACTCCGCGATAGGAGAAGCGAGGCTGGTCGTTGATTGTAGCGTAGGGCAGCTCCACGGCTTTGGCTGCTTCCTGCTCCTTCACTACGGGCAGGCACTTGCGGAGTGTCTGTGCTGCACGGAACAAGCCGACAGGTTCGTAGGCACTGATGTCAATGCCGCTGTTGTCCACCTTCAATGTGTAGCTCTCCTTCTGCTGCTCTGTCAGGGCAGGTTGTTTCTCCTTCTTGCTCTTTGGGGCGGCAGGAGCTGTGATAGACAGGCGGATGAGCGACGCTTTGTCGGTAGGTGTCAGCAGCAGTCGCATTCCCGTAGCTTCCTTCACCCATTCTTGCACAAATTCTGCAATACGGGTGCATTCGGCATTGTCTGCGTCGTAGGCAATGCCCATACCGGCAGTTAGCTTGAACACTTGGGTGGAATCCACTTTCATCTCCTTGGGGAGGGGGATGATGTCGTAGCAGGCACGCTGGGCCGTTGCAGAAAAGGCCGCGATGCAGGTCAGAATGAGTAATCCGAATCTTTTCATTGTTGTACAGGTGTTAGTTATGTATTAAGGAATATCTTTTTATTTTAGCACGACACGGTCGCCGCATTCTTTGGCCAGTTCCTTGGCCTGTTGGGTCTTGCGCTTGTATTCGTCCATTAGCTGACGTCGCTTTTCATTGTCTTCTTTGATTTCAGGGCGTTTCATCTGCTCTATGATGCTTTGCAGCGAATGCTGGACAATGCCAAGCTTGTAGCTGGCAATGAGGCTCGGAACAACTTCGTCGAGACGTTCATCGACAGGCAAATCTCCGTGCAGCTTGCTCAGTTCCACCGTGTCGGTGCCAAGCTTGAAGGCAAGTTCGCGAATCTCCGCGTCGGGATGGCCGTTGAAGTACTTCTCGGCTCGAAAGTTGGGGTCGTGCACATGCTCAACGGCTTCATCTATTATCTTTTGGAACACAGGCACCTGCAGCCGGATGTCATCATCGCGAAGACTGTATGAGATGTATTCCGCCACACTGAGCGGCACTTCTTGTCCGTTCTCATCTTCAATGGTGCACATCACCTTCTCGCCGTGGCGGATAATCATTTGGGCGATAATGGTCTCTCCTTTCTTCTCCAAAGGAGGGATGACTTGTCGAGGTGGTTCTGCAGGAGCGTTCCCCTCTCCTTGGGAGGGGGTGGGGAAGGCTTGCTGCCTCTGCTCGCGTTCCCGTTCTTTCTGCTTCTCGGCGCGCAGTTTGTCTATCTGTGCATTGACGGCTCTGGCAATGAGCGGCTCCGGCATTTTCAACTGCTGCGATGCATGTTGGATATACACCGTGCGCTTTATCTCGTCTGGAATGACAGCGATACTCTCTGTGACATTGTGTATGAGGCGTTCCTCGGCATCAGGTTCTCCCTTTTTGGCCCCAATAGTGTGCGTCGCTTTGTAGGTGATGAAATCGACTTGATTCTCCTGCAAATACTGCTGGTATTCGGTGGCAGAATGTTTCCTTGCAAAGCTGTCGGGGTCGTCGCCGTCGGGCAGGAGGAGGAGCTTGACGTTCATGCCCTCTGCCAGAAGCATGTCGATGCCGCGTTCGCTGGCGTGGATGCCAGCATCGTCGCCGTCGAAGATGACCGTGATGTTGTTTGTGATGCGATGGATGAGGTGAATCTGGTCTGGCGTGAGGGCTGTGCCGGAGGATGCGACAACATTCTCTATTCCCTGCTGGTGCATCGCCATCACATCCGTATAGCCTTCCACGAGGTAACAGAGGTCTGCCTTGCGGATGGCTTGCCGGGCTTGGAAAAGGCCGAAGAGTTCTTTGCGTTTGCTATAGACAATGCTCTCAGGCGAGTTCTGGTACTTGATGGCAACGCCCTTGGTGGCAGCATCGAGGACGCGGCCTCCGAAGCCCGCCACACGTCCGCTGACGGTATAGATGGGCCATATCACGCGGCCGAAGAAGCGGTCGCGCAGGGTGCCGTCTTCCCGTTTCAGGCTCAAGCCTGTGCCGATGCTCAGGCGCGGCTCCATCTCGTTCTGGTTGTTCACGAGATAACGCTCCTGATAACCCTCCTTCAGCGCGTCGGCGGAGAGGGAATGCTCGCGGCTGTTGGGGCAGTAGCCCACTTGGAAGCGTTCCAGGATGTCGTCTCTGAAACCGCGATTGCGGAAGTATGCAAGTCCGATGGCTTTGCCGTCTTGAGTATCCCAAAGCTGCCTCTTGAACCAGTCGCGTGCCCAGTCGTTGAGGATGAACATGCTTTCGCGGTCGCCACGGGATTGTACTTCTTCCTGAGTCAGCTCTTTCTCCTCTATCTTGATGCCGTACTTCTTTGCCAAATATCGGAGGGCATCGGGGTAGGAAAGCTGTTCGTGCTTCATGATAAACCCGACAGGAGTGCCGCCTTCACCGCAAGAGAAGCACTTGCAGGTGTTGCGGGCTGGCGACACGACAAACGAGGGCGTGTGGTCGTCGTGGAAGGGACAAAGCCCCTTCAGGTTGGCTCCGGCACGTTTCAGCGTGACGAAGTCAGAGACGACATCCACGATGTTTGCGGCATCCAGAATCTTGTCAACGGTAATGCGGTCTATCATGTTTCCTTTTCTTCTTCTTCATCTTCAAGGTCGAACTCGAAGTCCCCGAAGAACTCGGGCATTTCGCTTTGGAAGTCGTCGAGGCTGCGGCGTTCTTTCTTGGTGGGGCGGCCTGTGCCTTTGGCTCTGCCGACGAAGCCGCTTATCTTGCTCATTTCGAGTAGCTCGTACTGGTCGGGCGTGGTGACGTTCTCTAGTATCTCGGGGATGAGCTTGGCTCCGACGCGCCTTTCAATGGGCTGGAGCACGCGGAAGCTGTAGGTGATGGGCGGTTTGCGGACGCTCACCACATCGCCTGCCTTAATCATCCGGCTGGCCTTGAGCTGTGTGCCACCCATGCTGACCTGCCCTTTCTTGCAGGCGGCGGCAGCGATGGTGCGGGTCTTGAAGATGCGAGCCGCCCACAGCCATTTGTCTATACGAGCCTCGCTATTTACCATTTAATCATTTACCATTTACCATTTGTTACCCCCTCTCCTTTGGAGAGGGTTGGGGAGAGGCCACCAGTCTGCAAATGTTTACTACCGTCATCATTGCTTTCTCCATGCTTTGGATGGGGACGAACTCGTGACGGCCGTGGAAGTTGAGTCCTCCGGCGAAGATGTTGGGGCAGGGGAGTCCCTTGAAACTGAGCTGGGCTCCATCTGTGCCGCCTCGGATGGGCACCACTTTGCAGAAGCCGCAGGCCTCCTCTATGGCGCGTTTGGCAATGTCCGTTACCTGGGGCTTGTCCTGTAGCTGGCTCAGCATGTTGTAGTATTGGTCCTTGACTTCGGTCGTCACGGTGTCCTGTCCGTACTTGGCGTTGAGCTTCTCGGCGATGTCGAGCACCACCTGCTTGCGGAGCTGGAACATGCCGCTGTTGTGGTCGCGGATGATGTAGGAGAGTTGAGCCTCTTCCACGGTGCCGCTTATGCCTGTGAGGTGGAAGAAACCCATGTAGCCTTCTGTGGTTTCAGGTCGCTCATTCTCAGGCATAAGTGCTGCAAACTCTGAAGCAATGATGCAAGCGTTCTTCATCTTGCCCTTGGCATAGCCGGGATGCACGTTGCAGCCCTTGATGTGTATCTTCGCGCTGGCGGCGTTGAAGTTCTCGTACTCCAGTTCGCCCACCTCGCTGCCGTCCATCGTGTATGCCCATTCGCAGCCAAACTTCTCGACATCGAAGAGGTGTGCGCCGGCTCCAATCTCCTCGTCGGGGTTGAAGGCGACACGAATCTTGCCGTGCTTGATTTCGGGATGAGCCATCAGGTAGCTCATGGCGGTGACTATTTCGGCGATGCCTGCCTTGTCGTCCGCTCCGAGCAGAGTGTGGCCGTCGGTGACGATGAGGTCTTCGCCGATGTGTGTCTTCAGTTCGGGGAATTGGCTGACGGTCGTCACGATGTTTTCCTCTTTACAGAGGATGATGTCCGAGCCGTCGTAGTTTTCGATGATGCGGGGCTTGATGTTGGCACCGCTGCAATCGGGGCTTGTGTCGATATGGGCGATGAAGCCGATGGTGGGAACCTGCTTGTCGGTGTTGGCGGGCAGGGTGGCATAGACGTAGCCGTGCTTGTCCATCTCGACTTCGGTTAGGCCAAGTGCCGTGAGTTCATCGCGCAGATATTCTGCCAGTGCCAGCTGCTTCTCTGTGCTGGGGCATTGCGTCTCGTTCTCTTCGCTGCTTTGTGTGTCGAAGCTGACGTAACGGAGAAAGCGGTCTGTTAATTCATTATTCATAATTCACAATTCCTAATTATTCCCTAATCTCTATTCTCTAATCCCTAATC
>Ga0265298_10005846_pt1 | contig 15305 bp, 8 predicted proteins | sample AusTroGonzalo_MG_3_FD_193486 | JGI IMG/M metagenome (GOLD analysis project Ga0265298, IMG submission 193486) | Bovine rumen microbial communities from tropical cattle in Woodstock, Queensland, Australia - Gonzalo_01 | ecosystem: Host-associated > Mammals > Digestive system > Stomach > Rumen ... | reverse complement strand
GAGGGTCCCTATATAGATAATGTAGGCCGTGACATGTATCACGGTGGTGGCCGTATGGTCGTTGCCGCCGGCGACCGCAAGACCGGTGCCGGACACTTCGGACGCACCATCATCGACGAGGGCGTCGAAGTGGCATCGTTCCACTGGGAGGCCGACTTCGACATGGGTGGCCGTTCCACGTTGGCTATCCGTCCCCTGCTTTGGAAGAACGACTGGCCCTATTGTGGCGAGCAGTTCAAGGGTGGCACCTTCGAGATTGAGAGTGAGCGTCGTGGCTATGCCCTCGAGCTGGCCGTCGACTTCGTCCGCATGAACGTCGCCCGTGCCGGTGGCTTCGGCGGATTCGGTGGCCGTCCTCAGCAGAATGCGGCTCCCCCCCAGCCCGTGGCTAACCAGACACTGGACCAGGTCAAGGGTACATGGCCCGAGGGTGACATCCCCGCCCGCATCGGCGACTATATGTTCCGTCCCCACCAGCGCTGGACCATCAGCCCTGTTGAAGGCAAGGGTGCCTACCTCGGCAACACTTACTTCAAGATTGTGATCGAGGGCACTGAGCGCGCTCTGGCTGCCACTGCCAACTGCGAGGTGACAACCGTTCCCGCCTATACCGGTGCTGACGAACAGCTGTGGCGCATCGAACAGCTCACCGACGGTACCTTCCGCATCATGCCGAAGGTGATTCCCGGACAGGAGGGCGTCAACACGCACATCTGCCTCTACTCGGCAGGCGATTCTACCCCGACGCTGGCCGAATACGACTTCAAGAGCGACAACTCGAAATGGAACTTCCGCAATCATTGATTGCGGGAGTTTCCCTTTTTTTATCCCCCAATAACTATGACAAAAACTATCTGCTATGGCCTGCTCGGCACACTGTTGATGCTGCCGACAGCCACCCAAGCCCAAATCCGACTGAACCAGGTCGGCATGTACCCCAGCCAAGAGAAAACCGCCGTCATTGAAGGCACGGCAAAGTCAGTAACCATCAAGGACGCTGCAACGGGCAAAAAGGCCGCCGTGAAGCCCCGCGTGCTGCGCACCGCCACGTCGCCGTGGTCGAAGAAGCAGCGCACCGTCGTCGACTTCTCGGCACTGACGAAGCCCGGTACCTACACCATCAGCAGCGGCTCTGAGACGGCAACGTTCACCGTCAGCGACGATGCCCTGCACGACGTCACCGCCGCCACGCTCAAGGCTTTCTATCTCATCCGCTCAGGCATGGCCATCGACAAGCAGTATGCTGGTGTCTATGCTCGTCCCTGCGGGCATCCCGACACTGAGGTTCTCATCCATCCCTCTGCCGCCTCATTAGGCCGCCCCGCCGGCAGCAGAATATCGTCGCCGGGCGGCTGGTACGATGCTGGCGACTACAACAAGTACATCGTCAACTCGGCCTTCTCCATCGGCATCGTGCTCTGCAGCTACGAGCAGAACCGCAGCTACTACGACGCCCTCAGCGTCAATATCCCCGAAAGCAAGAACCAGACCGCCGACCTTCTCGACGAGATGATGTACAACCTGCGCTGGATGCTCACCATGCAGGACCCCTACGACGGCGGTGTCTACCATAAGCTCACCACGCCCAACTTCGAGGGCTTCGTCATGCCCACGGACTGCAAGCAGCAGCGTTACGTGGTCCAGAAGAGCACCACCGCCACGCTCGACTTCGCCGCCGTCATGGCGCAGGCCGCCCGCATCTTCAAAGGCAACAAGGACTACCCGACGTTTGCCGACGAGGCCGCCCGTGCCGCCATGGCCGCCTACGGCTGGGCCGAGCGCAATCCCCGTGTGCTCTACCAGCAGCGCAGGCTTACCGACCCCGCCGTCAGCACTGGCGAATACGGTGATTTCAACGTGACCGACGAATGGTACTGGGCCGCCACCGAGCTGTACCTCCTGACTGGCGACCAGCAGTTTGCCGACGTTATTGCCAAGAACCAGCCCAAGCGCTTCAGCGCCCCCACCTGGGGCAACGTCGCCGCCCTCGGCACCTACGAGCTTTTAATGCAAGATAAATCGCTCCCCTCTCCCCTCGGAGAGGGGCCGGGGGTGAGGCTTTTATCCTACTGCGACAGCCTCATCGCCACCACGAAAACCTCGTCGTTCCAGACACCCTGCGGCAATTCGCCGCGCGACTTCGGCTGGGGCTGCCTGGCCGAGACCTTCGGTGCCAACGGCCTGACGCTCTGCATCGCCAACCGACTGACAGGCGACGCCAAATACCTCGCCGCAGCCCAGCAGAACGCCGACTACGTCCTGGGCCGCAACGCCACGGGCTACTGCTACATCACGGGCTTCGGCTCGAAGAGTCCGATGCACCCGCACCACCGCATCAGCGAGGCCGACGGCATCGACGCACCCTTCCCCGGCCTGGTTGCCGGCGGTCCCAATCCCGGCCAGCAGGACATTGCCGAGGTGAAGACCTATCCCTCGAAACAGCCCGACGAGTCGTTCACCGACGTCATGCAATCCTACGCCAGCAACGAAATAGCCATCAACTGGAACGCCTCCATCCTCGCCCTCCTCGGCTGGCTTGAGGCGGCACAGCACTAACAGCAATATGAAAAAAGCCATTCTTACAACCATCACGGTGGTTGCACTTACAGCCAACGCACAGACAACTATGAACAAGTTTGAGAAACAAGCCGACGAAATCATCGCCCAGATGACGTTGGAAGAGAAGTTTTCGCAGTTGATGAACGAGACGCCGGGCATTCCCCGCCTGGGCATCGAGCCTTACGACTGGTGGAACGAGGGACTGCACGGCGTGGGCCGCGACGGTCGCGCCACGGTGTTCCCGCAGCCCATCGGACTGGGAGCCACCTTCAATCCCGTGCTCATCCGGCGGATTGGCGACGCCATTGCCACTGAGGCCCGCGCCAAGTACATCGTGGCCCGCCGCAACAAGAACTACGCCCGCTATACGGGCCTGACGTTCTGGAGCCCCAATGTAAATATCTTCCGCGACCCGCGCTGGGGGCGCGGCATGGAGACGTGGGGCGAAGACCCCTTCCTCACCGGCACGATGGGCTCGGCCTTCGTACGCGGTATGCAGGGCGACGACCCCAACTACCTGAAAGTAGCGGCCTGCGGCAAGCACTACGCCGTACACAGCGGCCCCGAGGCCACGCGCCATACGGTGAACGTGGAGCCGTCGAAGCACGACCTCTGGGAGACCTACCTCCCGGCCTTTGAGATGCTGGTGAAGGAGGCCAAGGTGGAAATCATCATGGGCGCCTACAACCGCGTCTACAGTGAGTCGGCCTCGGGCAGCAAGTTCCTGCTCACCGACATTCTGCGCAAGCAGTGGGGCTTCAAGGGACACATCGTCTCCGACTGCGACGCCATTGCCGACATCTGGAAGGGCCATAAGATTGCCAAGACCGAGGCCGAGGCCTGTGCCATCGCCATCAAGGCGGGCCTCAACGTGGAGTGCGGCTCTACGTTCAAGGCCCTGAAGGATGCCTTGGCCCAGAACCTGCTCACCGAACAGGACATCGACAACGCCCTGCGTCCGCTGATGATGACGCGCTTGAAGCTGGGCATCATCAAGCCCGACCCCGACTGTCCCTACAACCACTTCGACGAGCGTGTGGTCGGTTCACCCGACCACATCAACCTCGCCCGCGAGGCCGCCGTCGAGAGCATGGTGCTGCTAAAGAACGAGAACAACGCCCTGCCCATCGACAAGAACATCCACACGCTCTTCGTCACGGGTGCCGGAGCCGCCGACGCCTTCTGGCTCATGGGCAACTACTTCGGCATCAGCGACCGCTACTGCACCTATCTGCAGGGCATCGTCTCGAAGGTGTCCAACGGCACCGCCGTCAACTACCGTCCGGGCTGCTTGGAGAGCACGCCCACGCGAAATGCCATCAACTGGGCCGTCGACGAGTCGGCTGGTGCCGAGAAGACCATCGTCGTGATGGGTAACAACGGCAACCTGGAGGGCGAGGAAGGCGAGGCCATCGATTCCGAGCGTGGCGACCGCGACAACATCCGCATCCCCGAGAGTCAGATGAACTACCTGCGCCAAATTTGTCGCCGCAAGAAGGAGGGCATCATCGTCGTACTCACAGGCGGCAGCCCCGTCGACGTGCGCGAGGTGTGCCAGCTGGCCGATGCCGTCGTAATGGCGTGGTATCCCGGTCAGGAGGGCGGCTATGCCCTCGGCGACCTGCTCTTCGGCGACGCGAACTTCTCGGGCCGTCTGCCCGTCACCTTCCCCGAGGACGGCAATCTGCTGCCCCCGTTCGAGGACTATTCCATGCGCGGGCGTACCTATAAGTATATGTCCGACAACATCTACTTCCCCTTCGGCTTCGGACTGAGCTACGGCCACGTGGACTACAGCAACCTGCAAATCACGAAAGCCGACCGCAAGGAGGGCGTCACCCTGACGCTGACACTGACCAACCGGGGCAACCGCACCATCGACGAAACGCCGCAGGTCTACGTCACGGCTCCCGGTGCCGGCACCACTGCCCCACTCCAGCAGCTCGCCGCCTTCCAGCGTGTCAGCGTGGCTCCCGGTGCTTCGGCTGAAGTGCAGTTCAGCATCCCCGCCGACCGCCTGACGACAGTTCAGGAAGACGGAAGCCGCAAACTGCTGAAAGGTGGGTACACCGTCACCGTGTCGAGCGCAGCCCCATCGTCCCGCTCTGCCGCCCTCGGTGTCAGTGCAGTCTCGGCGCAGGCAAAACTCTGACAACAGCAAGCTTCTCGCGCGCCCGCGCGCGCAGGAATGAAATTGCTGACACCTAACACACCCGAGAAGAAGTGAAAAGTGATAAGTGAAGAGTAAAAAGTTTTTTACTATCCGTCAAAAACTGGTGCTTTTTTTCCAAAACGTGGCGGGTTATCGGAAAAACGTGGCGGGTTTTGCGCAAAACCCGCCACGTTTTAGCCACTCACTTTTCACTTCTTCACTTCTCACTTTTCACTTCTATTGGGTGCGCCGGGTGTCAGCAAATTCATTCCTGCGCGCGAGCGCGCGTAAAGACAGTTAGACGGTTAGACGTTTCTTCCCGTGTAACCAACTCTACATCAATCCTTTCTAATTTCAGGATTCCATCAGGAGGCCCTCATCTATTGTGTATGTCAAATGACTCACGGGAACAGTGTCCTTCAGTGTCATTTGTTAAAGTTAGGTTAAAAGCATTGCTAATTCGGAAAAATATTATAGCTTTGCAGCAACAATAGTCAATGTAGAAGACAACACTAATAAAAAACCCATTGGAATGAATTATTCGCAACGGCATGTCCGCAACTATAAGAGCGCGACAATACATCTTTTATTTTTCTTGGCTGCATTCTTAATCGCAGTCATCATTGGTGTGTTGTGCAGTATGCCATTTCTGCTTAACATATTCCTCTCATTCCTGATGGCTATTGGAGTCACGTTATATGAGGTATATAAGTACAGGAAACAAAACAAGAAAGTCAGCAAAGCCGATATAGCATGGATGCAGAAGATTGCAGAGCAGTGGGGCGGCAATTTGACCAACGACGGCATAGACGATTATACTCTTTCTTTTGGTGTTGAGAAGTTGGACGCTTACTTAAACTATATGGCCAAGAGTTCTGATTTGAGCATCTCTTTTTATACTTATACAAATCCCTACACCCAAGCTGTAAAAAATGTCATCGACAACCGCTTGAACGACATTCTACAGATAGACGGTATCACAGAGGAATGGTCTGCAGAACGTTCTTTGTTCGGAGCCTTGTTCCATTTGCACGTTTCGCGTGACAACGTAAATGATCAACTATTGGAAAGAACGAAAGAGCTGTTTGAAAGAATCAAGGAGGATGAGCGTTCTCATCAGACGGGCATCTACTTTAAGGTAGTCGGCATAGAATACGACGATGATGTCTGCTACTTTGAATGCTCTTTCCAGTCAGAGTTTAAAAGGGCTATGATTGTTTATCCTGATAAGATTCTGCGTTACGACGTTTCAAAAGGAGATTCGCTACCAGATTTAATGAACGATTTGCAATACTACAATAATTACTGCATAGAAGACGATGAAACCCTGGAGCTGTTGCCGCCCCAAGAGTTTCAGCGACTATGGGAATCCGACAAATAAAGGAGTATTGTGTACTGAATCACAAACCTAATCATTCTATAAACTATTCTAAAAGAGGTTACCGTGTTAACCATTTCTTTCGACATTCCACTATCTTTGTACCCAGAAATGTATGGAACCTACTATGAACAAGAAAACATTACTCACAGGGCTGTTAGCCACCGTCACCCTATCGGGAAAAATCAGAGGTGACGGTTCTTGTGATCATTTCTTAACAGACGTAGATAGGGAAACGTTTAATGGTTTCCTTCTGCGTCATTCGTGTAACTGCTCAGTCATCATGCTTAAAGGACAAAAATCTTCAGAAATCAAACGAAAATGGCTGCGTGAATAGATTTTTGTTTGATTTTTGAAGATTTTTGTCCTTTTCCCACCATCCTTGGTGTTTTAAAAGGGTGTGGGACAAGTCGCCTAAGGCGGCGGGAGAATCAGTGAGAATCAGTCAGATCTCGCTTCATCAGTGTCCTAAAGATCAACACGGAAGATAAACCCTCCTCGCGGCTGGCAAGTGACGGTGGCGGGAAGTTTTTGTATACGCTCAATGCGCCAAGGGGCGTCCTTGCTACCGCTGTCGGCGAACATTGTGGCTGTGCGCAGTTTCTTGATGAAGCTGAGCGGCACGTTGAGGGTCTTCTCTGCGTCGGTGCCGTTGATGCCGGCCACGTACCACGTCTTGCCACTGCGGCGAGCCAGCACACAGCTCTCGCCGGGATAGCCGCTGACGAAGCGGGTCTCGTCCCAGGCGGCGGGCAGGTTGGAGAGGAAGTCCTGGACGGCCTGCGGCTGGGCCAGGAAACTCTCGGGGCGGTCGGCCAAGTGCTGCAGACCGCTCTCAAAGAGCACCGTCAGTGCCAGTTCGTGGGCGTGGCTCGTAATGTGCGGATGCTGCGAGTCGCTGAAGGCACAGGGCGTGTAGTCCATCGGACCGATGACGTTGCGGGTATAGGGCAGCGTGGCGTTGTGGCAGGCAGCCTTGTCGGTGAACGTCGGCACGTTGTTGTACCACTCAGCACCATAGACGCCCTCCGTCGACAGCAGGTTGGGATAGGTGCGCTGCCAACCGCGGGGCACGGTGGCTCCGTGGAAGTTGACGAGCAGGTGGTGACGGGCGGCACTCTCCATCAGGTCGATGCAGTAGTCCATATTCTTCTGGTTCTCGCCGCTGAAGAAGTCAATCTTCACGCCGGCCACGCCAATCTTCTCGCACCAGGCGAACTCCTTCTCGCGGTCTTCGGGCTTGTTCAGGCGGAACTTCGGTGTCGGAGCACCGTCAATCCAGCCCACCGACGAGTTGTACCAAATCATCGGCTTCACGCCCTTCGACTTGGCGTAGTTGACAGCATCCTCCACGGTCTTTCCGTCCTTCATACGGTCCCACTCGGCATCAATCAGCACGTAAGGCAGTTTCAGCGTGGCAGCCAGGTCGGTATATTTCTTAATAATGTTATAGTCGTCTGACCCGTGGTTGTAGGCCCAGTAGACCCACGACACCACGCCGGGCTTAATCCAGCTGGTATCCGCTAACTTGCACGGCTCACTGACATCGGTCACCAACGTCGACTCCACCACGTCGCCCAAAGAACCGACGATGACCACGCGCCACGGCGAGTGCCCGACGGTTTCCCCGTCGGGAATCTTCTCGTCCTCCACCACGCGGTACACCTCGCCCTCGTTATACATCGACGAGGCACTCTGTCCCTTCTCGATGTTCGCCTCGGTCAGCAGGGCAAACACGCCGTCCTTCAACTCCAGCAGAGCCGGGAAGCTCCAGCGCACGCAGTTGCCTTCGGCATCCTTCGACACCGCACTGAACGACCGCTGTGCCTGCACCTTATGCGTCGTCGTCAGCGGATAGAAGTTCTCGGCGCCGTCCGTCCACTGCATCATCCACCGCTTCATGCCCACGGGAATGACGTAGGCGGCCTGTTCCTTGACCGGCGACTCGTAACGGTAGGCCAGTCCGTCGTTATAGAGGCGCAGCGTCATCTGCCCCACCCTATACTCGTTGGCCTCGTTCGTGCAATGGCTGCGCTTGCCTTCCAGCATTGTATAGTCGGCCTTTACCTTCTTGCCTTTCACCATCTTCTGGGGGACAAAAGAATCAGTGCCCTTCATCGTGAGCACCTGCTGCCCCTGATAGCCGATGACCCACTGGCCATCCTTCACTTCGACCGACAACTTTCCGTTTGGCGACGTCAGCCGCTGGGCTGTCGCCGTCATCGTTAGGCTCGCCACGATGAGCCAGAAAAACATTCTCTTCATCATATTTCTACTGTTTGAGTTACTTGACTATCCGCTTGCGGCTCTGGCCGGCTTTGCGTTCTATGATAAGTCCACGAGGCTGAGCGTTACCCGTGACGACGGAGCCGTCGAGACGATAGGTAGCATCGGGAGTCTTGTTGGTTGTGACGGCGGGAGCAGTCACGGCGTCGGGCAGGGTCTCACTGAACTGCCAGTTGTCGAAATAGATATTCGTGCCGTCGGTGAAGACGAAATAGACGGTCTTGACACCATTGAATACTGTCGGGTCGACTTCAACGGTATTCTCCGTTAAGGTCGTCGACGAGAAGTCGATAGTGGCCGCAGCCTTGGCAGTCTTGCTGTTGAGACGAATCTCCAATGTTCCCGTACCTCTAACACGGAACTTGAAGGAAGATGCGCCGACGGTGCCGAAGTCCACCTTGCGCAGCTGGGTCCACGAGCCGGCTTTCACCTTCACCTGCAGTTCTCTCGAGGCATCGTTACCCAAGGAACTGACACTGGTATTCTTGGTAATGTTGGAAAAGTCTTCGTAGGTGATACCGCCGCAGGTTGCCATTGTCTCAGCCTGCTGCAGCTCGTAGGGATTCAGGTTCTTGACGGCGGTAACGCCGGTCTTTGACATGGTAAGCTTACCTATCTTCTGCGTCGATTCGTCCACCGTGACCTTGTTCACACCGAGGGAACGGAAGCCCGAGGCACCAGTCTTCATAGCCTGCTCCAACATAGAGGAGTGGTAGAACACGTAATAGTTGCCCTGGAACTTCTGCAGGTGGGTGTGGTTGTTGCCGGAACCAAAGCCGAAGCTACCGGGGTTGGCAACGTATTCGCCGCGGTACTCCCAGGAGTCGGGTTCGAGCGGGGTGTCACTGACCATATAGCACATGCTGCAGGTCGACGGGGCCGGCTGACCGTTGCGCCCCGTGAACTTTGTCCAGTCGTTACGGTCGCTCCACGATGTATTATAGGTATAGACGAAACGTCCGCCGATGATGTTCAGCTCGCTGGCCTCAAACAGATAGGGGGCCGGCATATTCTTGGCACTACCGTCGATGGCCGTCATCGAGGGCTTCAGCTTGGCGATGCGTGAGTTGCCGGGCCACAGCTTCGAGCCCGTCGACTGCGGGTCACCACCGCCGAAGGCAATCCAGCCCGTACCCGTAGAGTCGATGACGGCACCGGGGTCGAACACCCAGTTGCAGGGGTCGACACCCGCCATGCCGTGACGAATCATGGCCTGACTGTTAGGCGACTTGTACGGGCCGACAGGCGAGGTAGTGCTCTTCATGACACCTACGCTGCCGCCACCGTTAGCAAAATAGATAAAGAACTCATCCTTACCAGCCGACGTGGTACGCCACACGGCTGACGGTGCCCACGACTGTCCGGCCCATGTGCAGACCTTGCCCACGTCGATGGTGCCGTGGAACGTCCAGTTCACCATGTCGTCGGTCGAGAAGACGACCAGTGACTTGATGTTGCCGTAGCCATTGGAGCCAGACTTGTTGTTGACGATGAACTGCTGGTGGTCGTTGGTGCCGAAGACGTAGAGGCGGCCTTTGTAGTCGAAGGCCGTCGGGTCGGCACAGAACACGCTTGCACTGATGGGATTGACATTGCTACTGCCCTTATAGTCAGTTGCTAATGTCTGGGCGTTGGTCTGTAAACAAACTGCCATGACGGCAGCTGTCAGGATGGTTTTCTTGTTCATGGGTTTTGGTTTACTATTTGCTTGCAAAGGTAAGGCTTTTCCATGAGACTGCGACCAGCCGAATTGTTAAATAACCGTAATTCTTGGCAAAAACTTAGTACTTTGTATTGCAAGGTACTTAGTTTTTGCCTATCTTTGCAGCCGAAAACCAATTCAACCTACGAGTATGAACATTGAAAATGCCAAGTCACAGATGAGGAAGGGGATGCTGGAGTACTGCGTGCTGCTGCTCCTGAAGCACCGGCCTTCGTACGCCAGTGACATCATCCAACAGCTGAAGCAGGCGGAGCTGCTCGTGGTGGAGGGGACACTCTACCCACTGCTCACCCGCCTGAAGAACGACGGACTGCTGCGCTATGAGTGGCAGGAGTCCACGCAGGGGCCGCCCCGCAAGTACTATGCCCTCAGCACCGAGGGCGAACAATTCCTCGAAGGGCTCGATGCCGCCTGGAGGGAACTCTCTAACACCATTAACTATCTAAAAAACAACACCCCATTAATTTAAAAACGACAACCAAGACAACCAAGACAACTATTGCCGCTAAAAAGAGTTGTCCAAGTTGTATGAGTTGTCGTCAAAAAGAATTAAGCAAAATGAAAAAGAACATTACCATCAACCTGTGCGGACGCCTCTTCCAGATTGACGAGGATGCCTACGAGCTGCTGCAGCAGTATATTGAATCGCTCCGTGCCTCCTTCGGCAAACAAGAAGGCGGCGAAGAAATAGCCGACGACATAGAGGAGCGCATCGCCGAGTTGTTCGACGAACTGAAAGCCAAAGGTACGGTGGCCATCACCATCGACCACGTGAAGGACATCATCACCCGCATCGGCAAGCCCGAAGAGCTGGCGGAAAATAACGAAAACCAAAACGAAAACCAAAACGAAAACGAAAACGGGAACGGGAACGAAAAGAGGGGACACCGCTACGACTCGTTCCGCACGGCTGCCAGCGGTTTCCGTGACAACCTGCGCACAAGGACAAAGGGCAAGCGACTATTCCGCAACCCCAACGACAAGATGCTGGCAGGCGTGCTCTCGGGCTTTGCCGCCTATACAGGAACAGATGCCACGTGGTGGCGCATCGGCTATGCGCTGCTGTTCCTCGGCTCCAACCTCTTCCTGTTCCCGTTGTTCAAGCTGTTCCACATGGGAGGCTTCTTCTTCTCCATTAACCTGAGTTTCATCATTTTCTATATCCTGATGGCCATTGCCATGCCTGAGGCCAAGAAGCCCAAGGAGATGTTGGAGATGGAGGGCAAGGACGTGACGCCACAGAACCTGGCCGACATCGTGGTGGAAGACCAAGACAAGCGGATGCCTGAAGCAAAAGGACACATGCGCGGCTGCCTCTCCGTGCTGCTGAAGATGCTGGTAGGACTCTTCGTAGCCCTTGCTGCCGTCTTCGGACTGATATTGTTAGGCTGTTTCCTGGTCATTGCGGGCACGCTGCTCTTCATATTCCTGGTGCCTGGAGAATTCCGCTACGGACTGCCCTTCGACCTGGGCTACCTGAACCTCGCGGAGACCTTCTATATACATCCCTGGGCGGTGGTATTCTTCATCGTCAGCCTGCTGTTGGCACTGTTCATCCCCATCTATGCCATCGCACACATGCTGCTCTCGAAGGCCGGCAAGGTGCAGCCGATGGGCACCGCCCAGCGCATTGGCTGGATTGTCATCTGGCTGGCTGCCCTGCTCGCCATCTTCCCCAGCCTCGGTGTCATCCAGAGTTTCAACGACTGGCATCGTCAGGAAGTGATGGCCGAAGAACGGGGCTGGATGACCGATTGGGCCCGCGACTATCTGAATGAACACAACCTATGGATAGAAAAGCGTCACCACTGCTATGCCAACTTCGTGAAGAACGGCGAGTACTTTACGGGCGATTCCACAGTCAAATATATCGACGTGGTAATGTGGGGCTCTGAAGACAGCCGGTATATGCAACTATCCTCGATGGAAGAGGAGGTGGATTCCGGCACCTACCGCATCAGTTGTAATGCCCGCGCCGACGGTAGAGGCGTATGTCTCTTCGCCACTTCCCCCTTCAACAAATATAAGGCTACGAAAATGGTTCCCGCTTCAGGCAAAGAGGGCGGCTTGGGTAATGGCTGGCAAGCCGTTGAGATGGAGGTCAAGATTGACGGTCCTACCACGCTCCGCTACGGCATCAGCACCTATCCGGCGTTTACGCAGATGCCCTGCCATGCCAAATGGTTCTCTGTCGCCGACTTCAAGGTGGAGCGAATCGACGACAAATGACCAAACCATATAAACGTCACCCGCTCACTGCTTCATGTAGTGAGCGGGTGACGTTTAAATGGGTATTATATGATACCTTATTCAAGTTTCGCTTGTTTACGAGTGGCTTGCATGGTAACCTTTTCTCCCCCTGAGTTCTTGCTCTGGCAAGCGACCTGTGGTCGAGCGGGGGGAGCCAGAGGGGGTCTGAACCAGCGAATATCACGCCACCTGCTCAGACCACCCCTGGCTCCCCCCGCTCGACCACAGGTCGCTTGCCAGAGCAAGAACTCAGGAGGGGAATAAGATACCACCTAAAGCATTGATTCCTATACATAAGCGAAGCTTGCGAAAGTTGAATTACCTTATTTAATAACAAACTTCCTGCCGTTGCTGACATAGACACCGGGCTTCAAGGCTTTGGGGTCGGCGAGGCGACCGTCGAGCGAATAGAGCGGGGCACGGAACGGCGTTTCGGGAGTCTCGACGTTGCGGATGGCTGTGACCTCTGGGGCGTCGTTGGTCAGGTATACATCGTCGATGACAATCTTACCGGCCTTGGGGGCTCGGAAGGCCATCTTATAGACATTCGACGGGTCCATGACGGTCTTGCCGTACTTCAGGTTGTGAAGGTCGATGATGACGGTCGTGCGGTCGTTGATGGTGTCGCGATAAGAGACATTCTTGGTCTTTCCGTAGAGCCACACCTCAGCACCGATGTCCTGCGGTTCCTTGAGCTTGACGACGAGATAGTTATATCCGGACCAGTCGACAAAATGCGGGTAAGTCCATGTAGCGATGCCGACACCGGTGGATTTCACCGTGATGGTGCGCGTCCTCTCAGTGACGGTGCAGTTCTTGTTGGCCACGAGGTCGTAGTTGTGGAACGAGAAGTAGGGATACTGCTTGCCCAACGTGTAGAGGCCTTCGGCGGCATAGCGGCTGCCGAGGATGCGGTAACCGAGGGCATTGAAGTGCCAAGGGTCGACACCATTTCCGGGACAGCCCTCGGAGCTGATGACGTGACTCGTCTTGACAACGCTCGGCATACGAGCCACCTGGGTGTTATGAGCATAGCAGGAACCGCCCTGGTTCTCATAGAGCGTCTCGCCGACAAACAAGGGCACGCTGTCGGCGCCAAGGCCGAGGTCTGTCAGCATGTCGTTATAGATTTTCTTCACCATGTTAGGCCAGTTGGGGTCGCCATTGTTCGAGCAGCCCTGGTGTAGCAGGATGCCCTTGATGACGCCCACCTCCTGGGCCTTCTTAGCCATCTCGATGATGCGTCCGTAGGGGTTGCTGCCATAGTGGTTCTTGGCCAGCGTCGCCCACCACTCATTGGGGTTCTGCTGCATCTTCTGTTTGTATTTGTCCTTGTCGAACATCTCGATGGGACTGCCACCCATAGCGACGGGGATGACACCGATACGAATTTCCTCGGGCAGGTTCTCGCACATCATACGTCCGAAGTAGTCGGTGGGACCGAGACCGCCGTTCGGGCTCACCAAAGGCGGCGTGGCCTGATACCAACTGCCCATCTTACGCGAGGGATTGCTGAAGTTACAGGTGGCCAACAGCCGGAAACGCTTGTCGATACCCGACCTGTCAATGGACTCTGGCTGTGCATTGCCCTCCATGTTCGACTGTCCGAAACAGATGTAGATGTAGAAGTTAGGATCAACGTCGGCTTTCACTCCTACGAGTCCGGTGGCCAACAACACCGCAATCAGTAATAGTTTCTTCATTGTGTTATTTGGATAATTGATTAACATATTTCACGGGTTCGCCGTCGCCCTTCAGCAGGTCGGCGAAGGTCTGCGGACTGATGGTGACAGGACCGCGCATGAACTCCGGGATGTTATAGCAGCGGAGGAACTGGCGGTGATAGTCGGGATTGGCCTGCGGCAGTTCGAAGGGCTTGCTGCACTTGCCGTCCTTGTCGACGTGGGCAAAGAACGGACGGGTGAAGGTGCCGTCGTCGCGGCGACTGCTGACAACGAGCCAACGACCGTTGGACGACCAGGTGTGGTAGCTCTCGGTGTCGGGGCTGTTGACCTCGTACATCGGCCGGACAACATCCTTCTGCAGGTCGAGCATCCAGAGGTCGGCATCGTGGTGCCAGATGTGGAAATAGCCGTAGCGGGCCATCGTAAACACCAGGAAGCGCCCGTCGGGCGAGATGCGCGGCAGCACGGCACTCTGGTCGAGGCTATCGGCAGAGAACACCAGCTCGCGTGGGCCGAACTGACGGCTGTCGGGGTCGAAACTCTTCTTGTAGAGATTGTATTTCAGCTCCTGACAGCGGTTGATGACGTCGGAAGTCTTGGAAGCACCCTCACGGCGGTCGAAATGGGCACTGCAGTAATAGAGCGTCCTACCGTCGGGTGCCCAGGCGGGGAATACCTCAAACTCAGTGGTATCGTTCTCGAGGTTCGTCACCTCGCCCTTCTCCACGTCGTAGGCTATGATGTCGCTTTCCAAGTCAAAGACCTCAATCTTGTTGAGGTCGGTGGTGTGGAAGCACTGGTGGGTCTTGTCGGTGGAATAGACGATGAGGTTGAGCCACGGGTGCCAGGCGGGATAGACACCGGCCGAGAGGATGGAGTCGTTGCGCATGTTCACCTTCTTCAGCTTTCCGTCGTAGGCGATGACGGTGCCGCCACTCTTCTGGCGGGCGTGGAACTGCATACGACGGGGATTCCCCTGCTGATAGTGGTGGCAGTTGATGCACTGACCCTCTTTCTCGAAGCCGCAGAGCATATTGTCGTAAATGACGCTCTCGTCGTAGTTCTCCAGGCAGCGCTGGCTGATGGTCAAAGCCTCGTAGCTGACGAACGACGGCGGAATGAGGCGGTAGCTCAGGTAGGGGTCGATGCTGTCGGCCGACACCGTGATGGTGAACGGCTTATAGTGCGTCCACTCGCTGCCGTGGCGGGCATAGACATCGACGTTGACAGTGCCGCCGCCGGCTGTCAGTGCGCGCCACTCGCTGATGGAGG
>Ga0265298_10005845_pt1 | contig 15306 bp, 19 predicted proteins | sample AusTroGonzalo_MG_3_FD_193486 | JGI IMG/M metagenome (GOLD analysis project Ga0265298, IMG submission 193486) | Bovine rumen microbial communities from tropical cattle in Woodstock, Queensland, Australia - Gonzalo_01 | ecosystem: Host-associated > Mammals > Digestive system > Stomach > Rumen ... | reverse complement strand
TTGGGCTCGATTGACTTTCGAGGTCTCGTTTACTGCGAAAATCGACCGCACGGCTGCAACGAAAGACTTTTTGCGTGCAAATAATGAGCTTAAGAATGGTAGCCAGTCGATGACTTTTGTAACCGAGCTGAGACCTGGAGAACAACAGGCTGAAGCTTCAACAGCGGGTGATTCCGCAGGGAATTAGATTATGACTTTTAACGAAATTCCTGCCGATAACATGTATCCAATTTTTGCGACGGAATTTGGCGGGGCTTTGTCTCCGAAAACCGGCGCAATTCCTTGGAAAAACTTGATTATCGGTCAGCCGTTGAGCTCGAAGATGAGCGAAAACGGTTCTCTCACTTTGATCACGAGCGACGCCCAGGCTGATGCACTGTTTGGCGCTGGTTCCCAGCTTGCTTTGATGATCAAGGCTTTCCGCAAGAACTCCAAGTCCAGCGAACTTTGGGCGCTTCCGATTGCAGACGATTCCACTTCTGCCGCCGCAACCGGTACTTTGACCTTTACGGTCGCCGGTACAGGTTCTCCGGCTACGCTCAAGGAAAACGGCGTTGTGCGCCTGATGATTGGCGGCCAGACTTGCCCGGTGAATGTCTTGGCTGGCGATTCCGCCGCCGATGTTGCGGACAAGGTTGTTGCTGCTGTCACGGCAAAGACGAATTTGCCTGTTACGGCTTCTGCATCTAGCGGCGTTGTTACTTTGACCGCAAAGAACAAGGGCGGTTTCGGCAACGGCCTCGATGTGCGCTGGAATCACAATCAAGGCGAAACGCTTCCGGACGGCTTGAGTATTGCGCTTTCCGCGATGGCTGGTGGCGGTGCTGACCCGCAATTCGAAGATGCAAATGTTTCTACGACTTGCGCTGGCAACTGGTTCAACATGATCGTCATCGGCTCCGACGAAACGGCTAACATTACCTACATCAAGGAAATGTTGGATGTTCGTTGGACAGCAATGGTCCAGCAAACGGGCGTGATGTGCTTCAGCCTTAACGGCGGTAGCGAATCTACCTTCACGACAAAGGCGAATGCGCTGAACTCTCAGGAAATTGTTCTTGCGGCTCTCCCGAAGTCTCCGACTTCTGGCGCTGAAAAGGCTTCGGCTTTGTTTGGTTGCGTTGCCCCGAAGGCGCTGAACGACCCGGCGGCTCCGCTCCACAATTGGGCTGTTGCTGGCGTTGTCGCTCCGAAGCGTGATGACCGTGAAGACGCGGATGGCAACAACCGTCTTTTGAAATCTGGTTGCGCTGTGATGGTTGCCGCTGAAGATGGTAGCGTGTTCACGAGCCGCATCGTGACGACCTACAAGCGAAACGCCCAGAATGTTCCGGACGATTCTTATTTGCAGCTTGAAACTGTTCTTACGTTGTCTTATCTCCGTTGGTACTGGAATAACTATCTTGCTCTCAAGTACGCTCATGCGAAGCTTGCTCCGGATGGTTCCAAATTTGGTGCCGGTCAACAGGTGATGACGCCGAGCCTTGGCAAGGCTGAACTTATCAAGTGCTATAAGGACTGGGAAAAGGCTGGACTCGTTTACGATTCCGAAGGCTTTGCAGAAAACCTCGTTGTCGAACTTGACCCGAATAATCCGTATGCTATGAACTTCTTGATTCCGGTTCACCTGATTAAGCAGTTCTTCATTTCCAAATCTAAAATTTTGCACGATTAAGGAGGCCTGACAATGGACGAAATTGATGTTGTTGGTGGCGAATACGAATTTAAAATCAACGGTTTTCAGTACAACTTAAAAGGTCATCCGAACATTGAATATGGCGGCAAGCATTACGAACCTGTCATTGGTCCGGGCGGCATTCATCTTGGCGACAAATGCGTTGGCGATAGTCCTAGCAAGATTTCTTTGACGCTTGTCGATTTGAGTGCACTGGATATTGTCGATTTGCAGCAAACTCGCAAAGCGACAATTACGCTCAAAAAGCCGAACGGTAAGACTTTTGTCATGGAAAATGCTTGCTGTAGCGCTCCGATTACTGAAAACTGCGAAGATGGCGAAGTTGCCGTTGAATTTTCCGCAGGTCCTGCGGATGACCAGAAATCGTAAAAGCCCCCTTCTTTACGATATCCGCGCTCGTGGGAGCAAGCTAGAGGCGACTTGAGTGCTACGCTTCTAGCTTGTCTGGGTTCGATTCCTGGACGCGGCTTAATTTGTAACAATCCATAAAAGGAGTAAAAATATGGACTACACATTGATTGAACCAATTACAAAATCGAATGGCGAAAAGATTGAAACTGTTTCCGTGAAGGAAAAGTTTACAGGCCGTGATGTCAAGGTCATTGGCAATGCCGGTGGCGAAGGTTCCGCAACAATTGCACTTGTTGCCGCTGCAACGGGTTTAACTGAAGCCGTCGTCTTGAATATGGATTCCCGCGATATTAGTAAGATTGGGGCGCTTGCAAAGCCTTTTTTAGCCGGTGGCGAAGCTTAGGCCTTGATGATGGCTTTGCCGTGCTTGCGGGCGTTTTCCATTGGCCGTATGACCAGATAATGAGTCTGAACGAGGACGAATTTAAATACAGCGTCAATGCGGCGATGAAATTTCTCAAATGGAAAACTCCGAAAACAAAGAAATAATATCTCATTCTGATTGACCTGATCCGCTTAGTCCGAAAGTTATTCTTTCGGACTTTACCGTTTTAACATGTGTCAAAAAAGGGCTAAAAAATAGTCTTGCAATTTATATTGAAATTATGGCGAATTCGATTTTAGCAAAATTGGGCTTTAGTGTTGATAAACATTCCGTGACGGGTGCCGTTGGCGGAATTAACAGCATTGGCAAGGCTGTGAGCGGTTTGCAGACTAAGATGAAACAGGCTTTTGCGCTTGCCGGTGTGCAGGCGTTCGCTTCTGGAATAAAGTCTTTGGGTGTATCCGTCAAAGATACCTTTGCCAAAAGTTTTGCGATGGCTCAGGAATTTGCCGCAACTGGTGACAAGATTGCAAAGACTTCCAGGATGGTTGGACTCTCTGTCAAGGATTACCAGGCATTTGCATCGGCGGCGCAACATGCGGGAATGTCCACTGAAGAAATGGACTCCGCATTGAAAAAGTTTAATGTCAATCTTGGCAAGGCCCGTGCCGGTGACAAGACATCTTTGAAGATGTTCGACGCCATTCTTGGCGGCAAAAAGCTTTCGAATTACAAGGATTCCACGGCTTTAATCAAGGATATTGCCGATGGCTACACAAAGCTTTCGACGGCTGAACAAAAGGCTTTTGTGTCTCAAGAGCTATTTGGCAAAAGTGGTCTGAAAATGTCGGAACTGCTTTCGGGTGGTAAAGAAAACATTAGCCAGCTCATTGCCGATTTTGAGTCGCATGGTGGCGGTTTTTCCGAAGAGGGTGCCGCCCGTGCCGAAGAGTTCGATGACGAATTGCAGAACTTGCGCGAGACGGTAAATTCGTTAAAAACTTCCGTCATGGAAGAACTTTTCCCGGTGTTCATTGACCTTTTCAAGACCGTTGGCGAGTTTGTCAAGGGCAACCGCAAGGAACTGATGCCGATGGTGAAGGAAGTATTTGGAACTGTGACTGATTTGATTAAGTCGCTATTGCCGAAGATTCCAGCAATTTTGAAAACGGTCTTGTCGATTGTTGAGTTTATTGGGCCAAAGTGGGGCTTGATTGTTGCTGGTGCCGTCGCGTTGGTGCCTAAAATCGCGATGATTGCGTTTGGGCTTGCTCAGATTATTCCCGTGATAACGGGCATTGCTTCTGCAATTGGTGGCCCTGTGCTTGCGGGTATTGGGCTTGTTATTGCGGCGGTTGTGTCGTGGGGTTATGTTGTAAAAAAAATCTATGACAATTGGGATATGCTCAAGTCGTTCATCGTTGACGATGTTTGGGGTTCCGTTAAAGACTTTGGAACAAAGTTTGTCGCAATTGGCGAGTGGATTTGGGATGGCTTCAAGGCTAATTTCGTGGATCCTGTTGTTGGATTTTTCAAGAACATGGGTGCGATGATTTATGATTCGATTTTGGGTGGTGTTAACAATGCTTTCAACGCTGCAAAATCGGTGCTTGGCAAAATCCCTGGCATTGGCAAATTCTTTGCGCCTGAAATCAAGTTTGATACGGCAAAAGATATTGGTAGCGATTACCTTGATAGCCAAACGGCGAGCGTTCCCGCAACGCTTGGAGCAACAGCCGCCCAGGCGGTGAGCGAATCCCGTACAACGGTGACAAATCGGTTTGCCGTGGACTTCAAGAATATGCCGCGTGGCGTTCAGGTGACGCCGCCTGAACAAGGCGATTTTGACTGGTCTCGTGGCTATGTGCTGGGAGGTGTTTGATGCCGTGGAAAAATGAATATGCCGATTCTTTGTACAAAGTGCGCGTGAACACTCCGTCCGGTGAGGTGGAGTGCGTTGCCGCATCTTACAACGGCATTCCGTTCTTTATCGAAGAAACTGAATCTTCGGGCGGTCGAAATATCGTCACGACTTCTTTGCCATTTTCTGACACGCATATAAATGAAGATGTTGGCGGCAAGCCTCGTTCGTTCACTTTTTCGATTTTCCTTGTTGGTCCGAATTGCGATAAGGACCGTGAAAAACTTGAAGATACTTTTGAAACGCAGGGATATTTTGAACTTTCGCATCCCTATTACGGAAAGTTCAATGCCCGTTGCCCGGTATATGGCTTCAAGTATAGTTCGGATGTTCAGGAATTTGTTTCTGGATCGGTGACTTTCTTTCCGGAAGGAACGCAAAAGAAATCTGGTCGAAGCGTCGTTGACCTTCGTGGAACGGTGATTGCCAAAGCCGAAGAAAACATTGATTCTGCTAAAGGAAATTTTGAGGAAAATTTTAGCATTATTGGCAAATCTAAGTCTGTCATTGATTCCGTATCTTCTTATGTGGCTGGCTTAATTGATGTTATTGAGAGTGCAAGGCAATCGATGCGTGATGTCTCTCAATTTATTCAAACGATTTCCAAAATTCGCGATAATGTTCAGATTGCTTTAAAGACTCCAAAAGATTTTGTAGCCCGTATTCAAAGTCTTTTGACGATGACTAAAGAAACTTTTTCTCCGGATGGTGGTTTCAGTAATTATGTCAATGAAAGCTTTGCTGTAATGTCGTCTCGAAGCAAACGCAACGATTCTTCTGAGTCTTCTGCATCTGAATTGATTGCTGTAATTGATAGACTTGTTGTCATGACGGCGGCTTCCATGGCTGTCCAGTCTTTGGTAAATAGTTCTTTTGTAAGTACTGATGAAGCTCGTGATGTTCAAAATACTTTAACATCGGTTTTTGATGATGTATCGGCTGATGTAGAATCTATTGATGACTATGCAAATTTGGCTGATTTAAAGGCAACAGCCCTTAAGTATTTACGCGATGAAATGTCACGACTTGCTGAAGTTGTTGAATTACAGATACCGTCTACAAGAGACGCGTTGTCGATTTGCTTTGATTGTTACGGAAATCTTGATAAGCTTGATGACATTATAGAGCGAAATGACATTGGTGATCCGCTTTTGGTAACGAGAGAAACCTTGAAGGTACTTTCCAAATGATTGAAGTCTTTGCAAATGGTTGTAAGTTTTCCGAGTGGACCAGCGCACGAGTCAACCGCTCGTTGGACCACATTGCGGCGTCGTTCTCGCTCTCGCTGGTTGCCCGCAACGCAGAAGTTGACCGAGTGCGTCTTTTCCCTGGTGATACTGTTGAGATTGCTGTCAATGGCACAAAAGTAATTTCCGGATTTGTGGACCGCCTTGCAACATCTTTTTCAAACGGATCGCATTCTGTGAGCGTTTCGGGAAGCGAATGTTCTTCAGATCTTGCCGATTGCTGCATGGAAAGCCCGCTGGAATGGGAATCCAAAAAAATGGATGAAATTATACGTACCATCTGTGCGGCGTTTGGATTGAATTTTAGCAATGTAATGGGCGTTGATGTTGGTGAACCGTTCAAAAAGTTTTCTACTGAACCAGGTGCAAAAGCTGTTGAAACGATTTCCAAGCTGTGTAATGAGCGCGGAATTTTATGTTGCTCCAATGGACTTGGCAAAATGTTTTTGCTTAAGCCTGAATCTTGCCCGCGCGGGCCTGCATTGTTCCAAGGTGAAAATTTGATGGCTGCAAGCGTGGATTTCTCGCTTGTGGACCGCTTTTCGACTTACAAGGTGTACGGCACGGGCAAGGCACGCAAAAAGGTCGTGGCGACCGCATCTGACGCGGATGTGACCAGAAATAGACCGCTGACAATTGTCGATTCTAACGCCGTCGAAAAAGATAAAGTCCAGGCGCGAGCTGATTGGGAATGCCGCATTCGTCGTGCAAAATCGATGGGCTTTCGCGCAACTGTTCACGGCTGGGAAAATGACCAGGGAATTTGGGAGCCTGGTGTAATTAGTTCTTTTTATGCGCCTGAACTTTATGTTGAAACGCCTTTGGATTTGCTTGTTTCGTCTGTGGAGTATTCCTGGAGCGATTCGGCGGGCGAAGTAACGAACTTGACCCTTGTTTCTCCGGATGTTTACGAACCGCAGCCGGAGTCGAAAAAGGTCAAGGCTAAAAAGATTGTAAATGATCCGTGGAAATCTGTTAAAAAGGCGGTGAATGGAAAATGAATCTTGATGCTTTTTTTGACAAAATAATTTCTCGAATCAAATTAATTGTCGGTCAGTGTGTCATTCAGGCTTGCAAATACAGGGATGGCGAAATGGTTGCCGATGTTGAGCTTTTGGCTGGAGAAAAACGGCGCGGCATTGAAGTGATGCAGCAGTTTGGTTTTTCGAGCCGTCCAAAAGGTGATGTTGATGGTATTGCGTTATTTGTTGGTGGTTCTCGCAATAATGGCGTTATAATTGCGATGCGAGGCGAATGCCCGAAATTAAAAGAAGGTGAGGTAATGGTGCATTCTCCGTTTGGTTCAAGCGTTTATCTTAAAGAAGATGGAAGCATCGAAATGAATTCTGTTGGTGATATTGTTGCTAATCCTGGCAATGGTGCTGGAAAATTAATTGTCAATGGAGGTGTCGAGGCTTCATTGGATGTCAAGGCCAATGCAAAGCTCGCTCCAGTAAGCCTTGCTTTGCATACTCATACATCGGCGGCTGGCCCTACGAATGCGCCTACTCCAAGCGTTTAAAAAAAAGTTGTGCCTAAAAATAACTTTTGTTAAATACGCCCATTTATTTTTATTGCGATGAGTGATCTTGCACTGTATTGTAGACACGATGGTTCTTATGACCTGAATTTTGATGAGGCTCTTGGTGATTTGGTTAAAACCGAGAGTCTTGAAAATGTAATCATCTTGTCTATTGGAACTTATGCAAGGGCCCGCAATCTTGGAAACAGGGCGAACCTAAAGCCTACTTTGGGCGGATGGTGGGGCGATGCTCTTGACGATAAAGGAACTTTGGGCGGTTATATATATGAGGCGTTTCCAGGAAAACTTAACGATGCTACTGCGAGATCGTTAAAGAAACTTGTTGAAGAGTCTCTTGAATGGATGGTTAATGACGGTGTAGTAAAATCTATATCTTGTTCGGCTTTTATTGAAGGAAAAAATGTTGTTATCAATGTTTTGATTGTGAATAATGATGGCGATGACGAAAAGTTTGATTATACGTTGAAATGGGGCGATACAGATGGAATTTAAAAGTTTGAATGAACTTGTGCGTGTTGTCGAAAATGAACTTTCCGTCCAATTCTATGGACGCCTTTCTGTGCTTCGTAAAGGTGTACTTAAAGTGCTTGCTCGCGTTTTAGGAGCAATGCTATACATGTTGAGCCTTATCGCCAAGAGAGTATGGAAAAATCGTTTTATATCGACTTGCGACAACGAAGCTCTTGATGGCTTTGGTGAAGAATACGGGATTCCTCATAAGCCGCCACAGAAAGCGGAAGGTTATGTTATTGTAACTCTATCTGAAGGTGTTTCTTATGTTGAAGTTGTTTCCGGAACGCTATTGACTGATTCGACGACCGGATTGGATTTTGAGGTTACTGAAACAACGACGGTTACAAGTTCTTCGAACTCGTTGCCGGTTCGTGCTGTCGAAGCTGGTGATAATTACAATTTATGGGATGGAGAACTTTTAGAGTTCAAGGAAAGTGCTGTCGATGGCATAGAAAAGATGGAGGCCGATTCAATTGTTGGTGGAAGCTCCATTGAAGTCATGGTAGATGGCAATGCCCAGCTTTGGGGCGAAACCTCGATGGAATATCGCGAACGCCTGCTAAATCGCGTCCGCAACCAGCCGCATGGCGGTTCAAAAAATGACTATTGGCAGTGGGTGATGAGTTTCCCGTATGTTACGGATGCTTTCGTTTTCCCGAATACACCGAACACAAATTCCGTTAGCATCCCTGTCGCCAATTACCATAACAGCGATTACACCGTACCGGTTGGCAAAACTTCGGTGATTGAAGACTGGATCAATGATGATTCTCGACGACCGATTACTGCTGATATTCGTGTTTTTAGCGTGACTCCGATTGAAGTTAAAATCAAGGCATCTGTGGCTCCGTTTTCTGCATCTGTGCGGAATAGCGTAACGTCTGCAATCAAGACTTTCTTCCGGAAAATGAAACCAGGGTCGTCTTTTTCGTTCAGCGAATTTTCGGTTGAAATCCGTGCGAACTCATCTGCTGAACTTTTTACGGTAAGCGAATTTAAGGTAAAGTCCGGAAATTCGTGGAACGCTCTTACATCTGTGCAAATGAATCTTAATGCCGCCAATCGCTATGCCGAAGTTGCAAAAGTCCTAGATAGTAACCTTGAGCTTGTAAATGGGGAAGGCTAATGCCTGTGCAGCGTAGCGAACATAAGCTTTGGAATTTACCTCGACGTACTGCCGAGGATTTTCGCCATGCCTTGATTGGTCTCATGCCGCGTGGTTTCGCGTGGTTTACGGGTGTCGGTGGAAATTGGTGGAAACTCTTTTCGGGTTTTGCGGCAGGAATTCTTGCGGCATACAATATGCTGCGGCTCTTGGTAACGGAGTCGTCACCGGTATCGACGACTGAACTGATGTTGTGGGAAAATGAACTTGGACTGCCCAAAAAAGGTCTAGAATTTGATTCGGATACGGACCGAAAAAAGGAAATTCTTAGAATCTCTAGAGACGAATGCGGATGTTCTGTAAATTACATCAAGTCTGTTGCGAATTTATTTGGTCTCGATGTCGATGTCTATGAATATTGGAAGAATCCGGAAAAGTTTGCTGGCGTTGATTTTGTTGGAGGTGACGATAGCAATTTCTATGTAATTGTCAAGTCAAATGTCGCTGCCAGAAATGTTACTTACTTTGAGTGTGATGGATATTGTGACGATAGGCTTCTTGATTATGGCGATTCGAATTATGAAGCTGTAGTCCTTGATGAAAGCCCGGCACATGTAAAAATTTTATTCCAGTATGAAGTTGAGGTTGCGTAATGCAGAGAATTTCGACAGAACAAGATGGCGTTTTTAAAAATGGCGTTCCTGGATTGCGACGCGGAACGCGTGCGAATGCGGAATGGTTTAATGCTTTACAGGAAGAAATCTGCAACTTGTTAGAGCTAAATGGGATCCAACTTGATCCGTCTGACAACAACCAGCTCTACAATTTGTTACGCGAAACGCTTGACTGTGTTTTTAAAAGCTCGGTTTCAGTTCAGGACCCGGAACATCCCGGTACAGAAACTACTATAGACCCTGATGCAGTTACGATTCATGGCGTCAAACTCCAAAGATCTGAAATTCAGAATGTTGTGTGGCTTCTTATAAACGAATGCGTCTCGATTCTAAAGAATCTTAATGTAGCAGGTTCTTTGCATGTCGCTGGTGGCGCTGATTTTGATGGGTGGCTTAATGTCCTTACGTATGGTATTATTACAAAAGGATTGACATCAAGGGAGGGAATTCTTTGTGAGGGTGATTTAGCTGTTCTTGGAAATTCCTCTTTGAATGTTTTAGCGTCTAATTCGGCAACTTTCAAAGCTCTGTATTCGGCTGTAGATTTTGTTCAGGATTATGGTGGAACGGAAGATATTGAAATCGATAACGCGGTCTTCGGATCTACCAGGAAGCGTTATCGAGCTGTTGTATTGTCTGGTGTTAGTGGCCATCCACAAAGAACCGTTAATATTACGGCATCGCCGTCGGAAGGTCTTAAATTGCATGTGATAAACATGGCTGTATCTAATGATGGCTTTGTTTTTGTAAAGTGGAATCAAAATAACTTGTGTGTGCTTGCTCCGGGCGTTGATCACTGGTTCTCTGTCAATTCCGGGTCGTGGGTTATGGACCGTTACATGATTGGGTAGCGTTATGGATATTACTGGATTTGATATTGGTGCAACATTGACTGCTGTTGGGGCTCTTGTAAAAGCTTTTCATTCCGGGCGTGAAGTAAAAAAAACTGAAGAAAACTTCGTTGAGCGTTTTGTCCGTCTTGAAGAACGGGTGAATGGCCATGGAGTTTCCTTGCAGAAATGGGATGAACGTTTTGCAAATGTCGAAAACAAGATGGACAAAATTGACGATAAGATTGACGAAAACAGCCGATTGCTGAATAAATTGGTTGGCTTTGTTTGTGCCGATAAAAAAGTTGAATTGTGAGGCCTTAATGACGAATGATCCTCAGGAAGAATTTGTTGAGTCGCTGAAAGAACGGCTTGCTATAGCTGGAGAAAAAAACGTTGTTATAAAGGACGCTTCTGAATCCAGCCGCAAGAAAGCCATGGAGAATATCGCCGAGGCGTTTTCTGAGCCTGTAAACGACTTTATTGACAAAAAGTCTGCGTCTGGCGGTGGTTCTTCGAACGATGTTGTTTCTTATGATGGATCTGTTTCTATCGGTCATGGTGTAAATCCTGTAACTGGTGAACCGATAACAAATTTGTCTGTTACTGGTTATGTTGAGTCTGTTGTCGGTGCTCATAATGTGAATTTAGAAGCTCATCCTGATATTCGTGAAGAAATCGCCCGTGTCGAGGCAGGTGGGTTGAAAATTGCTCCACCGGATCATGAGGGGGTCGGGACTATGATGTTTTATACAGGAGAGCTGTTATGAGCGTTAAAGAAGATTTTTTGATTGCGTATGATATAGATCGAATTTGTGAATCTGGTGGCAAATGTGTTGCCAAGATTCCTTTTAAAATTCCTGTATTTGTCACGCAAAGTGTTTATGATACGTTTTTGCAGATTATTCGTCTTTTGTCAGACTATATTACGGACCATTGTCCGGATGCCATTGGTAAGAAAGTTTTCGACTTGACATCGTTGCAAAATTTTGTTGATGCAAATGGTGATGAGTTTGAAATTGAATTTAAACAAATGGATGGTGATAAAGCCGTTTATAAAATCCTTCACAAAAATGGAGGCAAATAATGCCTGATCCAACTTACAAAAGCTTATTTTATATTAAAGACGCTACAAATAACGTTATTTATCAAATTAAAGCGTTATCACTGAAGGATGCCATTACTATAGCACTTTCAGGCGATGTTGTCGGCTCTGTATCCACAGATTTTCATGAGAATGTGACTATTTCTGCTGTCATTGCTAATGGTGCAGTAGTAACAGATAAGCTTGCGAACGGGGCCGTTACAAATCCGAAAATAGCAGCCGGTACAATTGAGCATGACAGACTCAATATTGTCAGTGTTGCCAATACCGGAGGCACCGGTATTGCTGACGGCCAAAACGACAAGCTTGCGACCCATGGCCAGGTAAAAAGCTATGTAGACGGTCGAGTAAGTGGAACATACAAAGGCAAAAAGACTGTCGCTGTAATCAATACTTGGAACTATGCCAATTTGAATAACGGCGAACATGTGCGTGTCACTGGTCTTGGAACCGATGCCACGACTGGCGAGCCTAATATTGGATATGTCCAAGACGGCTATGAACATGATGTTATGGGGGCAATCCCTGTCATCGATGGCTCGGACCTCGTTTACTTCAAGGAAACTACAGTTGTCAATGACACGCCTACCACTATTCACGGTTGGCAAAAAATGGACGGCGAGTTCAAGATTAAACAGAATCCAGTTGATACTGGAGTTCCGTCACAGGCTGGTGCGCTCGGTGGCGTGCGCAAGACTTTGACTCGTTTCGAACAGGATGAAAATGGTGATGTAAATCCGACATTCGACGACATTCCGACAGGAAATGGAAGCGGAACGGGGCTTGTAGCGTTGTCGTCTGCTGTAGATTCGAACAGCGGTGTTAATGATGGGGTTGCTGCGACGCCGGCGGCGGTAAAAAAAGCGTATGACCTCGCGAATGGCAAAGCTGACCCTGACGCCGATGCTGTTGCTGGAAACATTGCTGTATTTGATGCAAACGGCAATCCTGTTGATAGTGGATTTAGTCCAGAAGATTTTACTGATGCTGAAGATTCTGCTGAAAAAGATGAGGTTGTTGCGGCTGCATTGAACAACCATGAAGCCAGAATCAAAGATCTTGAAGAATTTTCCGTAAATGGTAATCTTGGAAACAAGAAATTCGATTCCGTCGATACGCAGAATCTTAAGGTTAATGGCGAAAACATTGATGCTTCTGATTTGGCTAAAAAGTCGGAAATGTCTGTCACTCCAGGGACCGGCGCCAATGCAGACAAGTCAACCATCCAGCTAAAAAATGGAACATCTGCTGTGGTGCTTACCCGTCACCAGGATATATCTGGAAAACAGGATGCTTTGACATTTATGACAAATGATGAAGTTGACGCCCTTTTTGCCAATGCGTGGGGCGCTACGACTTAACCGGAGGAAATTATGCCTATTACGCCTAGCGACTACAATAACGATGTCATCAAGGGTGAACAGCTTGCACTGCTTACGGGCAAGGTTCTTGACAAGGTAAAAGAAAAGCAAGACATTATCGATGCCGAGTTCGACGATACAAACGGAATGCTTATCTTGAACAACATTGATATCAATGTTGTGAGCTCTACTTAGGAGAATATAAATGTCTGATACAAAGTATATCAACAAATACGAAAACGAAAACGCATACAATAGTGATGCTAGTGCTCGCGCAACTCTCGGTAAGTCAACCGTATCAATGGAGGCCGATACAAGAAAACTTCATTTTGACGGCGTGAATGTCGAAGTTCCGCGAAAGTCTGTGCGCGTTGGAACTGCTGTATATGCTGACGGAAATGGCAATCTCCATTTCGTTGATGGTGCAACTGTAAAGAGTGCATCCATCCCTAGCGGGTGGGAATTTGTCGGTGTCGTTTCGCTTCGCAAGGGCGGAAAGGCTTTAGTCTTGCATAAGAACGAAAATACCGGCATAAGATTCACTTCGTGCTGGGCGTGGGAAATTACTGGCGTCGTGTACGGTTCGTCCAACACGATTCAGTTCCAGCAGAGAAAGAGCACCGGGACAAATACCTTCGCGATGGTCGACATCGGATCCGCGCTTGTATTCACTCCGACAGATATTGATGACGCTGTGTCGAAGATTGACACGCATCTCAAGGCTTCAGGCAATGCGGGCGGAAAGTCATACGACAGCGATATCGTCGCCAACTACAACTGGCATTGTGAGAAATTGGACGGAAGGATTTGGGTCATCGCTGATTTTGACTCAAGTCCGTCTTATAGACAATATGAAGTTGGAGTTGTCAAGAATACCGCTGTTGCAAATGGACCTATATCCAACAATAACATGTGGACGCTTGCTGGCATGGCTTCGAATAACACCACTATTCGTCGCAACGATGGCGTGAATTCGAATTATTATTCTATCTGGAACAAGGATGTTGTCAGGGTAAAAGCGTCAAATCAGGGCTCGCCGGTTGACCAGGTAGCTCACGACGGCTATTATAGTGAAACGAATTTCAACAATACTTCAGTGCTTAAAGCTTATTATGGTACTTATGACAAGTACCTTGATGATCTTATGCCGAAGTATCCGGTCAATGGCGGTGCAATGAAGGCTTACGCCGGCAAAGGCGCGGAAACATGTGCTATTGCCGAAAGCGTCGTGTACACGAAGCGCGATGGCGTAACGACCGATTACATGTTTACCGCCATCCATTATGCCAAAACGCTTAAGGCCCATTCCACGGCTTCTGTTGACGGCATGAATGCCGGTGACTGGTACATGCCTGGACTTGACGAAATCGTGGACATCTTCTCGCAGATGAAGGTTGACGGTTCGGACCCTATCCACCAGGCATTTGCAAATGCCGGGATGTCTTCGGCCTATCCGATTAACCCGTCATCAAATGTTTACCGCTGGGTTCCCGCGCGTTTCGATCATTATAATACGTGGTTCCTTTATTCGGCAGGCTATATCAGCTTCTACCACTTCGCTTACAGCTATAGGGCTTGCGGCGTTGCGCTCTTGGCCTTATAATTTACCTCCTTCGGCACGGCCTTCAAAGCCGTGCCGTGTGCAGAAAAGGACTACATGAAAAAAGAAGACGAAAAGACCAGGCTTGTTGAAAAACAGGAAATTTATATCGACTGCACAATGCTTTTGAAGCAGGTACACAAGTCGATATATGACATGCCTAAAAAGGACCGTGTTGTCGTCGGTGACAGGCTGATGAACTACGTACTGTCCATGCTGTCACATTTCAGCCATGCCTGGAATTTCGCCGATGTGCGTGTTGCCGAAACAGAAAAATTCCTTTTCTGCTACTATGAATTCAGAAGCCTTATGAGAATGTGTTCAGGCGAGAGTAAGGAAGAACTGAACATCATCAAGATTACGAACTATTCGGCGATAGCTGAATATATGGAGAGAATAGAAAAAGGCATCGGGAAATGGCGAAAATCCGTCAGGTCCCGTAAAACACCGGCAGGCATCGAGTCAAACAATGTCGATGTCTCGGGAAACGATAAACCAAGAGGTGGCGAAAGATTCATTTAATCTGTTATCGGTATTCGCCATCAACCGCGCAGTTCTTGCGTGTTGTGCTGGGTTGGCCCGCTGGGTTCCCGCGCGTTTCAATAATAATAATACGTGGTTACTTAATTCGACAGGCAATATCAACAACAACAACTTCAATAACAACAATAGGGCTTGCGGCGTTGCGAACTTGATGAATCGTTTCCGTGGAGCGGCATAAATGGTAAAGTTGGAAGATCTGTTCTTGGTGTACTACAAGGCCCGCGATAACAAGCGCAGGTCTCGCGATACCGTCCGCTTCGAGATGAACCTTGAGGCCAATCTTCTGCAATTATGGAAGGAACTGAACGAAAGAACCTTCCGTGCCGACTCCAACTATGCCTTTACTGTTTCTGTCCCGAAGGACCGCGAAATCTTTGCGACCGAAATGAAAAACCGCGTCGTCCATCATTATCTTGACTGGCGCATGCGCCC
>Ga0265298_10005844_pt1 | contig 15306 bp, 13 predicted proteins | sample AusTroGonzalo_MG_3_FD_193486 | JGI IMG/M metagenome (GOLD analysis project Ga0265298, IMG submission 193486) | Bovine rumen microbial communities from tropical cattle in Woodstock, Queensland, Australia - Gonzalo_01 | ecosystem: Host-associated > Mammals > Digestive system > Stomach > Rumen ... | reverse complement strand
TGGAGAAGGACGTGCCCGTCGGCGATGAGAAGAACGAGGACGGCAGCCCGAAGACCGAGAAGGTCATGGAGCTTCCCAAGCCCCAGCAGATTAACGACACCGCTCCGCTGTGGCTGAAGAAGCCGGCGGACTGCACGGAAGAGGAATACAAGGAGTTTTATCACAAGGTCTTCATGGACTTTGAGGATCCGCTGTTCTGGATCCATCTGAACGTGGACTATCCCTTCAACCTGAAGGGCATCCTGTATTTCCCGAAGCTGAAGAACGACTTCGGCACCCACGAAGGGCAGATTAAGCTGTTCGCGGGGCAGGTGTTTGTGGCGGACAACATTAAAGAGGTCATTCCGGAATTCCTGATGCTGCTCAAGGGCGTGATCGACTGTCCGGACCTGCCGCTGAATGTGAGCCGCTCCTTCCTGCAGAACGACGGCTATGTGAAGAAGATCAGCGCGCACATCACCAAGAAGGTGGCGGACAAGCTCAACAGCCTGATGAACACCGAGCGGGAGACGTACGAGGGCTACTGGGATGACATCGCCCCCTTCGTGAAATACGGCTGCATCAAGGACAGCAAGTTCTTCGACATGGTGAAGGGCGCCATCCTGATGAAGAAGACCGACGGGAAGTATTCCACGCTGGAGGAGTACAAGGCCGCCAACTTCGACAAGACGGAGAAGAAGGTCTACTACACCAACGATGAGAAGCGCCAGGCGGCCTCGGTGAAACTGTATACCGACCGGGGAATCGAAGTGGCGGTTATGAACACCCTGATCGACGGGAATTTCATGAGCTTCATGGAATACCAGGGCAAGGAGGAAGACCGGGTGACCTTCGCCCGGGTGGACGCGGACATCGACGGCCTGAAGGAAGAATCCGAGGAAGGGAAGGACCTGGACGCGGAGAAGCTGCAGACCCTGTTCCGCGGGGCCCTCGGGAAGGAAAACCTGGAGGTGAAGCTCGAAAGCCTGGGCGACGCCGATATGTCCGCCATGGTGACCGAGGATGAGCAGATGCGCCGGTACAAGGAGATGAGCCGGATCTACGGGCAGAGTTTCCCGATGCCGGACAGCTTCACGCTGGTGCTGAACCGCCGGAACGCGACCGTGCAGGCGCTGGCGGAGCGGGACCCCGAGGATGAGACGACAAAGATGATCTGCTGCCAGGTGTATGATCTGGCGCGGATGGCGGCGCAGCCACTGGAGGCCGAGGAGATTACGGCCTTCCTCGACCGCAGCCGGAAACTGCTGGCAATGATTGTGAAGTGAATAAAAAAGAACGTCCGGATGACTCCGGACGCTCTTTTGATTATGGGTTAATTACTGGGGAACAGCCATGACGGAAGCCATGATGAAGCCGGCAGCGGTCTTGGCATTGTCGTCTTCGACCGGTCCGACAACCACTTCAAGGATGTAACCGGCTTCGGTGGTGAAGGCGATGTTCATGGTCTTGTTGGCGGGCACTTCGTAGGTAACGCAGGGCATGCCGTTCACGGTACCGGTTTCGATCTCGGTGGCGCCGACGCCGGGCAGGGCAGCGGTGTAGGTTTCCAGATCCATGCCTTCCACGTTCACATACTGAACGGCAACGGCGGAACCGTCTTCCGCGGCGAAGTATCCGATGTAGCTGTCATTGGGCAGTTCGACCGATTCCAGACCTTCGGGAATGAAAATCGCGACAGCGATCTGATCGAAGGTGTACAGGTTGCCGTTGACACCGGACTGCTCGAGCAGGGGCTCAACCTGTTCCCAGGAGATTTCGTTGTCAGCCAGCGCGGTGCAGCCGCACAGCAGGCACAGGGCCAGAACCAGAGCAAACAGTTTCTTCATATTCTTTTCCTCTTTCCTTCAGGGACTCGTTCCCTGATCTGTTTTTTGTCATGCTTCTGCATAACCTCAAAGATTATATGTAAACGATTAAACAAAGTCAAGGGTCAGATTCCCTTGAAGGAGAATTCAAAGCGCAAAGGTTTCGAAACGTCCGGCAGGTATTCCGGATGGGTCCGGGCGCCCCAGCTGTCGTCCCCGCCGACGCCCATCTGGATCGCGCTCATTTTCAGCACGGTATAGACCGCCGGGGGCAGTTCATACCCGTGGGCCGCGTTCTCAAGCTCGTGGGGCGTGTAAGGCAGGGCGGAAAACTCGCCGCCGTTCAGCCACAGCTTCAGGCCCTGTCCCTGCGCGTTGGTGATTTCCGCCCAGCGGACGCCGGTGCGGTTGCCGCACTCCTGGGGCAGGAGATAGGGGGTCAGGTTTTCCGCCGCCCGATAGTCCCAGATGCCGAGGCGCGCGCCTTCCCGCCGGTCGATATAGTTTTCCTCCGGCCCCAGGCCGAAGAAGCGCACCCGGTCATAGTCCGCGTCCAGCTTCGTGATCATGCCGAACTCCGGCATCACGCCGAGTTCCTTCACGGGATCGTAATCCAGGCGGACATCCACCTTTCCGCAGGGATGGACGCGGTACGTCACGGTGCAGAAAGCGGCGGGGCTGGTCGGCAGATCGTAAGTCATGGTAAAGGCGACGGTGCCGTCATTCTCCTTCACGGGCCGGACCGCGGCGTTCCGCTTCATCGTTTCCGGATCATAGGCGGCCGAGACGTAAAGGGAGGCGGTCTTCCACTGAGCATGGCGCTGGGGCATTTTGCTGCCGTAGTCGTTATTGACCGGCGCGCGCCAGAAGTTCGGCAGGAGCGGCGCCTTCAGCATCTCCGTGTTTCCCCAGCGGTAGGAGGTCAGCGCGCCGGTGAGGCGGGAGAACTGCACGCTGAAATGGTCCCCGCGGACGGAAATATTCCACGGGCTGGACATGAAGAACAGCTCCCCGCTCAGGTGCCGGCAGGTTTTTGCTTCTTCCACGCTCCACACACCCTGGCCGAAGGCGGTTTCGAAGCCCGCCGGGGCCCAGGGGGTATCCTCCCGCAGGCGGAAGGAGACGGTGACCGCGTATTCCCCGGGTTCCGTCTGCGCGCCGAAGGGCAGCGGATAAACCGCGGAGGACAGCGGCTTTACGTCCGTTTCGATTTCCCGCCGGGCGATCTCTTTCCCGTCCTTCTCCAGCACCGCCACGCAGCGGAAGGCCGAAGTCGGGGTGAACATATGGCGGTTGATGACCTCCATCTTTTCCGCATCCGGTCTGACGACGATATTCTGGTAGTTATATTTGACTTCCTGCAGTTTCGGGGTTTCCTTCCCGTCGGCAAAGACGATGCCGTTGCCGCAGAAGATGCTGTCGGTGGGCCGGTCGTCCCAGTCCCCGCCGTAGGACAGGGTCTCCTTTCCGAAGCGGTCCCGGGTGACCAGCGCCTGGTCGATAAAGTCCCAGATAAAGCCGCCCTGGTACAGCTCCTCCTCATACGCCAGTTCGGTATACTTGTGCATGGCGCCGTTGGAGTTGCCCATGGAATGGGTGTATTCGCAGAGAATGAAGGGTTTTTCGCGGTGCTCTTTCAGATACTTCCGGACCTGGTCCGCCGGGGTATACATCTCGGTCTCCACGTCCGTGATCTCCCGGAGGCGCAGGTCGGGGTACAGGGCGTCCACCTGGTGATCTCCCTCATAATGTACGGGGCGGGTGGGGTCGAGGCGTTTGAACTCCCGGCTCATTTCCAGGATCACGGTGCCGGTGAGGCTCTCGTTGCCGCAGGACCACATGACGATGCAGGGGTGGTTCCGGTCCCGCCCGACGGTGGAGCGGACCCGGTCCAGCAGGAGCGGCTCCCACGCCTTCAGGCAGCCGGGGAACATCTCCTCTTTCCCGATATATCCCTGCCAGAGCATGTCCCACATGCCGTGGCTTTCCATATTGTTTTCGTCGATCACGTACAGGCCCAGCTCGTCGCACAGGCGGTACAGGGCGCTCGTGTTCGGATAATGGCTGGTGCGGACCGCGTTGATGTTGTTCCGCTTCATCAGAAGCAGATCCCGGCGGATGGTTTCCTCCGTGACGGCGCGGCCGGTTTCCCCGCAGAAATCATGCCGGTTGACGCCCTTGAAGACGACGCGCACCCCGTTCACGCGGATGATGCTGTCCCGGATTTCGATCTTCCGGAAGCCGATGCGCTGGACGGATGTTTCCGCCGTCCCGTCCGGCCCGGTCAGCTCGATCTCCAGGTCGTAAAGATACGGATCCTCGGCGGACCAGAGGCGGGGATTTTCAACGGCGAAACTCCCGGAAAGGGTCCTTTCTCCGGCTTCGTCCGGCGCCGTTTGCGCCTCATTCTGAATGCTGAATTCCGAATGCTGAATTTCTGCTCCCGCTCCGTCTTTCAGGCGGACCCGCACGACCGTTCCATCCGGCGCGGACACCTTCGCCTTCCATGCCGCAAGGCCCTTCGTGAAGGAGTCATCCGGTTCAGCGGTGACGTTCAGGTCCCACAGGTGGACGGCGGGGATGGCGTAGAGATACACCTCCCGGTAGAGGCCGGAGAACCGCAGGAAATCCTGGTCCTCGAGCCAGCTGCCGGCGCAGAAGCGGTACACGCGGCAGGCCAGCTTGTTTTCCCCTTCCCGCAGGGCCTGCGTCAGTTCGAACTCATGGGGTGTGAAACTGTCCGAGGAAAAGCCGATATACGTCCCGTTCAGCCAGACCGCGACACAGCTTTCCGCCCCCTGGAAGGAGATGAAGACGCGCTTTCCCTTCATTTCCTCCGGCAGGCGGAAATGCTTCACATAGCAGGCGACCGGGTTATAGCTTTCCGGCAGCTGCCCGGGCCGGAGGTCCTCCAGCCCGTCCCAGGGATACTCCGTGTTGCAGTACTGGGCACGGCCCCAGCCTTCCAGCTGGATATGGGCGGGCACATGGATGTCGTCCCAGCCGCGGCAGTCGAAGTCCGGCTGCTCAAAGCCCGGGAGGACCTGGGCCGGGTTCTTCGCGTGGAAGAATTTCCACAGCCCGTTCAGCGGCAGCCGGCAGGACGGCCGGCATTCATGGTCGGAATGGGGATCCAGACGGTTTTCACGGAAATAGCCGGGTTCTTTCAGTCGGTTTACATCAAACATATTCAGACCGCCTTCAGTTTTTATTTTTTGTATGCTGATTATATCACAGACGGGAGGAAATGCCTGTCATATTTCAGGATTATTTTTTTCTCGCTTTGACCGCTGCCGCGATGACGGCCAGCAGCACCACGGCGCCCAGCAGATACGGCCAGACCGTGAGCAGGAAATCGCCCATGTCCGCGAAGAAACCGCCGATGCCTTCCCGCGCCGCAGGGGCGGGGGCTTCCGTGGCCGGGGCTTCGGTCGCGGTGATCTGGGCGGCGGGGGCTTCCGCGGCCGTATTCACAGCGGTCTCCGCTTCTTCGGCTTCTTCCGGGGCGGCTGCTTCGTAAGCTGTTTCCCCGGCGGAACTCATCGCCATGCCGGCGGCCGGCGCTTCCGCGGCGGAATTCGTTTCGGCAGTCTTGGCGGCTGCTTTCGATGCGGGGATTTCTTCCGCCATGTTCATCACCGGGCCTTGCGCGGCGGAATCCGCGGCCATAAAGCCTTCTTCGCCGGCGGCATCCATCCGCGGGCCGCTTTCCCCGGCGGAATTCGCCGCTTTTTCCATCGCCGTTCCGGCTGCTTTTGTGTTGTCTGTTTCAACGGTTTCGGTCACGGCCGCTGTGTTCACGGCGCTGCTTGCCGGCACGGCCGGTTTCCGGGCGGAACGGTATACGAACGTTCCCCCGATCAGGAAAACAAAGACCGCGGCAATGCTGAGGATCCTCGGCCACTGGGATATGGGAGTCACAGCCGGCGCTTCCGTTTTCTTCGTCTCTTTTTCCTGGCTTGTTGTTTGTGTTTCCTGGTTTGTCTGTTTCGCTTCCGCGCGGACCGCGTTCATCCATTTGTCATGGAAGTCCGCGGGCATCGGGGGCACGTCTTCCGCCATGCCTGCCAGCAGTTGATCCAGATTCAGTTCCGGATTGATTTCAGTCTGACTCATGTCCGCAACCTCCTTTCACCCTTTTTGACGTCCCCCGGGGCGGAAAGTTCCCCCTCGGCGGATAAAATTTCACGCAGTCTCGCTTTGGCGCGGTTCACACGGCTCTTGACCGTGCCCTCCGTGGTGTCCAGCATCCGCGCCGCTTCTTCATAGGAAACACGTTCCAGCTGGGTCAGGACCAGCGCCTCCCGCTGATCTTCGGGCAGCAGGGCGATCGCCTCCCGCAGGCGGCGGCGCTCATCCTTCGCGATCACCTGGTCCTCCGTCCCGGGAGAGGTGTCCGCCGGATCAAAGCCCTGCTCTCTCATCGGTTCCATGGAAACGCTCCTGTCTCTCTTCTTCTTTCGCAGCCAGTCCATGCAGCAGTTGGCGGCGATCCGGTACACCCAGCTTTCAAAGGCGCAGTCGCCGCGGTAGCTCTCCAGGCCGCGCCAGATGCGGATCATCGCGTCCTGGGCGCAGTCCGACGAAGCCTCCCGGTCGCCTGTGTAGTGCCAGCAGACCCGCCACACCAGCTGTTCCATCGGCTCCATCAGCTGCCCGAACGCCTCGGGATCTCCCCGCTGCGCCCGGCGAAGCAGCAATTCATCCATGCGCATTCCCCCTCCGCTTGCAATATGCTTTCCCCTATGATAGCATAACTCAGATACGAAAGCACCGTTTTTTTGCCGGGATTCCGACCGGACAGAGGATTTATGATACAGACAGAGAACACCGCCATCGTGCTGCGGCACGTCAATTACCGGGATAACGACCGGATGGTTACCCTGCTGTCCCCGACGCGGGGCCGCATTGACGCGATCATCCGCAACTGCCGGAAACCGAAATCCCACAATCTCAATTCGGGCGAGCTTTTTGCCCTGGGGGACTACATGCTGCATGAAAACGGGGGGCACATCACCGTGACCTCCGTCCGCCTGATCGAGACCTTTTACCCCCTGCGCAGCGACTATGACCGCCTGACCTGCGGAATCTACCTGCTGAACCTGGCCGAGGCGGCTGCCGAGCCGGAGCAGCCGGACCAGGAGCTGTTCATGCTGCTGCTCCATACGCTGTCCCGCCTGACCTTTTCGGACCAGGAGTGGAAACCGCTGCTGGCGGGGTTCCTGCTGCATTTCTCCGCGTGCCAGGGTTTCAAGCCGCGGCTGAATCACTGCGTCTTCTGCGGGAAGCGGCTCGCGGAGGAGGAACCGGTCTTTTTTGACAGCGAGGAAGGCGGCGCGGTTTGCGAGGCCTGCCGCCGCCGGAAGGACCAGGTGCCGCTGTCCCCGGAGCAGCTGCGCTGGATGCGCATGGCGCTGGAGACCGGCTCAGCCGGCTGGGTGAACACGCCGGAAGCGTCCGCTCCTTTCATCCTGCTGCGAAAGTATGTGGAACAGCGCCTCGGCCGCCGCATCCGCAGCGCCGCGATGCTGCCCGAATAACGGCGGAAGAGCGCTGATGTTTCGTTGACAACGCTTTTTGTTTCTTTTATACTTTTCCCGGAATATGCGGAAAGCAAATCGGAACGATTCATAAGGAGGAACGTGACTATGAAACGGTTTCTTGTTTTGATGACGGCGGCGGTTTTATTCCTGGCGGTTGCCTGTGCCGCGGCGGCGGAGACGTTCAGCACGTCTTATTTCTCGCTGGAGCTGCCGGACGGCTGGGAGATTGACACCACCGATCTGGAGAAAAAAGAGAATGAGGAGAGCCTGGGCTTCTTCGCCGGAAAGGTGGGGGACGGGCTCCTTCTCGGGGGCGCCTATCTGGTCTACTATGAGGATCTGAAAGATATCGCGCTGTGGAATGCAAGCGAGGAGCAGCTGAAAGAATACGCGGATCTCCTGCTGGAAGAGTTCGCGGACGCCAGTCCCGAACTCATCGGTACCGTGACGGCCGGAAAGATCCCGCTGGTACTGATCCGGGCCGCTGATAAGGACGGCGAATTCGTGTACGCGGACACGGTCACAAACGGATACTCGATTCAGTTTGAGTTTTACGCGACGGACACCGATGGGGACAAAGACCTGCCGCTCACGGACGAGCATATTGAGCAGATCAAAACGATTCTGGCGAGCTTCGTACCTGCCGCCTGAGTCCGAAAGCGGACGAACTGACGCTGCCGGGAGGAATCTGTCGTGAAGAAACCGTTATGCCTGCTGCTGGCGGCTGTTTTGGGCAGCCTGCTGTTTTTGTGGTCTGTCCCGGCTGCGCGGGCGGAGGAGAGGGAACTGACCATTCTGGCCTATATCTGCGGATCGGACCTGGAAAGCAAGGAAGGCGAAGCCAGCGACGATATCCGGGAGATGTTTTCTTCCGGCATCGGAAATTCCGACGCGGTGACGGTTCTCCTGGCCACCGGCGGCACCTCCCGCTGGAGCGGATATGATTTTTCCTCGCGGAATGTGCAGTATTACCGGATGGAACCAAACGGCCCGGCGCTGCTGAAGGACGCGGGCCGCGTGAGCATGGGGGACTCGAAGACGCTGAGCGCGTTTCTCTCATACGGGATTTCCGCCGCCCCGGCGAAGCGCTATATCATGATCCTGTGGGACCACGGCGGGGGACCGGTATACGGCCTGTGCAATGATGAAAACTACCGGGATGAAAGCCTTTCTCTTGCGGAACTGAAAAACGGCCTGACCAAAGGCTTGAACGGGAACAAACTGGATGTGATCGGGTTTGACTGCTGCCTGATGAACTGCGTGGATCTCTGTTCGGACCTGTGCGGCATCGCGGACTATTCCGTGCTCAGCCAGGAGCTTGTCAGCGGCACGGGGCTGGATTACGACGGCTGGATGAACCCGATCCGGGAGGATCCGCGGCTTTCTTCCGAGAAAATCGCAACGCTGATGGCGGAGACCTACGTGGCGGAGAACTCCCGGGGGCGCAACGCCTCCACGGCGACGATGACCGTGATTGCTTCCGAAAAGATGCCTGCCGTCATGCAGGCCGCCAACAACTTCAGCAGCGCGCTCACATCCCTCATGGAAACCAACCTGGCCGGCGTGGTCCGCCTGCGCGGACAGCTGACTTCCTTCGGGGAGTTCCTGGACGAGGATGCTTCCGATCTGGTGGATGTATCCGATATGTGCGACGCCTTCTCGGCATTGCTGCCGCAGGAGAGCGCGGAGCTGAAAGAGGCCGCGCAGCAGGCGGTCTGCTACAACTGCACGACCGCGGACATCGCCGGGCACGCCCACGGGCTGTCTTTCTTCCTGCCGTACCAGACCGTTTCGGCGGACCGGCAGGAAATCCTGTCCCATTACAGCGGGCAGACCGAACCCTATGCCGTCCTGGCGTCCGCCATGACCAGCCAGGTCGCTTCCTCCGGCTACGCGATGACGGCGTCCTCCTATTCACCGAACAATTTTTTCTGCGGCAGCGATGATTCCTGTTCCGGTTCCTTCTGTGATATCTGGGACGGCTATTACGGCGACTACTGCAGCTTTGACGATGCCTGGAACGCCTGCGGCGGGGACATCTGGGACGGCCTGAACACCTCGGGCGGTTCGATCTGGGACGGTTTTTCCTCCTCTTCCGGCATCTGGAGCGGTTACGGACAGACCCAGCCGGAAGCGACGCCCGTTGCCAGCGGCATCTGGAGCGGCCTGGAGGACGCGGGCAATGAACCCGCGGCAACGGAGCCGCCGGCCCAGACGACCGCGTCCTCGGCGCTGAACAATATCTGGGCGGGGCTGCTGAACCAGGGAAGCGATTATTACCAGCCCGGGGAGGCAAACCAGAACGTCCAGGCCGGCGTCAGCGAGGCGGTATCCCCGGAAGATGTGCTGGAAACGGCAGGCAGCTACTTCTCATCGGTTCCGGTGACCGCGCAGATGATCTATTCCATTCAGCTGAACAAGGAAGACCTGAACCATCTGTCTACCGCCAGCGGCGTTCTGAGCCGGGAGGAGGGGGACGAGGTTATCCGCTTCGGCAATATGGGCAAGACCACGATCGACTGGTCCACGGGGCTGATCCTTTCCATGTTTGACGGCGGCTGGCCGATGCTCGGGGACCAGATGGTCCGGGCGGAGTACCTTTACGGCGAAGAGAACGGGGACGTGCGCTTCGTCATCCCGGCGGTGATCAACGGCCTGAAAATGTACCTGCTGGGCAATTATACCGCCGACGGGAAAACGGAACTGATCGGCGCGACCCAGGGATATGACGCGAATGGATTCGCGATCCGCGGCTCGATTCCCCTGGAAGCGGGGATGAAGATTGAACCGCTGTTCACGGCGGTGTCCGCCGACGGAACGGAGCGGGAGTACCGGGGAAATGAGATCGTTGTTCCCGAAGAAGGCCTGGAGCTGACCTGGGGAAAGATCCCCGAAGGGCATTACCGGTACTGCTTCGGACTGACGGACCTGTCCGGGAAGGTACACTACACGGACAGCGTGGAGCTGGACTTCTGAGAAGAACCGAGGCTTGACGCTGAACAGACCCGTATGATAGAATGTTTTTCGAAATCTGAGGACGGAGGATATCACCATGAAACATATTAAGACCCTGAATACCCGGAATCTCTGCGAGAGCGCCAAGAAGGGCGGCTGCGGCGAATGCCAGACCTCCTGCCAGTCTGCCTGCAAGACCAGCTGCGGCATTGCCAATCAGCAGTGCGAGAACAAAAAGGAAAAGAAATAACATCATTTTCCGCCGGAACATTGCCGCCGTCAGGCGGCATTTTGCATGCAAAGGGGAAACATCATGATTCATCGCTATCACCTGGACGATTTCTTCATCGTCATTGATACCTGCTCGGGAAGCGTGCACGTCGTCGATGAGATCGCCTATGAGATCATCGGCTGCTATGAGCAGAAACCCCGGGAGGAGATCCTGCCGGAAATGGCCCGCCGCTTCGGGGAGGATCCGGCGGAGATCGCCGAATGCTACGACCAGATCACGGAGCTGAAGGAGCAGGGCACCCTGTTTTCGCCGGACGTGTTTGAGCCGCTGGCCGGGGAACTGAAAAAGAAGACCGCCGGCGTGGTGAAAGCCCTGTGCCTGCATGTGGCGCATACCTGCAACCTGAACTGCGCCTACTGCTTTGCCAGCCAGGGAAGGTATCACGGGGAGCGGGCGCTGATGTCCTTTGAGGTCGGAAAGCAGGCGCTGGATTTCCTGGTGGCGCATTCCGGCAGCAGGCATAACCTGGAGGTAGACTTCTTCGGCGGCGAGCCGCTGATGAACTTTGACGTGGTGAAACAGCTGGTGGCCTACGCCCGCGGCATTGAGGCGGAGAGCGGCAAGCATTTCCGCTTTACCCTGACCACCAACGGTCTGCTGATCGATGATGACGTGATCGACTTTGCCAACCGGGAAATGAGCAACGTGGTGCTCAGCCTCGACGGGCGGAAGGAAATCCACGACCGCTGCCGGGTGGACTACGCGGGCAACGGCAGCTGGGACAGGATCGTGCCGAAGTTTCAGAAGCTTGTAAAAGCCCGGGGCGGGAAAAATTATTATATGCGCGGGACCTTTACCCACGCGAACCCGGACTTTCTGGAAGATATCAGAACCATGCTGGACCTGGGCTTCACGGAGCTGAGCATGGAGCCGGTGGTCTGCGCGGCCGGGGATCCCGCGGCGCTGACGGAGGAGGACCTGCCGGTGGTGCTGAAGCAGTATGAGGACCTGGCCCGCCTGATGCTCGCCCGCCGGCGGGAGGGAAGACCTTTTACCTTCTATCACTATATGCTGGACCTGTCCGGCGGCCCCTGTATTTACAAGCGGATCTCCGGCTGCGGCTCGGGCACGGAGTACATGGCCGTGACGCCCCTGGGCGATCTGTATCCGTGCCACCAGTTCGTCGGGGAGGAAAAGTTCCGCCTGGGCGACGTATGGCAGGGGGTCACCAATCCCGGGATGCAGGAGGAGTTTGCCGCCTGCAATGTTTACGCGCGGGAGGAGTGCCGGGATTGCTGGGCCCGGCTGTACTGCTCCGGCGGCTGCGCTGCCAACGCGTATCACGCGACCGGTTCCGTCCGCGGAGTGTACCGGTACGGATGCGAACTGTTCCGCAAGCGGATGGAGTGCGCGATTATGATCCAGGCGGCCCTTCAGGCCGGGGATGAACAGCCATGAACACGCCAATCTGCGATTTTGTCGGAACCTATGCCGCCGGGAACTCGGTGCGCCTGCATATGCCCGGCCACAAAGGGCGGACGGTCCTCGGCCCGGAAAGCGCGGATATCACGGAGATCGAGGGAGCGGACGAATTGTACCGTGCCCGGGGGATCATCCGGGAGAGCGAGGAGAACGCGGCAGCGCTCTTCGGGGCCTCCCGCACGCTGTACTCGGCGGAGGGATCCTCCCTGTGCATCCGCGCGATGCTGTACCTGGCGTCGCTCACGGCAGACAAAAAAAACCGCCGCCTGCTGGCCGGGCGGAACGCGCACAGGACGCTCATGACCGCGGCAGCGCTGCTGGATATTGAAATCGACTGGATCATGCCGGGAGCGAATCTGCTTTCCTGCCTCGTAACGCCGGAGACGCTGGAGCAAAAACTGGCTGAACGGGAATATATGGCGGTCTTTCTGACGTCCCCGGATTATCTCGGGCAGCAGACCGATCTCCGGGCGGCGGCGGAGGTCTGCCATCGTCACGAAACGCCGCTGCTGGTGGATAACGCCCACGGGGCCTACCTGAAGTTTCTTTCTCCGGACCGGCACCCGCTGACGCAGGGGGCGGACGCCTGCTGCGACTCGGCCCACAAGACGCTCAGCTGCCTGACGGGAGCGGCATACCTGCACCTGGCAAAGCATGCGCCGGAAAACTGGAAAGAGCAGGCGGAAGAAGCCATGGCCCTCTTTGCCTCCACGAGTCCGAACTGGCTGATTCTGCAGTCGCTGGACCGGATGAACGCGGAGCTGGCCGGAGACTATCCGGCGCGCCTGCGGGAAGCGGCCCGGAAGACGGCCGACATCAAAAAAAGCCTCGAAAGCAGAGGTTGGATGCCGGCCGGGGATGAGCCGATGAAGATCACCCTGAACGCCGCGGCCGCCGGCTATACCGGCACGGAACTGGCGCAGCTGCTGCGGCGGGACGGGATTGTATGTGAGTTTTCCGACAGGGAGTATCTGGTCCTGATGCCGTCGGCGGAGACGACGGAGCAGGAATGGCAGCGTCTCCGGACCGCGGTGGAAACTGTTCCGCTCCGGGAGGCGCTGCATCTCCGGAAACCGCCGCTGCCGGTGCCGGAACGGGTGCTGTCCGTCCGGGAGGCCATGCTTGCCCCTTCCCGCAAAACAGCGGTGGAGCAGGCGGTCGGCCAGGTACTGGCGGACGCTTCTGTCAGCTGTCCTCCGGCGGTGCCGGTGGTGATTGCCGGGGAGCGGATCACGGCGGAAGCCGCGGCGTGCCTTTTGTATTACGGGATCACCGAATGCCGGGTTGTCATACGCCCATGACGGCCTTCAGGATGATCAGCAGCACCAGGTGCGCGGGGTACAGCGCGTAGCCCAGCCATCTGGGCATTTTCAGATCGTGTTTGAAAGGAATGAGGATCAGCGGAAGCGACAGGAGCGCGTAAGCCTCCATCCGCAGGAAGGGAGAAAGCGGCCGGGAAATGAAGGCCGGCAGTTCGTCAAGCGAAATCCGGATCCCGAAAAGGCTTTTGGTAAGGCTGTAGGACGCGCCCCAGAACATGAAATAGGCCACCATCACCGCGGCGATGCCCGCCCGGGTCTCCTGAACGGCATACAGCAGGATGAACAGCACAACGCCCTGCCAGCCGTAGTTGGCGCCCAGGATCGTGGCCAGCATGATCGCAATGGCGGGAGCCCAGATCTGGCTCCCGTATTTCTTTTCCCGGATGCCCCAGAGGGCGCACAGGCCCAGGAACAGGGTCAGGAAAATATTCGGCTCGGTCCATTCGTGATTGAGGGCGACAACGTAGAGCGGCTGGCTGATCAGGCCGGTGATCAGGATGCGCAGCATATATTTCCAGACGCTGCGGGTATAGTAAAAACCGACAATCATGCACCAGACATACAGCGGGAAGGCGATCCGCCCGAGGATGCGCATTTCCTGCATGTTATTGAAGAGAACCTTGCCGGCATGGTCAATAAACATGAAGACCAGGGCCAGGACTTTCAGCCAGCCGGTGGCGGTATTGCCGGCCGGAGCGCGGGAACGGACGGGAACGGATGACTGCATGGGAACCTCCTGAGGCATTCTGTGCATAGTATAAAAGGTTTCAGCCCGTTTTCGCAAGCAGTTTCTTCGTGTCCTCCCGACTTTCCAAAACACTCACCGACCCAAAAAACACTTGCAAACCTTTTCCCCCTCTGATATAATACCATCTCGGCACATCCTTGCGCTGCAGGAAGCAGCGCCAATAGTCCGTGAGGAGGTGAAAGAATGATGAACAGGTATGAAATGATCTACATCATCGACGCCGATCTGGAGGAAGCCGCCCGGAAGGAACTGATCGAGAAGGTTTCCGCGCTGATCGCCAACAACGGTGGTGAGATCGAGAAGGTCGATGAAACATGGGGAAAGCGTAAGCTGGCCTATGCGATCGACTACAAGACCGAAGGCTGGTACGTGCTGGTGACCTTCAAGGCGCCGGTCGAACTGCCCCGCGAGCTCGAGCGTAACCTGCAGATCAACGAGAACGTTCTCCGTTACCTCGTGATCAAGCTGGTCGAGAAGAAGCACTCCGTGAAGCCCCGCGCCGAACGCCCGGCTCCCGTTGCTGCTCCTGCCGAAGCCGCTCCCGCCGAGGAAGCCGCTCCTGTCGAGGCCGCTCCTGCTGCTGAGGAAGCTCCTGCTGAAGAAGCTGCCCCCGCTGCTGAAGAAGCCGCCGCTGATGCAGAGTAACGTCTGAGAGGAGAGGGAATCATGAACAAGCTGACAATTATCGGAAATCTGACGCGCGATCCTGAAGTGCGCACCACAGCCACCGGTATCAACGTCTGCTCCTTCACCGTTGCGGTGAACCGGAGAGGGCGCCGGGACGACCAGAACGGCCAGCCCGAAGCGGATTTCTTCCGTGTGACCGCGTGGCGTCAGCTGGCTGACATTTGCGGCAAGTATCTGGCCAAGGGCCGGAAGGTCGCGGTGATCGGCCCGGTGAGTGTTCACACTTATACCGGCAGCGACGGGACAACCCGCGCGAGCCTGGAAGTGACCGCTGATGATGTTGAATTCCTTTCTTCCCGCAATGATGCGGAAGCTGCCGGCGGCTATACCGCCCCCGCGGCCGAAGCTCCCTCTGTACCTGCAGAAACCCCGGCAGCCGGTTTCACTGCTGTGGAGACCGATGAGCTGCCATTCTAACGCTCAAGTGTAAGGAGGTTAAGCCCTATGTCTGAAGATCGTGGCGAAAGAAGGCCGCGCCCCCGCGGAGGACGCCGTCCCCGCCGGAAGGTTTGCAGCTTCTGCGTTGATAAGA
>Ga0265298_10005842_pt1 | contig 15309 bp, 12 predicted proteins | sample AusTroGonzalo_MG_3_FD_193486 | JGI IMG/M metagenome (GOLD analysis project Ga0265298, IMG submission 193486) | Bovine rumen microbial communities from tropical cattle in Woodstock, Queensland, Australia - Gonzalo_01 | ecosystem: Host-associated > Mammals > Digestive system > Stomach > Rumen ... | reverse complement strand
CGATTAAAATGAAATTGTCATGAAAAAGCTTATCAGAATACTTTCCGTCACTGCATTGTTCCTCGCCAACCTCGCTGCTGCGGGGGCACAAGACAAGGTGGAGGCCACCGTGGGTACCGATATCGTGAGCCAGTATGTCTGGCGTGGCCTGGATCTCGGCGGCGTGTCGGTCCAGCCGACCCTCGGCGTGAGCTACAAGGGCCTGAGCCTGACGGCCTGGGGCTCTGTCGGCCTGTCCAACCCGGCCGACACCCGGGAGTTCGACCTGACGCTGGCCTACGAGACCTGCGGCTTCAACTTCGGGATCACGGACTACTGGTTCAACGCGGGCCTCGACCCGGAGAACCGTTACTTCGCGTACGGCGCCCACAGCACGAACCACGTCTTCGAGGCCAACATCGGCTATGACTTCGGTTTCGCCTCCCTGCAGTGGTACACCAATTTCGCCGGCAACGACGGCGTGACCGGCGCCGGCAAGCGCGCCTACAGCAGCTATGTCGAGGCCAGCGTCCCGTTCGCCCTCGGCGGCATCGACTGGACGGCCGCGGCGGGCTTCGTGCCCTTCGCCACGGATTTCTACGGCGTGGACAACTTCGCCTTCGTCAACCTCGCGGTCACGGCCGCCACGGAGATCAAGGTGACGGATACGTTCTCCATCCCCGTCTTCGGGCAGGTGGCGTTCAACCCCACGACCCGGAATGCCTTCTTCGTGGTGGGCATCACCCTGCAGCCGTAATCAAGGATACAATCAACAGTTTCACTTTATTCAGATTCAGCTATGTGTGGAATAGTCGGTATTTTCAATGTTCGGGAACAGTCTGAGGCGCTGCGGCGCAAGGCCCTGGAGATGAGCCGGAAGATCCGGCACCGGGGGCCGGACTGGAGCGGCATCTGGTGCGGCGGGAGCGCCGTGCTGGCGCACGAGCGGCTGAGCATCGTGGATCCGAAGTCGGGCGGACAACCGCTTCTCGCTCCGGACGGAAAGCAGGTGCTGGCCGTCAACGGCGAGATCTATAACCATCAGGACATCCGTCGCCGCTATGCCGGGAAGTATGCCTTCCAGACCGGCAGCGACTGCGAGGTCATCCTGGCGCTCTATCGCGACAAGGGGCCGGATTTCCTGGAGGAACTCAGCGGTATTTTCGCTTTCGCGCTCTACGACGCGGAGAAGGACGCTTTCCTGATCGCCCGGGATCCGATCGGCGTGATCCCCCTGTATATCGGCTATGACGAGGACGGCACCGTGTACGTGGCCTCCGAGCTCAAGGCCCTGGAAGGGAAGTGCGAGCGCTACGAGCCCTTCCTGCCCGGCCACTGCTACTGGAGCCGCGAACCCGGGATGAAACGCTGGTACACGCGCGACTGGATGGAGTATGAAGCTGTCAAGGACAATCCCGCCGACCCGGCGCAGCTCCGTGCTGCGCTGGAGGCGGCGGTGAAGCGCCAGCTGATGTCGGACGTCCCGTACGGCGTGCTGCTTTCCGGCGGCCTGGATTCGTCCGTGATCTCGGCGATCGCCGAGAAATTCAGCGCGATGCGCATCGAGGACGATTCCAGGACGCGCGCCTGGTGGCCGCGGCTACACTCCTTCGCCGTCGGGCTGAAGGGGGCGCCGGACCTGGACAAGGCGCGCCTGGTCGCAGAACACATCGGTACTGTCCATCATGAGATTAACTATACCATTCAGGAGGGTCTGGATGCGATCCGGGACGTGATCTACTTCACGGAGACCTACGACGTCACGACCATCCGCGCCTCCACGCCGATGTATCTGCTCGCCCGGGTGATCAAGTCGATGGGCATCAAGATGGTGCTTTCGGGCGAGGGCGCCGACGAGATTTTCGGCGGCTACCTCTACTTCCACAAGGCGCCCAATGCGCGGGAATTCCACGAGGAGACGGTACGCAAGCTCTCCAAGCTCCACCTCTATGACTGCCTGCGGGCCAACAAGAGCCTGTCGGCCTGGGGCGTGGAGGGCCGCGTGCCCTTCCTGGACAAGGAGTTCCTCGACGTGGCGATGCGCCTGAACCCGGCGGCGAAGCTCTGCCCGGGCAAGACCATCGAGAAGAAGATCGTGCGCGAAGCCACCGCCGACCTCCTTCCGGAGGCGGTCGCCTGGCGCCAGAAGGAGCAGTTCTCCGACGGGGTGGGGTACAGCTGGATCGACACGCTCAAGCGCGTCACGGCGGAAGCCGTCAGCGACGAGCAGATGAAGCACGCCGCGGAGCGCTTCCCGATCCACACGCCGCAGAACAAGGAGGAGTACTACTACCGCAGCATCTTCTCGGAGCTCTTCCCGAGCAACTCGGCGGCCCTGTGCGTGCCGAGCGAGGCCAGCGTGGCCTGCTCGACCGCCATCGCCCTGGAGTGGGACGCCGCGTTCAAGAACCTCAACGATCCCAGCGGCCGCGCGGTCGCCGGCGTCCACGAGCAGGCGTATTAGGTTGCTTTTTGCCAGGCGACTAGTGGCTCCGGAAGGTTCCGTTCGCTCCGCTCACTCCATCCCTCCCAACGTCTCCCGCGTCCCCGCTGACGCGGGAACTTGTATCCGTCGGGCCCCTCCCTCTGACGAGCCGAGGGTGGCTACGCCTTCCGGAGTCACTAGTCGCCTGGCAAAGAAAACAATGATAGGATCATCTCTCCTTTTCTCCATACTGTGGAGGCTCGGGCTCGTTGAGGTAGCTTGAGCGTGAAGGGGAGGAGAGAGCAGAATAGCCGTCCACGTAGGTCAGTGACGAAGCGAGGATGTCTATGTGTAAAGCGCTTTCCAGCCTGGAGAGTGTTTCCAGCGTCATATTCGTACTCCCTTTGAGGAGATTGGAGATATATTGCTGTGAACAGCCCATCCGTCGCGCAAGTTCCTGTTGCGTGACGGATTGGTCGTCCATGGCCTGAAGCACGCGCAGGGTAATCTGACGGGCGTATTTCAGCCAATGGGCGTTATCCCTTCTCCACTGGGCGTCTTCGCGCCAGTGGGAGTGGGTCGGCGACTCGTGCGCCTCCAGAAATTCTGTTGCCTTACTCATGATCCGTATAATCGTTTAATCCGTCAAAATCATATACTCCATTGTCTATCAAATAGTTCCTTACTTGTTCTAGTCTGGCCAGTTCTGCCAGGGTGTGGCTCCTTTCCGCCATGGTAGCAGTCAGTTTGATCGCTCCTCCTGTCACCAGATAGATGCCTGGTTCCATCTTGATGGCATATATGCGCAGCCAGGATGGATGTCGGGACGTCCCTGCGCCTCTGGCTTTTTCCTTGCCTAAGGACATCTCAGTGAAACGGCTGTTCTCCAAATGTTTGAAGAGAACGTCCAGATTGGCGTCCGGGGAGATGTCCAGAATCAGACATTCCAGCTTCTCCGCTTCGACAAGTGTCTCGTTGATAGCCTGGTAGATGTCAGTTATCTTGAAGAATGATGTCAAGTCTCCCAGGTTGTTCTTGAAGAATTCTTTCAGCCAGTTGATATCAAACCAATGCGTGAAGAGGCTGTCAAAGCAATTTTCATCCTCTCCATCATATTGGACGGCCCAAAGCCGCCCGTCGTTTAATATCCTGGCAAACTCCATTTTCTATCTTTTATGTTGCAAAGATAATAACAATATTTATGTTGTACAATATTAATGTTGTTCTCTCGCGTATACATATGAAAAGAATCGCTCTGCGATGGTTGGATTGGTTATAATTATCCCTTGAAATATGCTTTCTCCTTTTTCTTCAGAGGCGGCATAGAGTGGAGAGTAATCATTTGGCGAGGTGTGTGTCCTGAACGATTCTTTAGGATCATCGTTTCAATAGACTCGCCATTCCCTGAAATCAAGTCTATCCTCGACAGATTCCTCTACTGTATCGTCCAGGAAACTGAAGAAATCAATGTTGGTTATCTTTTCGACTTCATTCACCGTAGTTGCACAATCCTTAAGTTGCCGTGGGTCTGGCGTGTTTCTCATGACAAAGGCAATAGATGTCCATTCGCCTTCTTTAGGTGCCAGAATCGCCTTAAAGAAGGCGTCTGGGACCATAACACCATGAGCGCCAATTCTTTCGTTGGAGCTGGAACTTACGATCGGGCCCGTAACGACAAATACTCTGCCAAACAACCTGGCCCAACTTCTTACCTTATTCTCAAGGGTTGTCCAATACCTATTGTTCAATTGTACATCCTGTGGGCAGATATTCGTGTAATAAAAAGACTCTGTCATTGCCTTATCGCTCCACTTGAGGTCTGCCGCTGGGGCCATATGTCCTCGTGACCAGCCGCTGCCTCTATAGTCATAGGCATCTGCTTGGGGGACTTTGATGGCAGGATCTATCATAAAGTCTTTTCCCTTTCTGGAATAAGGTCCATCCGTTTCTTCTGCGGTCAGTTCATATGCTACCCAATTGGGGATAAGCCATCGTGAGTTATATGAAATTGTAAATCCCTCGTATTCAATGATATCTTGAGAACTAGAGGCTCTTGCTATTGGCTCCGTATTATGTCGGACTTGCTTTTGTGTTATGGGTTTTATCATCCCTTGTCTGGGGTGGGACGGAATACAGCCAAGAAGAATGAACAGGGCTGGGAGGAGGATGTTTATACTTCTCATTCGATAATGCCGGATTGGGGCATGATTTGTATCAAGAACCTCTGATTTAAAATGTTGTCAGGATCTCTTGGTTTCCCCTCCATATATCCTGCTCCAGCAATTACGACCTCGCAAGGCATATTAAAGAAACTGAGCGTCGTACTTTTTTGGTCTGGAAACCAGAACTTGAACAAAGATAAAGCTCTCTCGTAACTCAACTGATTGTTGAGCGAATAACCATCTTTTGAAGCTTGGCCTTCAATAATCAGCAGATAAGAAGCTTCGCTATCCTTTTCAAGCAAGTTTTCCAAAAAGCTCTTGATTGTATCACGGACAGCCAAAAGTTCAGTTTGAGTCGCCTGATCAAGATCATTAATATTTGAACTGCCTGTGTGGAATTTTACGCTTGTTTTGAGGATATGCTTTTTATACTCAGGAACATATTGAAAGTAGGTCGTATCTATATTCTGGATGGCATTTCTGATTTCATTAATTTTCTCGATTTCCGCCTTTGTTGCATCGCGTTCTTTTCCAATTTGGACCATCTCCCTATGTAAGAGGGCAATGGCTAGGATAAACAACATCAGCATGACAAAGAACAAGTTTGTCATCAAGTCTGAATAGCTGGTCCAGAAATACGATTCTTTATGCTTCTTTGCCATTAGAGAACTCCGAAAGCCTTAATAACAAACACAACGCAGGTTCCTATAACGACCACACAGGTGAAGCATCCTGTAATGATTGCCCAGAGTGGCATTCTTGCTCTCCTGGTGACGACGGGTATCTGCATAACGCCATTAGTTTGAGCAGGAATGCCATTTTCGACCAACTGTCGTACCGCATCAGCAAGTCTGTCGATCTTTCCACCTTGGCTACTGCTCGTATTGGCAAGATCTCTGATGCTCTCCTCGAGTTTTAGTAAATGGTTCAGTTTTTCGTTCTGCTCGATTGTCGCATCTGCGACCCGTCCCATACTCTCTTTGACATCTTTGAGGTTCTTCATTTCTTCGACTAGCAGGGACGTTTCTTCGAGTTTCTTGTTGAGAGCCTTCTGTTGGGCCTCAATAGCCTTCATGAACTCAAGATGCTGGGTGGATGTGGCAGTCGTAAGGGCTTCATACTGCTGACCAGTATGCTTGGATAGTCCTTCCAGAGATTTTTGTACCTCCAAATCTATGTCGCCAACGGCCTTGGCAATGGCCTCTTTCCTGACCTGGATCTGCAGAACCTCATCTTTGAAGAAGGTACCAAGATTCTCTATGAGTTTGGTCCGGTCAAGATGGTCGCTGAGATTGCCGTTAAGTGCTTCAACATTGGTCAAATACTTGTTGGATAACTCAAGGAAAGAATGCAAATCGTTTATCTGCTCTGTGCATAACCGCAACTCTTTCAAAACACGGACATTTGCTTCCGCCATTGCATCAACGTCCAACTTTTGAACGGCTTCCAAAAGTTTTGTGTTTTCTTGGTACGTCGTGTTGATGTTTTTGAAAATATCGTTGAGATTCTTCGAGTTAGCGGCGAAGTCCTTATTAAACTTGGTGAGGTTCTGCTGTAAAATGGTCAGCGTACTGGCCATATTGTGTTTCATTTGAGGGAGTAGTTCTCCCTGCATCCAGTTTAAGAACCGATTTTTCTTGCGTTCATTCTCTTTTGTCGATGCCCTATAAGAAGTCGAACCTATGATAGTAAACAATACGCCGAAGAACGTGGTGAGCATCGCAATAGCAACGCCTCGCAGAAGGTCACGAATACCAACAGCTCCGGCGTCTTCGTATAACTCCCAAACTCTGCTTTCAGTGAGAATAAAGGTGTCTCCGGTAGATTTGACAGCTACCTTTTGTCCAACGTCTGCTGCGGAAATTGAGGGAAGCTCGGACTTTGTATTTACTGTGATTGTCTCTTCCGCTACAGGATCCTCAAGCAATGAGTCAATACCTCCTCCATAGCCAAGGACGCCGACCCCCAGAACAATACCAACAAGAGTCCCGCAAAGACCAATATAGATGGGGACGGGGGCAGTTGTGTCAATCTGCGCTTCCACTGCATCGCATTGTCTGTCCGTGATGTCCTTAAGGGTGGAATAATCAGAAGCGCCTTGGTTTTTGCGGAGATAGTTATTGATTGCTTCTACTATCTCCGTGAAGATACTGCTCTTCTTTTTTTCGTTGGCGTAGGTGATTTGAACACTGGTGTTCCACTCGTCAAACTCAGTAGAAAGATCTTCCTCAGGTTTATCCGGGAAAATCTGCCTAAGTGTATGTCTTAAATGCTGTGTCCGGCTGAAAGCCACGATCTGGAAGCATATTGCAACTGCAAGAACAACCAGTGATAATATAATATTGCCCATTGTTTCTCCTTATACAAACTTCATCTCTAACAGTTTCTCAACTGTCCACTTACCTCCCTCCATCGCAATCTGTCCTTGCTCTACAATTTGAATAATTGCGCCGGAGCCAGACACATCACACGCTCCCTCAAGAAAATCTTGGCACTCAGTCACCTTCTTATAAGCGTGCTTGTAAATTGTGAAAGTACCAAAGTTCCCATTGTCAGCATTGATAGAAAGCTCATAAATGGTGTCTTCGGAAGGTCGATCTTCTACATTGTAGAAAGTCCGTTTCTTAATGTCGTATGAAGTCGCATATTTGTAGACGATGGACGGCTTCTCAATTGGTTTTTCTTCGGTTGTCTGTTCCGTCGCTTCTTTTGGTTTCGCAGCCGGTTGTTCTGCGACAACTGCAGACTGCTTCTTAGCCATTTTTTCTTCTACGGCCAGAAGAACAGTCTCGACAATGGCGTTGAAGTTTTCCGTAGACAGTTCAGCCTTTTGAACAATGGTTCTTGTCTGTGGCTGCTGAGCAGAAAGAGACTGTTTGAGCGTCATACTATTCTGTACGACGTCCACAATCTCACTTCTGATATTGCCGTCATAGCTGTCAAAACCATTTTGAGACCTTGTGTCGCTAAGGTAATACTTAACCTTAGCATATTTAATCAAGGTTATTACAATCGCACCTGCCGCGAGAACAACAGCTGCGATTGCAATAATTGTTGTGAGATCAATATTCAATGACATCGAGTTTTTGACTATTTGATTTTACGAGCAAGATTACTGAGCATCGCTACGATTGGATAGAAGAACAGAGTCTCTTCGATCTCCGCATCGTTGCCCATGCCCCAGGACTTGATTTCTTCAAGTTTCTTTTCAAGGCCCTGTTTGGTGTATTCAACAAGATCTTCCTTGCAGATCTCCTTCACATTCTTGATTACGCTGGCGTCTGTGGCAAGGCTGTCAACAAAGAAGTTCTTGTTTTCATCATTGATGGCAAACAGGAAGTCAATAAACTCGGAAACCATCTTGGCGACGGCATTGATTTCATCACTCTTGATCTTATCGTAATGATAGTCAGTCGTGAATTGCTTTTCATCAATGCCAAGGAGCGATGTCTTAAGCTTATCAACATCTTCGTATGAAGGATTCTCCTTGCACGAGATACCACCCTTACATGTGGCAAGTTTAGGTTCGTCTTCGTAAATAACCTCAAGAGTTACACCGGTATACTTTTCTCCATATACCTTTTCGATAATGAGCTGGGCAAACTTTGCCAATGTCTCTTTGTCTGTAGAAAGGACCTTCAGGGTCTTGGAGCCATTTCCACTGAAAGCAAGTGTCTGAGGAAGGGCTAATCCCTTTGCCTTCATCATCTTTGCCACATAATATAGGATAGCTCCGTAGAAAACGACGAAAGTATATTTCAGTTTGTCGTTCTTGGTGAGCATTTCAAGGAAATCGATGGGCACATTTGTGCCCTTGAATGCCTTGTTGGAAGCAAGAGAGAAGAAGAAGGCAATGATATCCGTGGAGTTTTCGGTACTCTCAATGGATTTGTATGCATTGATAAGCTCGTTCTGCTTGTTAGCTTGGAGCGCCCCTTGAATATCAGATTTAAACGTGTTGACAAATCCGTTGCTTCTCGGCGGGAAATTATATCCGTCACCAAAGACCGAATTAGCAGCGAAGCGGAAGGAAGACAACATCTTCGGTTTGTTGTCTTCGACGACATATACATCGGTGGTTCCACCACCAATATCGATGGTCACAACATTGGATTTAGCGCCGAGATCTCTCTTGTAATAGTAGTAAGGGGCTACCGATTCAGACATAATAACGAGCTTTTCTTTAGTCGGCTCGCCGAAATACTTCTTATAGAGCTTCTTCCAAATATCCGCGAATCGAGTGCAGCGCGCTTTGGTCATACTCACAGGATAGAACCAAACAATCTTGGTGTTTTCAAGTCCACCACCGCCGAGCACGACCTTGTTACGCATGAGAAGGAAGAGATTGTCCAAATACAACTCGATGCGTTGTGCATCATCATTGGACCACTTCAGATCAGTCTTGGGCCGATTATACTGAGGGATCGGAGACTTCTCGTATCGGAACGGGATATTACCATCGGCCAAGCTCTCAGTCGGTTTTCTGTAATCGATTTTAGCCGATTCTGCGAAGACAGTACGCATCGGGAAGGCATAGTCGTCGTTATCCCCTACGGTATTGGGAATGAAGGCATCTAAAAAGGCGTACTCCAGGTCTCGATCCGACTTGTAATCCACATGCATCCTTTGCATCTGCTGATCGGTGGACTTGATGTCAAAAGCGTACGAAGCCCTTCCGCCATCAACCGAATACTCAATATGGGTGTTGGTCGTACCAAAATCAACAGCGAATGTATACTTTGCCGCCGTCCCATATGATTTCAGAATCGGGAGGGCAACGTTCTTTACCTTATCAATTTCGACATAGATGCGGTTGAAATTCTCCTCAAGAACATAGGACTCAATGCTACACGTCGTTTCTGCTTCCGAACGAATGGCGTGTGCTTTAACCGAGCAAGCGCCATCTCCGGCGAAATGGAGTTTGCTGTTCTTACTCTTGGCAAAGAAAGCCACTCTATAGAACGGCTTAGCGCCAATAGCGGCGTAATCTACCAAAGGCATGACACCTAATCCGAATTTCTTCTCAATAACGCGGCCTTCATTTGCGGCTTCTCGGACCTCGCCGTCAGTTTTCCGGTATTCACGTACATACTCGATATAGCGCCCACGCTGAATCGGTATACGAAGAGTGACCTCGACACTGCCGGAACCGAATTCCCTCATGTCAATCATATTCTTTCCGTCGGGCATCTTTCCCATCAATTCTTTTGGCGTAAAGAATTTAAAGAACGTGTCCTTGACAGGAAGCAAGAAGGACTTTTCATCATCCTGCTGATTGCCATTAAAGAAGGCTCCACTTATCTCATAGGGCATCAGGATAACTGTGGGGGTCAAGAAATCGCTGATTGTGAGATATGGATACCTGTCCGCAGTGAAAGGCAAATTCCTTTCATCAAGTTCGCGATTATCAAGATAGGGCGCGGCATTTTCATCCTGCCAGTTATCCTGGACATACCTGAGGTCAGTATAAGTGTTTCCTGTCTTCACCGGCAAGACAAGAGGCCGTCTGCCTTGATAGATGTTGGACGCAATGAAGAAGTCGCTTCTCATTTCATCGGGATCGATGGCCGTCCCCTTATGGAGGGAGATCCCGATGACTTCAACTGTGTTGCTTCCGATAGAGAACACAGGGAATTCATTGATGCTCTTTTCGTCCATCTTTTCAAGTTCGTCCTTTTGCTCGTCAGTTAAGCGGCGACGACTTTCCTGAAGGTAGGAGTTGAACTCCGGAAAATCATGAGCGAACTTGGTCTCCCCATAAGAGACACGAAGGGCATACAGATACTTTTGGAACTTGAAATCTCTCTGATAAAGCGGGGAATACTCATCGTCAAACGGCTTATCCTTTCCGCTCGGTCTCAATTGCTCGGAGCAATATGCAAGATCATTCGCCGAACTAAAGAAGAGAGTACGAGGAGATGTCGCACCAATTATGTCCATGTCGCCTTTCTTCCCAGGGCCTTTATAGCGCAAAAGGAAAATTTTGTCCATCCGGTCGAAGTTGTAAGCTTCAGCATCTTGCTCAAGATACATCTTCAGTGTTTGGCCAAGAATCTGATGTGCGTCAATGGAACTATTCTCCAGTTTGCTGATTTCCTTTTTCTTATCCCAGACAATTATCTCAAGTTTGTCAGCGAGTTTGTCATAATTGAAGAAAATCTCGCCTATGTCAAGGCAGTCTGAAACCAGTTTATGATAAATGGTTTTTCCGTCTAAATCCTTTTTGTCAGCCACGTAGTGGAACGCAGATCTCGCGAGGTCAACACGTGCAAACGGTGACGGGATGGATGTTATTTCCTTATCAGCCCGTGCCCCTCCTGGATCTTGTATCTGCTCAATGACATCTGAACCATAAGCGCGATTTACGCCACCAGTCCAGTCCTTAATATTGTTGTCTGCTTCTTTGTGCAGTCTCAGTACGCTTCCCATAATTACATGTTGTATTTGTGTTCAACCAAGTCCTTTGTTGCCCTGTAGAAGATTTCCATGAACTTCTGCTCTCTGGTGGCCGCTTTATTCCAATTCGGCCACCTTGTGTTGAGAATGCTGTCTACAAGAGCATAATTGCGGGTAAACAGATGAGGATAATACTTGCTGGCAGATTTGCCGTTCACAATATCGAATAGCGGATTCGTCCTTTCTTCATTGAAAGGTTTGAAAGTGCGCTCATTTGTGGCCATCTCATGAAGCCATTCATAATAAGCCTTCTGAACCTTTTCAACGGCAGCGTAAAAGTCGCCATTAAAGAAATTCTTGTCCAGTTTGTTATCAATAGCCCAAGGCTGATGCTTGCTCTGCCTCGCTCTCGAATTCTCAAGATACTTATTCATCAGGATGAACTGGGTAAGAGGCCCCTGAATGGCATTGCGGCTTATCTTACCAAGATCCTGGAACAGGACCTGCTGCTTCGGGTCTTTTGTAGTTTCAAGGCCGTATTCATAATGCTGCGTCCCTTCGGCAAGCTTCTCTTCCGGTGTTGCGGCAAAGTCTAAGACGGAGAGAGCTGCTGCCAATTCGATAAGATGAGCTTTATTCTGCTGCTTGGAACCACCATCATGGTTCTCATACGTCGCCTTGACATTGTCCCCGAGATAATAAAGTGCATCAATAGAACCGTTCTGACTGATATTTCTTTCATAATATGCCAGCGCGGATTTTGTCTTGGAGATGAATGTCGCGGAGTCAACACCGCTGTTCTCGTCCTCCTCGACATTGAAATACGGAAGAACTGTCACGGCACCAACTCGTGCCTTGCTGATTATGCTCCAAGCTTGGGAGGATTTGTCAGTACGAATAGTCTTAAGGAGAAGCGGGAATCCGCTTGCACCCGTACCACCGAAAATAGAGCTGATGATGAATATGCGATCTCCAGCGCTGAATCCATTTGCAAAGTCCTTGTACTCCTGAGAACCGGCAAACTGGTTCAGGACGACGCTTCCGATGTTCGGATTTCCCTTAAATCCGACCTTCATGTCCGAATTGAGATTCTTTTCGGAAAAGAGCATGTTGACCAGGGCAAGACTCTCCTTGTCCAGCTGGCTCATCTCAATGAAGTCCTTGAATTTGCAATTTCGGGTATTCTTAAGAGGGAAGATAAAATTCGTCATTCCGTCGACCGGCTTAATCTCGGTCTTGAAAAACTTGTTCGTGCTCCCTTCGTTGTCCTCCAATTTGCTATGGATAGCCATATACTGATTCATCAACTCAATGGTCCTGGTCTTGTCGGCACCAGAATCATCAGGGTCGATGATGATCGGGACAATCGTGTCGGCCTTGCACTCTACGCCGCTGGCCAGTAACATTGTAAGAGACTTAAGGACTCGGGAACCTGTTCCACCGATGCCAAATACATATAGCTTACTCATGATCCTGCTTTCCTTTATTGTTCAACTTAGTTGCCAGCAGAGGCCAGGGAGAATGCTTGCAGTTCTTGCTCCACGACCTAAGCAGAAGAGACATAATGAAGAAGAATAAACCGCCAAGGACGGCATTATAAATGCCGAACATGATTGCATTGCCCACGCCAATATAAGGCTCAAGTGACTGTGCAATCACACCTGCGCTTAAATCTGTGGTTACTATTACATACCCAAGGATAAAGCTGGTTGCCATAGTCATAAGAAGAGGAATGATCCAATGGTACCACCGATTCCAGCGCGGATGATTGAAAATGTAATAATACGCCAAAAAGAGTAAAACTGCTGTGCCGAAAGCCACGCAGAAAATAGTCGGGAACTTGTCTGCAGCAGCGACAAAACCGTTTTGTGCATCGTCCCATCCCCTCAGGTGATAATAAAGCTGCTCACCATAAAGGTTGTTCCTGTAGAACAGGGAGAAAAAATCTTCCATATCGCGAATTATTTTATTTCAAAATCATACCTTGCTGTGATGTTGCTGGTATTGTTTGCGTGGAATCCAGCATAAATTCCATCACACATATACTTGAAACCGTATGTCTTCCGGCAGTTGGAATCATTTAAAATGCTATCATCAAGGTCAGAACACTCATATACCCAATTGGGCACATTTCCATCAAATACGACGGTGAAAGTACCCTTAGCAAATGGTTTGTTGGAGATAACGGTGATGTCATGGGTATAAGGAGACGCTGTAACCATATTCTTTCGGAATGAACCGAAGAACTCTTCGCCGGTATCCTTGGTGATAAGGTGTTTATAGTTATTGATGTCTATTGCATAATCTTCTCCATAAAGAAGGAGGAAATACTCCATGTCAACCCCAAACGTGAAATTGAATTGCTCGCCGGACTTCTTGATATTGGACACCTGGGTCTTGGAAACCCAACGATATGATCCATTAGTGGGACTCGGTTGGAGAAGTCCATAGTCATTCAACCCGTCAAACTCCGAGAAATCCCCGTCAACAATAGTCCAAGTGTTGACAACCGGCGATCCCATAAACTTTGAGTCAGGTACTTTTGACTTGATGGTGGCAATATGCACAGGAGAACCAAATACCCAGATATAGAATGGACGCTGCATATCTATGGTGCTGCGACGGTTCTTGTAATCGAAATATGACCCCTTAAACTGTGAATAGATCTGATAGACTGAGCAGCCGACGAAACCATTGGCATCAATATATTCCTTCACGGCATTACGGATTGCAATCTTCTGATTCTCGAGATAGGCCTCCGGATTAGAGACTGAGCCTGGAGAAAAAATACAATCAGAAATAAAGATTGAAAGGGTGCTGCCGTCAGTCTTCGGAAGTATATCGGCAATAAGTGCTGCAATATCGGTCGTAGCCTTATTCCCAGCAGCAGTAAGAAGTCCTCGTGAAGTTAATGAATTGATAAAAGGATCGACGTCAGATTCTTTAGGCGTAACCTTGTCCGTGATATAGTTGAGATTCATCTCAGAAGGAAGGCCACTGTTCTTGATATTCGAAAGAAAATCAAAGACAACCTGCTGGAACTGAGATCTCCCATTATCAACATACCCATTCATACTACCTGACGTTTCCAGATAGACATTCACGGTGGGATGTTCGGAAAAACTCACCTGGATAGCCTCGGCGGCCGTCTCACCAGAGTACGTTTCGGTGGTGGTCGCTTTCGATGTAGCCGTATTGGAACCGGGGGTTGCTGTAGGACGCGGACCGCCATTGATGCAGGCCGTCAAGCAAAAGAGAAGCGGAATGAGTGGTCTCATTACTATGTCCGTCCATCATAGGCTCAATGATGTATGATTCGTAATTCAAACAGAAAGCGTGAGCCACTTTTAGACTCATTCTACTGATTGGCTCTGGACGGCCAGAAGTGACGAATAAGGTTCAGTTGCTCACGCTTTGCTATAGCGTGGGCGAACCCAGATATAGCCTAGCATAAGCGATTAAACATTATTCCTGTCACTTCGAATTGTCCAGATTCATCAGTAAGGAACAAAGCTAAACGCTTTCCTGTATGTAAATAGTTATCTGTGAGGATAACATAACAAATATACAATTTTTTTTTATTGCCCGAAAATAATTGTTTGGAAATGTCGCGCGCTATGCGGATTGGCAGATTGATGAGGCTCGCAAAGTTATTAATCAAAAAGACCGGCGGAGTGGATGTTCCGTGTAGGCCTGTGAGGCCGGTGTTGACTCTCCTAACCTCGGCCTAAGGCGCAGGTTAAGGGAGTAGATATAGCCTGTACGATGCTGCAACGGGGGTTGTGTCCCCTGGTGTTTTTAAACAAGGGGGGAGGAGATAGCAACGCTATCGGAAATGGTCGAAGCCGTGGAAGGAGCGGCCGGCACCCAGCCATTCGATGGCGGTGCCGGCCGTTATCGTTCCGATGACGGTGTGTGGCACGGCGAGGGCCTTTTCGGCTTCCGGGGTGCAGGTGAAGAGGAGTTCGTAGTCTTCGCCGCCGCCGATGGCGAGTGCGGCGGCGTCCCAGCCCTGGCGGGCGCAGACGCGCTGCAGGGCGGGCGAGAGGGGCAGGGCAGCCACGTCGATGCGGGCGCCGCAGCCCGAGGCTTCCAGGATGTGGCCGAGGTCGGAGCCGATGCCGTCGGAGATGTCCATCATTGCGTGGACGCCCGGGGTGGCTGCAAGCTGCAGGCCTTCCGCCACGCGGGGAAGCGGCAGGTAGTGCCGGTCGATGAGTGCCTGCACGTCCGCGTCGCGCTCCACGCCGCCCAGGATGGCTTTCAGCCCGGCGGCGGAGTCGCCCAGCGGGCCGGTGACGCAGATGCGGTCGCCGGCCTGCGCGTGGCTGCGCAGGCGCGCGGTGC
>Ga0265298_10005841_pt1 | contig 15311 bp, 28 predicted proteins | sample AusTroGonzalo_MG_3_FD_193486 | JGI IMG/M metagenome (GOLD analysis project Ga0265298, IMG submission 193486) | Bovine rumen microbial communities from tropical cattle in Woodstock, Queensland, Australia - Gonzalo_01 | ecosystem: Host-associated > Mammals > Digestive system > Stomach > Rumen ... | reverse complement strand
ATGATTTTTAAACTTTTAGATTTTTTCTAATTTTGCGTCGTGTCCTTGATAACGTTGACTTAATTGTTCCAGTTGGGACATTCAGCTTTTCACTAATCTGGTCAACAGTCATATTATTCTCATAGAATAGTCTCAAAACCTTACGAGTGGTTTCTGGAAACTTGTCAAACTCAGCAAGTATACGTTCATATGTCATCCGATTGACTATATCGGACTCCGCAGAACCACTTGGTTCATCAGCTGGTAGTCTTCCATCTGCTTCTCCAAGGACTATGCTTTTGTTCTTCATTTCTCTAAGATAATCGATTGCGACGTGATTAGTTAGAATTCGCAGCCAGCCTCCAAAGGAGTCATATGCTGTGAAAAGCGAGAGTTTCTTATGCACTTTTAAGAAAACTATGTTTGCGACATCTTTTGCCTCATCCATGTCTTTTAAGTATCCGAACAGTAACGACTCTACGAAGCCTTTATACCGGTGGAATAGTGCATTAAAAGCGAGTTCATCACCCGCTTGAGCTCTTTTGATTATCCCAACTTCTTCAGGTGTTATCCGAGGAGTGTCCATAATCAAACAAATTAGGTTCTTTTAACGATAGAGTACACTACCGAGTGGTTATTAACCCCTTTCAGGATGTAACAGGCACTAGCTGTATATGTGGGCGTGTGTAAGACAACGATTCTTACTTGTTCTAGTTTACTTAGAACAAATTCCTGTAGTTGTACATGTAAACTTTGTACAACTACTCCTCATTACACGCCAATGTGGGCTGTGGGAATACGAATCCCGTTACGTTTCAGCCCTAAAACGGTAGATCCTCAACTATTATTGCTGAGAATATACTGCCTACGCGTCTGACGAGTCTGTCGTGATATAGAAGGTTAACTTCCTTTGGTATGATATCACTATGCTCAAGGTTGTTTAACATACTGGTAGCTATACGTAATCGTACACCTACTGTGCGTCTGGTTAAATTAGGCAATTCGAATAGAATCTTCTTATTTATCCATTTTAGTACGTATATAGCCTCAGGCTTCAATATCCACAGTTTCTCGTCTTCAGGACCAGCAAGAAGCATCCTATTATAGTCTGCTCCTGCGCACATTTTTAGAAGCTCAATCTGTTTAGATGGCTTCAACTTACTATCGGAAAATACATTCATAATTCCTCTAGATACGGTTTTCAAAACAATTAATAAGGTAATCAACCAAGTTATCTACGAATTTGTATTTAGCTTGTTTTAATTCCTCGCTATCGTCTTGTTTTGGTAATAATGAACTCAAATAGCCATTGATTATCTCGATTTTTATGTCGAAAATATCTTTGCCACTTTTGCTAGAGATTTCGTATGCGTTCTCAATAAACGCATATCGAGCACAAAACCATTCTACCCACCCTGCAATACGTTCCCAGTATGCAGTTTCTTCAGGAGAAAGGTTTTCCCAATCAATACTTTTCCTAAATATAAAATTTCTGTAGTATTTAGCAATGCCGAGTGTAATTCGTGTTGCATGATTACGTTCTTTATTGTCTACATAAATCTTTATAAAATTAGTATAAGCATGATCAATCCAACGCTCTTTGACTTTTAGCCATTTGAGCGCATAGTTTACTACTTTGGGACATCTATCCCGTAGCATACCTTTGTAACCGCTTGTTTTTTTCATATTTTTTCAAATAAGAATCTTCTAAGAGCATATCGTTTATCTCGTATATCAATGCCTCTTTTGTTATTTTTGCAAAATCGCTTAATTATATAAGAAATGGTACATTTATCTCCATATACGTTTTCTAGAACTGTAGTTTCAGAATATCTATACAATATTATAGAAAGTACTGTATTTTCTATTCGTTGTTCTAAAGTCTGTTTTTTCGATTTGAAGATATTCATCAACGTTATTCCATCTTTATATGTATTTACTAATTTTGCATCAATTAATCTTTGAGATGTTGCAAATACTCTTGGATTGTCTTTTACAAAAACGGTCAGTTTGTTTAGTAATTCTGATAATTGTTCATAATTCATATTTGATAAATATATGTTTGTTGGATGACTCGGATTCGAACCGGGAATGACAGAACCAAAATCTGTAGTGTTACCATTACACCATCATCCAATATGCTCCCGCCTCTTGCATTTTCCCCAGAGTTACTTTACTGAGTGTAGAGTACATAGGAGCATTATAAGCTGGGCATTTGTTTTTATAGTGGTGTCAGGCCAGCTCTGTACAGCCATTCCACTTTAATCTAAAGATTCCTACACAGCTCTCTTGTGACCAACGGTCCCATAAGCCCCTTAAACACACATTTTATGCTGCAGCTTTTGGCTTGTTGTCGCCTGTCTGCTCCTCACCTCTACCTCAGAATCTTATATGGAGTGATGGTGGGAGTCGAACCCACCCTAGAATTAATCTAGTGTCTCCTTTTCACTCTCGGCACTTAGGTAGCCTACACCGACTTTACGCTGCCTGCTTCAGGCCCGTATAGTCAACAACTTTATTGTTGCCGTTTGTTTTTATATCAGAGCGCTTGTCTTACGACTGTCTTACTTTCCGCTGCCGTCTAAACCAGTCAAGCCCAATTAATAATCACAGGAATAGTCTATACTGACAGCTAACCCATTAGGTGTTATTGCCATATCAACACCTTTGTCGAAAGTGGTGTTCCAGTGACATGTGTGATATTCGCCTACTGGAGTATCTTTAGGTAAATCTTTTATTAGATTTATTAAATCTTTTACTGTTTCAATTTTTACTGTTTCCATAATTTTCTTTTTTTTTTGTGGACCTGGAGGGAATCGACAAAATCTTCTAGTCTAACGCAACCACTTCCTTTCGCCTCCACGTTATACACGTATGGAAGAACAAAAGAAATATATGCATAATAGACGTTTGGTAACGTTTATCTGCGATAATTGTGGTAAAGAGGCTCAAAAACCTCTCTCCGAATATAATCGGAACATTAAATTAGGTAGAAAGAACTTTTGTTGTAGAGCTTGTTCTGCTACATATAAATGTAACTTATATAAAGATACTCCTACAGAAGCACAATTACAAGCACAACAAAATATTAAGAATTATTGTCAGAATCATAAAGACGAATGGACACCTTTTAGATATTCTCTTAGAAACGCCAAGAAGCGTTTTAAAGAATTTAATCTTACTCTTGAAGATCTCAAACAAATTTGGGAACGCCAGAATGGTATTTGTCCTTATACAGGATTAAAGTTGGAATTGCCAACTTATACCGAATGTAAGAATATTTGGTATCGTGCATCTTTAGATAGAATAGATTCTTCAAAAGGATATGTTGTAGGAAACGTACAGTTTGTTTCTACTCCAATAAACCTTATGAAGTCTACAATGTCTGATTTAGAGACTAAACAATATCTTAAATTAATTTCTTCCTACACTTCACATTTCTGTGAAGATGAGACTATCTCTTCATCTCAAAATGAGATGTTGGGCGCTCAAGCTGGTAATTAAGGAGACTGTACTCCTCCAGTAGTCGTTGCACCTTCATAGAGTGTACTCTATGCTTGGCTCAGGGTTAGCATGAACAATGTTGACTTTGAGCCATTATTGTTTTTAGCCTTCCTTGAATTCACCCAATAGGGGCCCTAATTGACCCTCGTCCGAACAGCATATCCTGGGACACGCTAAGATTCTTGTTGTTGAATGTCTTAATGATCGGTCAAAACATTCGATTTAAGGCTATTTACAGCCTCTCTGACGCATTTTCTAGACTCTCATGGGTAGCTAATCCATTTAAGCTTTGAAAACGCTTAGAAAGGCTATATTTTTACCTCAAATATAGGTGATGTAATTGTCTAAATATTGGCTCAAGGCTCGAAAATAGGTTACATCTGCATTCTTGAAATCATTGTGCACTGGACTTGTAATCACTCCGTTCATTACCAGTGGGCTCAAGGCTCTCCACAATTCAGCGATTTTGATCAAATGACTTCATATTATAACCCGTGAAGTCGGGTTTATCACCCCATAGCATTGGCTCCAGGCTCGAGCTACGTGCAGTTAATTCTGCTATATTGATTGCGGGTATTTTCAAAAAAATGGATTGAATGTCGGTCGACGGAGTTTTAATCTAGTGTTAAAACTCAAGCGGATTCATCACAATCCATATTATATCATATTTTTGCAATCAAATTTGTTTGGGGATATTGGTTCAAGACTCGAATCCCCATAGATGAGTGACATTGTAGCTATCTCTAGCTACCATGACTAGTAGTAGCGACGACCATCGCTCACACCGTCACCAGACACGACGCGCACGCGGTACATCCAGTCGTCGCGCCAGTATTCACCAGCTGCCTTCTTGATGACCAGCATATCGCTCTGGTATTGCTTCTCGATCTTGTCCTGACGATCCTTCAGATTCTTCTGCAGCTGCTCCAGACCGTCGTCGAAGTCGTTGTAATCAATGATAGCAGGCACCTCGTCGCCCACCTTAAATGTCTTCTCGCTACGCGTGATCTTACCCTCCTTGTTGACCTCAGGAACCAACAATACGAGAGCACCCTTCTCAACCTTCTCGAGCTTCAGAACGTCGTCCTCAGTCTTGGCTGCGAACTCGTTGATAATCTGCTCGGTTGCAACGAAACCAGTAAGGAATCGCATCAAACGACCCTGCTGGCGTGTGTTGTACAGAGCCAGATCGTCCATAGCGCGCATCTTCTTCAGTTCGACCATGCCGCTGTCGAAGCGGAAGCCGATGTAGCTGATACGACGGTTCGTCTCGCGGATGATCTTGTCATCTTTTTCCTTCTGATTCTTTTCGTCCATGAGCTTCTTCAGCTCGGGAGTCAGAATGTTACCAGCCTTACGCTGTTCTACGATGTTCTCGGGTGTGATTACCACTTCCTCCTGCTTTGCAGGCTGTTTGTTGTCTTTTGCCATTTTGATAATGTTTTAAATGTTTATAACTAAAAGTTTTTAATTCTCGTCATCGTCGTCCCATTTCCTAGACTTAGGACGCCTATACGGCTTAGCATCCTTATGTTTGCCGTCCGCGGCTTTGTAGCGGATGGTTTTACCTGTGTGATATTGTCCATGACACATATTAGTCTATTTTTAGGGAACAAATTACGTCTCTTGCGGCATTGCCAATCTTGAATACTCTACCTATTTTCCAAGAAGATGCGTCTGCCTTCTGCAGAATGCGTATAGCATTCATCAAAGCTAACTCGTCTTCTTGTAGGTTATAATCCATCTCTGACTTGGTTTTCGCAATAGCAACAGCGTCAGCTATACATGCAGCAAACGCTGGTGTACAGTTGTTTAAAGACACAGCAAACCTAGTACCAATGTACTCAAACGCATTTTGTACGGCGTTAGTAGTTTCATCTGTAGGATTTGCATCAATTGTCTTCATGCTTATCGCTTTTGTTATATCGTCTTCATTCAAAGACTTTATAGTCAGTAGCTTACGTATGCATACTTTATTGGCTATAAGCAGCTCTGCGATTTTGGCGATAATGTAGTTAGGCGCTTCTTTTCCAGACCACATTATTACTAAAGCGTTGTGTTTCATAGCTGGTCGCGTTTATGCTTAATTTATGTTAATTGTAACACTTCGCTTTTGTATAGAGTCGCCATTGCTACTATACGCTATGCCACCTGCGGATCCTTGCACAGCAGTTGTGTCCTTCTTATCCTGTGTTTCAGCTTTAGATGGTAAATTGTCGTACACGTCTTTGTTCTTTTTGTACTCGTTGACAATATCCCACATAGTTACTTTTAACGACTTTCTCATGCAGACTGTACTCACATTTGTAAGCACTTCGTCGGGCATGGATAAGAACGTGTTCTCTATGCTGTACTCTTCTATCTTAGAGTCGCGAAACTCCACGATTTCGTACATGCTAGAGAACTGAGGATTAACAGCTGCTGTTACCTTGGCTGTTACAAGGCTGTCAATGTTGACAGGTGGTTCTTTGTGACTAAAATAGTCACACGACGTTAGGAACGTCAGGCAGCATACAAGGATGCCGCAAAGCATTAAAATCTTCTTCATGTTTTGATAACGTTTAGAAGTTGAACTTATAGTTTACGCCCAGTCTTTTAGGAAGACTTGGAAAAGACCTTTATACGTACTCCCATTGTAAATCTTCACCCATTTGTTCAGATATTTTCTCCCATTGTGAGGGAGTTATGGATGATTCGTTGAGTAAAAGTATCCCATATTTATAAGCAAAGAGTTCTGATGAACTTCTGTCTAAAGTTACAACACAATCAACAATGTTTTTTGCGTCTAACAGGGATTTACGGCAATTTTCTTTAATTGCTTTTACTAAACGAAGTTTTGATTTGCAGAGTAGCAATTTTACTCTTTTACGATTTGTTTCCATAATTTTGATAATTTAGAGTTTAGTAGTCTATAGCAGAGTCGAACTGCTCTTTAGAGAATGAAAATCTCTCGTCCTAACCGATAGACGAATAGACCAGATGTCCCACCGCTGTGGGACTTGTACAAATAAACAATGTTATAAAATTTTGGAGCTTCTCACGCATCACGCGCTAGTGGACCCGCTGGGCCATGATCCCAGACTCTCGCAGCTTATGAGGCTGGTATTTTAACCAATTAAACTACAGGTCCAGCGTGCTGTTCTCATGCTTTCGTCTTAAACCTAAATTTGAGTACTTGCAATCTTCTGGTACAGCACTAAACCATATGAAACATCCTACACGCTAAGCTCGTAACTCCCAATGAGCCGCAACCTCCACCGTCACCTCGGATGTATGGGAATACTCCATGTCTCACGACACAGAGCACCGATACCTTATTCATGTTTCCCAACATGCAAACAAAGCAATTAAATTATTAACTAAAAAACATTTTTAGCATAGAAAAGCAGTTTGTAGATTATTGTATCGGATTAGATCCCGCAGTTAGTTTCACACCTACACTAAGAATTCGCGGGCCACGTTCTTCGGCTAACGTGCGGCTGTTAAGCCATTCTTGTGTACTGCGGGATGTGAGGGTTGGCAAGCCATATTACTGCAGACGTGCCGTTGTCCTCACCATGCAATTGCACCCTCTCCCCATTGGGTTATCGTATCACACCTAAACATGCCGATGTGACCGAACATGTTGTACGACGATAACCTGGCAGGCCTTGAGGTTTCCTGCTGACCGTGTATGATTTCTGACACGGTGTCTCTGGTGGGTTCTATGCAATTAAAGTTTAAGTAGGTACTATTCTCACGAACGGTACCTACCGGAGTAAAATAACAAATCCAAAAACTATGCCTATCAAAAAGACTCGTCATATGAATTCATCGTTAGAATCAATCCAATTATACACAACAACAATGCTGTGCATATAACTATTGCAGTTATGATTTCTCCTAACCATACATATATCTCCATATGCCACAGGAGGGTGTACAGGAGAAATGCACCAATCAGGAATAAAATGATACCTTTCTTCATAACCGCTTAATAATTATATTGGACGCTTCACAATCGATTGGTTTTTCACCATTTCGACTGTCAATTACGCATGGACAAAGGAGTATATTGTCTAAATCACACCCCCTGCATTTGTCTGTGCGTTTTTTTGTACGATACACCTGACCGTCTATACTTACGAATTGGCCAGGTTTCACAACCTTTGTCATATCGTTAGTTTTGTACAAATCATGTGGTCTACAACTATACGTATTACGGGCTCTCTCAGATTTATGGTTTGATATATTCTATCTACCACAAATGTTGCATTCCAGCCACGCTCCATTGAGAGAAACCTAATGATTTCAGGTTGTTTTTCATTTACGGCTTTCCAACGAGGTGTTATTGTATGTTGGATGCATGTAGTTATGCCGCGTATTAACCTGAATAATGCGGGCTCAGATATAACAATTGTATACTCGTTGTGCAGGTACACATTGTCCTTCAGCCACATCTCGTTAGGTATGTCTTTACCTATCTCCGATACATATATCGCATCGTCTGTAACATGCTGTATTTCCATGTACGGGCCGATAGGTTTACCAGTTACCTTATGTTTTCGACGAACAATTCGCCCTATATAAAACTTAGTTCTTGCCATGATTACCTAGATATTAAGAATCTTGTTTTTGCTAATGGCTTCACACCAAGCTTTGTCAGGGTATCGTTCACAGAGGATATAAGGGCTCGACATCCGCCATCCGTTAATTGATCGGTAATTAACATTGTTGTATTACCGTCTTTTAGCCACAGACGACGTTTGTCATTACCTTTACCATCAACCCGGTCCTTTTTAGGACGCGGGCGATGGATTTGGTTTACCGGCTTATTCATGGCTGTCTTCATTGTGTGCTAAGATAACTGGCAGTTTGGTCATCATGAAGAGACTTGCAGGCATGTATCCAAAGTAGTGTATGCTCTTATCATTCTCGAGAAATGAGGTAAGACTCATACCGTGTTCAGTAGCCTTTTCCTTTGCCACCTTTAACAACTCGGCAATCTCGTTGATGACATTAGTGTTTGTCTGCGCCTCTTCTGGCTCATCTGCGTCAGGGAGATCTTCTACCATTTCGAGGAACGACTTATGGAAGCTTTTGAGCGCCGCAATGCGTTCTTCAAGGTTCTCTATCTTGTCGTCCGAGATACTGCATCCAAAGCAGCTATACTGCTGCTCTCCTGCTTTTTCGATGAGATGATCTCCATGAAGATCCTTTAACATGTCCTTGACAATGTTCGGGTTCTTTCTGATTTTTTGTGCCATTTTTTCGTCGATTGGCAACACTGACACGATGCTTGCCACTCCACTTGTTTGTAACTTTACCATAAATCTTTGATAAATTAATAGGTTTGAACTTGAGGCGAGCTTAAAACCCTTCGCCTACATAGGGTATTACTGTATCAATCGGCTCATCTGGAGTCAATTGTGCAGGTAATGTGTCTGGTTGGTGCTTTGAGTGTATAACAACTATCTTTGGAGAAGATACTTGATGTACAAGCAGCGTGATAGATAACGCAGATAACACAATTATTAACAATACGATAAGATTTCTATCCTTCATAATCCTTTGGAAATACTTTCTTTTTGAAATTGCTAATACTGTGGTCGTCTAACATTGTTATCCAGAACCAGATTACGAGAGGCAGCGTAAGTGCTGCAAACCACATGGACTCTCCTTGCGGAAAGCCCCAGAATACTGTACATGCCACCATTATAAATAGCAGAACAGTCCATACTCCTCCTGACATCACTATGCTCATCAAGAGCATCCATGCTGCTAAGGATGTGATCTTTTTCTTTAACTTTTCTTTTTTCATATTATTTATTGATTAAAAACACTCAAAGAAAATGTGGGGAATACGGGTCACCCCACTATACAGTCGTGTACACCTGCTTTGCCGTTGGAGATCTATGGCTGAAAATCAAAATTCACGGCCTTATTGTCAAACCTATTATAAGGTTGTCCTTAATCGCAGTATCGCTCTGCCTAACCACTTAAGGTTGAAAAAGGTTATGCGTTGAACAGTCGCATCCCTGCAAATCTCTCTAACAAATCTTCTCCGCATTAATAGCGTCAATGCCTGCATATTTTTCTAATTCGTCGTAATCTATTTCATATAGACTTGCATTGTATTTTTTCAAACCTTCTTCAATATACATGTTTCTTATGTAATCTTGATTTCTTTGTTTTACAAATGCTTTCATGTTTTCGTTTTGAAGTCTGGCTATTTTTTTAATCTCTTCGTCTAGATTACGACTTTTAGATTTTTTTTCTGCACACATGGCTATTTACGCAGATAAGTTACTTCATAACCACGTTTAAACGCAACTTTTCCATTGCGCTCCTTAGTGGTTACATAATCTTGGTTTATAAACCACTCGACTTGAGGTTCCATTTCTTCTCCTTTTTAGTGCCGAGCTGTTTTGTTATCTCAGGTAAATACTTTCTGTATGGTTTGCCAGTTTTCTTGCTGACTTTCCATACGAATGCACTACCTGTGCTAGAGAGGCAAATCGTGTCCACAATAACCGTGTCGCCCTTTCGTGTCTCCAGGGTGTACTGTGTTTTTGTGAATTTTCCACGATCTGTTGTTGTGGCGCCTTGTACAACGAAGGTATCACCTTGTCGTACAACATTCTGTGCTTTTAGGCCATTTGAAATGGCAATAAACCCGAGCATGAGCACAATAAATGCAAGGATTCTTGAAGATCTTTTCATATATATAGTTGGTTGAATTATCTTCCAAAAATACATATTATTCTCACGAACCATATGTATTTCAAACTGTTTAATTTCGTTCAATTGTTAGTAAAAAATACACAAAAACAGCACACTATTCTCACGAACAATGTACCCAAAACGTATCGTTCCGCTGAACGATTATAAAGATGAGTTGTGGTTATATGTGGTTAATACAAGAGATTTCTTCATTTTGGTGTGTAATAAAAAGATGAGTCAGCCTTTCGGCTGAACTCACCTTCTGTTAACACAATGTTGCGCATGTTCATTTGTGTCTGCCTCAAGCCTTTCCGCTCTTTGCCAGTGTCTGAACACATTGTGGTTACTCACAAACGCCTTCCGTCTGCTTTCACTAATTCCAAATATACACATGCATCTCTGCTTATGTGCACATCCCATATCATTGACGCAACTCAATGACTTAGTCCCATTTATCTGGGAGGAAACACGCTTGATTTCGTATGTTGCATCAGAATGCCAAGTGTAACAACATTCATATACGACCACACTTGAGAGGAGTGTGATTACCTTGACCCATTACAGCTAGTCTAACGCACAGGTATGCGATTCCGATTTCCCCCTCGGAACAACAGGGTTTGTCCCAATGCTATTACATTGGTCTCACGGCTAAGTTTGAGCGTTTCAGTTTATCTTACGCACAACTTGATTGTTTTTTCGTTTTCAAGTGGTCTTACAACGTTGCTTACAATCAAACTACCACTTTACATCTGTAGTTGCGCGAAACTGCACAGATGCTAAACACGTACATAGTATCCCGCTCGATTTTCTCCACTTTTGTCACAACGTTGGAATACGAATACTTTTGCCATATAGTTGTCAATCTATGCGTAATAGTGATGTTCTTGATAAAACCCCCTCGCCGCCGTGTGGCGGTTTGGGGGTAGTGTCGCAGCTCAGTAGTTAGGGAAGCTGTGACGTTTTGGGTTGGCAGTTAGGTTAACCCTGCTGCTTCTTTTGCCGCATGTACTCCTCGAATGCAGCTCGCTCGTCTTCGTCATTTTGGTCTTCGTCGTTCACGGAGGCTCCTTGTTCGGCGGTGTCCTGCTTAACGAGTTCGTAGCCTTTGAGGATTTCATCAAGGCGTGCTGCAGTCATAACAAACTCAGGCAATGGAAGACCTGTGTCCTCATCACAAGGAATGAACACAAGAGTTTCGCTTGCGATTTTCCCTGTTTCCTTGTTCCTGTAGACTGCGCCAAATTCCTGTGTCCACCAGAAACCATAGAATTCGTATTGGGCGTCTGTTTCGCCCTTTTCATAGGCTTCTTTTAGTTTTTCCAGGTCTTCTTGGCTGATACCCTTGTCGGTGACACCCATGTGTTTGTACTCGTCTACGTACTCTTTGATGCCGAGATTGAAGTAATGGGAGAAGCCAAGCTGTAGCCTGCCGCTCTTCATTACCTTTTTCAGTGATATACGGATGTAGTCGTTTTTCCCGCTGTTAGGTTTGGCTGCAACCAATTCTGCGGTCGTGATGCGGTAGATTCCACATCTGTCCTTGTAGGACATGTTTTTGTTCATCGTTTCCATTTTGATAACGGTTTTTGAGTGTGTGAGTGTAAATGGCTATATCTTAAGAGTGTGGTTGCCATGCCACACTCCGCATCCCCTGCTCAAAGTGAGGGGAAGAAACTCTCCAATGATTGCATGACTGCAATAAGGTTAAAACGGCGCAGCAAAACAACAAAGCAAAGAAAAGCGAGCGAAGCGAGCGCAACGCTGCTTTTCTGTTTGCTTAAAATTACTTTAATGCTGTAGAATTTGCAGGGATGTCGTTGATGTACGACAAATCCGCACGATAGTCTGCATCGGCTTGCTCAAATAGACCAGATGTTTCGTTGCGGGTCAATTGTGTGAGCAACCATTCGATGCGTTTCATAGACTTGAGGTCAATTTTACAGTCAATCTTATCGTTTTCTTTGTATGCAACTCTGCCTTCAGATGCTTTCGCAAAGGCATGTGTCTCTTCTACTGTTTTTTCTACAGCGCCGGAGACTGTTGTAAGCAAACGACTGAGCGATGAAATCTCTGAATTACTGAACTCAATGGAAAGTCCTACTGTCGCAAGACATTCCTTCTTTACATCTTGTATTTTCATATGATTTGATATTAAATGAAACGTTAAATAAGCGAAGCAAAGCAAAAGAACAGCAAAAGCCGAGCGAAGCGAGGCCATACACGACCAATGCTGTTCTATCATTACAGATACTTAGTACGACACACAGCAAGCCCGCCGAAGCGGGCTATTAGTTATAGTTTCAACAGAATACTTTGTACTTGCTTCCGTCTAATGGGATTTGGTATTGTAGTACTTTATACCTACCCCATGCGACTGACTCTTTTTCTACAAGTACGACTGGCCGTTTTGTGCTCATAGGTACAGAGACGTATACACCGTTTCCGTCTCCATATAAATCCACTGACTCTTTAGTGTCTGTAAACACCCAAAAATGGCCGAGCAATTCTGCCGATGTGCCATTAGCGCATCTCTTTACAGTGGCACCTGCGGCCACTAGGTTGTTGAAGAATGTATTCATATTATTGTTGTATTAGTTATCACAACGCAGTAAAACAAACATGCGCATCCCTCGAGCGAAGCGAGAGACACGCAGGCTGATTAAGAGAAGTCGATGTCGGCAATTTTCATTACCTCACACAAGGCGTCAACGTCACGAGAATACACATCGCAGAGGATAATGCAGTCGAACATGACTTGCAAGATAGCCTCTTCGACTGTGTCGATACGTTCATGTTTAGCATAACCAAGCAAGAACGAAAGGCCCTCACGCGTTTTTAGCGCGCTTGGACCAAGCGATGCAATTTGATTGAGTGTCATACGCGAACTTATTTACGGTTTGCCCACATTACGACTGAACCGAGAAAGCCGATTATTGCGAACGGAAGGAGCATCGGGTCATGCCTCTCAATCATGAAGTTGAGAGATAAACAACCGAACATAAAGCCGCTAACAGCGGCACAAATTGCTGTGATAGTTTGAAACTTTTTCATACCTGTAATGATTATTGATTAGAAATGTTTGTTGATGATGCGAAGAAAAACGTTATGCCCCACTCCGCTGAGCGGAGCGAGGCATTACACACAATTAGTGCTCTTCGTTGAGTTGATAGAGTGCGTACGTGTGGTCAGAGTCACTGCGATTCATAATATCACAGTAATTACGAGCATCTTGTGCGCTGTTTGATTGGAATACTACGTCTGGTAACACTGTTGTGTACAACTTAAGAACTACGAACTGCTTCATAACTGTAATGATTTGTTAGTAACTGTAATGATTTAGTTAATTACGCGAAGCAAATCAGAGGAGAGAAGAACAGCGAACGAAGTGAGCATGACGGGGGGTGGTTTCCCCGTTACCGATGGGCCGGGACTGCGTTTGATACAGTTTCTCGTTTCTGTACATATAATAAAAATTTTCTCGTTTCTGTACACACAATCCCCGTTTTCTGAAAGAAAATGTTTAGATTTTTCGTAGAAAAATTGTATAAAAAATTTAAAAAAATATTTTTAGTCCCCGTTTACGAAGTAAATGTTTAGTACACTACGTGTATGTACAAAAAAATCCAGAGCAGCTATTGCTACCCTGGATCTTACTTGTCTTAGCAAACGATGTATTTAAAATTAATCTTCAACCTGTGGTTCTTGTTCCTCTACAGACTCTTCAGATTGTTCTTCTTGCTCTACAGGTTCCTCTACAGACTCTGTAGGCTCTTCTGAAGGTTCTACAACCTCTTCTTGAGGCTCAACAGACTCAGATTCCTCTGACTGTCCCTCTTCAGGTTGTGCAGGCTCATCTGAAGACGGCAATTCTTCGAATTGTACGTATTCATCCATTACAGTCTCTTGAGGCTCTTCTGCAGGTGTTTCTGCTTCAGGCTGTTCTGAGGGCTCTACAGGCTCATTTTGAGCTGCTAGGGCTGCATCTTCTGCCTCTGCCTCACGTCTAAGGTTCTCCATAGCCTTCTGTACCTGCTTATCTACGGTATTGTTTACTCCGCGCTTAACTAAGAGGTCGTATAGCTCTCGTTTGGTCAAATTAGCGTATAGATTGGCTATATAATTCTGTAAATTACGAACATACGTACGATATGATGTACGATTTTCTTCAGTTTCATTGGGGTCGTTGAGCTTATCTCTGTATGATTTAATACGCTCTTCAGCCTCTTCAATGGTCATTTTATGGTTATCTCCTGCCTCACGAATGAGTTCGTCATTGATGTCGTAAATATTTGTATTGTTTTGCATAATTTTGTTAATTTTTAGTCATCATACCAGTGATTCTTGAGCCTTATTTTGGTGTCCCTGACTATTATGTCGTACATTTTTAACCAATTTGGATCGTTCAAGCATTCTTTCAACGTGGTATGTGTATTTCGTGCACTTTTGTTGTTGGGGTTTTCCATCATTATTGATTATTGTGTGGTTGTACTCTAGCGAATCTACCCAATTATAGTATTGCTAGAAAGCATTCTTACGATCGTGTTTATTGCTAAATTGGTGTATACATTGGAGCATTCTTTCAGCGTTAACTGTTCCACATGCTCTTATAGAGCATATATCATCAATAAAGCTTTCAACTCCTTCATCACCAAATTTGTCCTTTATTATCGAATACTCAGCAGCAGCTTGTTTGAAATATGGGTCTTCAACATCGTATACAGGTTCTAAATCTAGGATAAATGCACTGTTCATGGGTACTCCGTGGATATAGAAATACTTACATGTATCAGTTACTGGGTGTCCTACAGCCTTTAGACTTAAGAAATCAGCATAATATAGTATAGCACTCAGTTCTATCGTATTCATTTCTTCATCAGCGTTTTATATACACATTCGCTTATCCAACCTACAAAGTACACAAAGGCTTCATTACCTTCCCTCATGTTTATACTTTCCCCAATACTGCAAAATATATCTATTGCAGCATGCGTAGATTCATGAGCTATAGTGTTTATTAGATCTAATTTCTTATCAATACCCTTAATTTCAGCTGGATGATTGTATTTGATTAGTATACAGCACTTATTAGTCTTTTTATTCCTACAAGTTGCTGTAGTAGCTATATT
>Ga0265298_10005840_pt1 | contig 15312 bp, 24 predicted proteins | sample AusTroGonzalo_MG_3_FD_193486 | JGI IMG/M metagenome (GOLD analysis project Ga0265298, IMG submission 193486) | Bovine rumen microbial communities from tropical cattle in Woodstock, Queensland, Australia - Gonzalo_01 | ecosystem: Host-associated > Mammals > Digestive system > Stomach > Rumen ... | reverse complement strand
GCAGAATTTACAACATTGACAATAATTCAAACATTTTGTATCTTCTCCTTGTCTTTCTTCTATTTCATACACTCCTGGATAACTTTGTTCTAAGTTAATTAGATGTTCTCTAGCACTTTCTAAAGTGTTATGTACTTTTGTTGCAGTCTTATTAGCTTTCTTCTTAACTGCATATGTAGTTCCTTTATTAAATCTTTCTTGTGCAGTACATAATGGTAATTTTTCATCTTCCATCTTTTCTAGTTCTTCTATATGTTTGAATTTATCTATAATCCACTTTTCTATTTCTTCAGGTGTACCTAAGTCAAATTCAATTACTTGTACTGGTAACTTAGGATAATCTGCTTTAAACTTTGCATCATTTTTATTCCAGTCTTTTAAGATAGCTATTATTCTTCCTTTATTAATCCAGTTGCCATGTTCTTTATAATGTAAGTAAGCACCCATCTTTAATTGAAGTTCCCAGTGTTCGTTGTTGCTTCCATATATTACAGTCCATACACTTGTTGTTTTATAATCATCTACATAGTCATATACGTGGTCTATAATTCCAGATAATGTATAACCACTTTCAAATGTGTGTTCTAAGTGTTCTTCTACATATTCATTTTCTTTAAGTTCTATTCCTGTTTCTAAAGCATAATGTGTAACTGTACCGAACAACATCCATATACACTCACTTACATCTTGTTCTATCTTGTCATTGTATCTTCGTTTCAACATAATCACTCTATCTGGATCAAGTAGTGATGTTATTGAATATCTTTTATCTTTATACACGTACTCTTTCTCCACTGCACGTTGCAACATATCAGGTAAACCTAGATTATTTGTTATCTTCATCTTTAGTTCCTTCTTTCTTATAAAGATATACACGTTTATTTAATTGATTTTTAATTGCTAGTCCTACTATTTCTCTATTGTCATCATATTTAATTGCTTCTACGTAAAACTTATCAAATGTAGTTGCTTTACCATTTTTACCAGTTACTATATTTGTTTTATCACTTGGTATATAAATAAATGGTGCAGAATATAGTTCTCTACCTATACCCCAGTTAACACAAGCACGTTTGAAACTATCACTTGCTAATCCTTTTTCAGCTTCACTATTACTTTCTACTCCAGTATCTTCTTTAGAAACCCACTCTTTCTTTTCTTTGTCATATATTGAAACAGTGCAGTTTTTATTATCTCTTGAATATTCTTTTTTCCAGTTCATTGATCCAAATGTTTCATCAAGTATATCCATATCAACTCTTGCATCTTTATAAAGTAATAAAGTTAAACCTTTTTCATTAATTTGATTTACTCTACAACTTATTTCTTCTGCTTTTAGAGTTCTTATCATTATTCTTCCTCCTTATAAGTTCTTCCATATTTGCAAAGTAATAAAATATTGAATAAAGTTATACCATTGCAGATTAAAGCTGCTTTTTGTAATCCACCTAAACAACTAAACAAAAATCCAACAATTCCAACACTTAACATTACTATTACCAACATCTCAACCCACTTTTTAAATACTAATTTCTTCATTAATAATCCTTCTTTCTAATCTTCATATAATTCTTGAAATAAAATATAAAAGTCTAATTTGAAGAAACCCATCAATGTAATCATCTCAGTTCCCTTCCACTCACTTATTCCATACATTTTTGAACGTACAGAATCTCTTGTTATTCCTAATATTCTTGCTAAGTCTTTTTGTGTTACGTGTTTTTTCTTCATCTCATTTGCAAGAGTTCTATACTTCAGTTTTTCCATAACATCATCCTTCCTAACAAAACAAAAAACTGGAAGGCTTTTACCTTCCAGTTATCGGTTAAGTTTATCATATATATATTATGTTAACTTCATATTACCAATAAACTGGATAGGTATTTGCCTATCTTTTCTCTTTACTTTGTAATTTCAGTTTAGCATAATTTTTTATGCACTGCAATAATTTTTAATAACTTTGCAATAATTTTACAACTATATACAAAATTATTATTTCTTCCAGTATAATTCGTACAACTCTATATATATTAAATGTTTCTATAAGTGTTCTATACTTTTCCTTTATTTCATAACGGTGGTGTGCTTTATCTCTAAGTTGTCTATATTTTTCTTCAGGATAAAGTGTGCCATTATATCTACATAATATTTCTTGTACTTTCCATCCATATGAATTTACATCACCGATTTTATAATATGGTCTATATTGTAAATCTCTGTGTACTATACTATTATCTTTTTTCTTATAGACTACTACACAGCCTTCAGGAACATACATCAAATACCCTCCCCTCTTTTAGTTGTATATTATATACTATACCTTTACTTTTAGCAAATTCATGGTATAATAACATCCTGCTAGGAGATAGATATGAAGTATAAGAGTAGTAAGTTAAGAAAATTAGAAAATAAACGTTATTCTATTTTAACTGAAGATATGGATCATTGTATTATACATCACGATAAAGAGTGTGATGATATTAATGAAATATTTTTAGGTAGAAATAGATTAAATTCTATGAAATATGGATTATGTATTCCGTTATGCAGATATTGTCATAGTCATTATCATATAGATAGAGATATGCAACTACACTGGATGAAAATAGGATTAAATGAGTTTTTAAAAGAACATACTAAAGAAGAATTTAAAGATATTTTTAAGTATATAAAAGGACTAGATATATTCTAGTCTTTTACTATCCATAAATATTCTACTTGCCTTCTTCTGCAGTCAAAACTATCATAGATTATTCCATATACAGAACACGTAATATGAGAATCCATAGTTATTAAGCATACTTTATCACTATACTCTTCAGCAACTTGACCTACTGTACCACTTACAGGTACTCTTTGATAATGTTCGTTAAGATATTCCCTTATAAAGTACTTATCATCCATCATAGTTCCTTTTTCTTGTGCTAGTTTGCTTAATTTATTATAAGTATAATCCCATGTATTACCTTCTGCTAGACTTATAGCTCTTATAGTACAGTCATTTACAAAATTGCCTAATACATTTGCATTATAAAATCTATACATATTACATTTGTGCTATTCTTTGAGCCGTTTGTCTTATCATTTCTATTTCTTCTTGACTTTGTGCATCTTCTTTTAACATACGTGCAAAATCTTCCATAGATTCAAGCATATATTTCAAACTTCTTTTAGTATCTTCATTATGTCCATATCTTTCTCTTCCATATTCATATCTTCCATAGTCATCATACATCCTATCTAAATGACCATATCCACGATATTTCATATCTCTTCCTCTTCTTCCATAGTTATCATTATATGCACTATATCTTCTTCCGTAATCATTATAATCGTTATACATACACTCATCCTCCTTTGTCATATGTCTTATTTTAGATAACTTATATAAATACTCTATATTATTTTGATTTATACCTGCATCTAAAACTTCTTTTATCTTTTCTTCAGTTATATCAATTATTCGTTCTTCCATCAGTATCACTCCTTCCTTTTAGAAGTTCTATTATTTCATTGTTTTGTTTTAATATTTTCTCAAAATACTCATTATCCTGCTTTTGTAATTCTTGCATTAAATCAGTATTATTATAATCTTTAAATAGTATATCTAAACTTATCATTTGTAGTAATAATGATAAATTATCTACTGTATTACGCATATCTTTTTATTGTGATATTAGCATTTTTTATAATAGGTATTTGAGTATCTGTAGAAGTTCCATCATAAATTATTGAAGGTACACTTCTTACTGTTATAGAAACAGTTCCTCTACCACATACTCTTATATATTTAGTAGCAGAAACATTTGTATATACTCCAACAGTAACAGGTGTGTCCATTTCTGTACCATTAACTTGTGATCCATCTGCAAAAATTGCCAAGCCAATATTTCCTGCAGTAGCACTTGTTACATTACCATTAAATGTTATTTCGTAAATTCCACCACCTAAAATATTAAATGTAGATGCTCCTTCGTTATGATTTAACCATCCATTAAAACAATTTGCACTATTAGTTCTTAAATCAGTATCACTAAATGTTATTGAATCTTCGTTAGATTTTAATACTAATTCTTGTTCTTGAACACTTTGTATCATGTTATATCTCCTTTCATAAAAAATGAGATAGGTCTTGCCCATCTCTTTCACTTTCGTTACCTACTCACGAATATTAGCAAGTTCTCTATTGAGTTTGTCTATTGACTATTTGCTATACTATTGTATTTCCATAGAAACCATTTCCATAGAAAGCATTGTTATATCCTACATATGGTGAACCAGTTAAATAAGCTGGTACTGGATATGGTCTTAAAGCATTAATTATGTTTGCTTCAGTTCTTTGGTCGCTTATTACATCTTTTGCTGCAGTTAATCTATCTCTTAAATCTTGAATAGTGTTTTGAGTAATTAATGCTCTAGTTTGTTCACCATCTTCACGAATTAATGATTTTATTTCACAGCAACAAGCATCAACATGAGCTTGATTTTGTAGTGCTTGAGTTAAGATATTAGTATTTAATTCATTTGTTTGAGTTAATATATCTCTTTGAGTATTACAAGCACTTAATTGAGCTGCATATCTATTTTCAAGTACATCACTCTTTAAATTACATACATCTTGAGCAAGATTAGTAAAACCATTTGAAATTAAATTACTTTGATTTTGGAAACCGTTATTTACATCTCTTTGAGTAAATTCACTTGAGATATAATCTGTAGTAGCAACGTTATTATAACCATTACCACCAAAGCCAAAACCATTATTTCCACCCCATAATAATGCTAGTAATAAAATAGCCCATATTCCGTTATCACCGAAGAAACCATTATTTCCACACATATATGGATAAAAACCATTACCATTTGTAGCTAGTTCTACTGTAGGTTGTATTGATCCGTTCATATTTCCTCCTTTCTATATATCAACACTTTGTGTTAATACCACATTGACTTAATTGTTCTGTAGATATTCCCATACTATTTGCATATTGTATAAATTGTTTTATTTGTTCAGGTGAATAACTACTCATTGTTTGATTTAGTAATTCTCTAGGATTTCCATTATTACTCATCATCTTTTGTATTTGATTTGCTTTTTGTGGATTTCTCATTTTTAATTGATTCATTAAAATTGTCATTATATTCATACTTTTTCCTCATTTCATCTATTTGTGCTTTCAACATATCTATTTGTAAGTCTTTCTCATCTTTTTGAATAACCTCATTTAATTCATATGTTCTTATTTCACCATTAATATTTTTTATCCATAACACTGTCATATCTTTACTAAAAAATGGTGTTTCAAAGTTTACATATTCTTTTTGTACATCATCAATTGAATTTACTTGCCTAAGCACGTTTTGAGGTGCTAATTGGAAGTTTTGTGTTATAGGTTGTATATTTGGTACTTGTGTCTTTAATTTTTCTAATTCGGCTATTTGTGAGTTTATTCTATCTATACTAATTTGTGGATTATAAAACATATAATCATCTCCTTATAAAACAAAAAAAGGGAGATAAAACTATTATTGTTTTAAAATAATGTATTATCTCTCCTTTCTAATTAAATTATTGCATAAAAAAAGAGGACAAAACTTTCATAGTCTTGTCCTTTTATTATCACAATTTTGTCATAAAGAAACCTGTATTATAGAGGAATCTCCTTTCCCTATTGTTTCTTTATTTGTATTGCATCTATATCTTTTCCTAAAATTCCTGCATAACCATTTACTGAATCATTTATATCATAACCAGTAACCCATGCTAACCAAGTACCTTTATATATATGTACTCTATACTTGTAACCTTTTATAGCTACACCATCTATTTTTTTAGATAAAATTCCTGCATAGTCATTATGGTCAACTACAGGTGGTAACCATTTACCTCCGTGAGTGTGTACTCTTATTTCTCCTTTATCTAAATATATACCACTCATCTTATCTCCTATTATACCTGCATATTTGCTTTCATCACCAACATCAACTTTAGGTAACCATTTTTTCTTTTTAATATCATACACTTGATATGCGGATTTATCTGGTGTAGGATCAAAGTTTTTAGTACCAAGTAAATATGGTAATGGATCAATATAAGTTCCTTTAGTATTTTTAACTGCAAAATGTAAATGATTAGCAGTACTATCTCCAGTACTGCCCATAAATCCAATAGTTTCACCTTTACCTACCATTTGACCTTTTTTAACAGTTATACTCTTATCTTTCATATGCATATATACAGAAACATAATCATTATAATGTTTTAATTGTACGTAGTTTCCCATAGTACTAGAATAACCAGTACCAACTACTTCACCTGTTGCAACTGCAATAATATAATCAGTTTTTGCTGCAGGTGTCCATACTTTACCACGTTTAATTAAATCAATTCCGTTATGTTTCCCTTTTTTATAATTTTGTGTCATCCAGTGATTATTACTCTTTAATACTGGTGAATCAGTAGCTCCAATATATTCTCCCATATATACCTCCTAATCTTTTACTTCAGGTAAACCTGTTGCAATTGAGTTTAATATAGATAATAAACCAGCTAGAATACTTGCAGATGCAACTCCTAGCCAATTTACATCACTTAATACAATAGCAGTACCAATAGTAGCAATAGCAGTTTGACATACTGTTCTAATTGCTCTAATACCTGCTGCTTTCCAAAAGTCTTTATTCATATAATCACCACCTTAAATAACTCTTATTATCTTTTTCTTAATAGTTTTTATTTTTCTATCAAGTGTTGATTCACTCATAAAATAATTATATTTTTGAAGTTCCATTAATACTTGTATTCTTGAATAACCCATATTTAATAATTTAAGTATTATAGCTAATTCATCATTTAACATACATTTATCAATAAAGTACTCAACTTCATCTTTAGTAAAATTAAACTTACTCATCTGTTTATATATGCTCCACAAGAAGAACAATGATTTCTTCCTTTTTTATCTTTAACTACGTGTGCATTTTGTTTTGACTTACGTACTTTTCTTGTAGTCTTTTTTCTTAATATAATTTTTCCCATACATCATCACCTATCTTAATATGTGAATTATCTATACTTTCTACATCTTGTATTTCAATAGAATCATCATCAGTTATTGTATTAATATCATCATGCAAATAAATAATATAAACTATTGAACTTATTAAACATAAAAAAGTTATGATCCAAATAATAAACCATCTTCTTTTATCTTTTATGTTATCTTTAAGCATTTCATAAGCAATAGAAACTTCATCGATTTTTTTATCAATTTTATTTAAATCTTCTTTAACAGTCATTTTTTTTACTCCTTCTATGATATAGTTTTTCGTGTAATTCTATAGCTTTGTTAATCTTATCATCTTCTTCATTTTCATATTTATCAAACTTATCACTTAATTTTTGTATATCATCTTTAAGTTCCTTTATTTGATATGATATTAAAACAAGACTATCTTCTTTAGCATCTTTTTTAGCTTTATCTATTCTGGTCAATACAAGAGTTAAAACAGAAACACCGACTGCAATTATACTAACCCACTCCATTATTGATCCTTCTTTAAAGCACTAACATCTAAATTGAACGGCAAGTCATTGTTAGTTTGTGATATATTAGTAGTTCCAGTGTAAGAAGTTGCATCTTTAATAGCATTTAATTGGTTTATTAATGTAGTATCAGTTATTTCAGTATTTGTAGGTGTTGCTAGTACATAATAATCAATTACATTATTATTAGATAACCAAGTTTCAAAATCACTTACTGTTGTTCCATTTAATCTATTTGGATTAATTGATAAATATACTTGTGCTGTTGTATTATAACAATTCTCAACATCTTGTACTGTTCCAGTTCTCATTGTAAACTTATCACAATATCCTAGAAAATTAACAATTGAAACACCTAAATTACTTCTAAATCTTAAAGTTGTATATCCACTAACTTTACTATCAGCCCAGTTTTCATCTTCACTACCATCAAAAACAACTTTTCCTATTTCCTTATGTAAATACCATTTATCATCTTGTTTATAGAAGTAGTCTTTATAATCACCTATTTTACATAATTCCATATTTGCTGGTAATGTTATTGGATAGGTTGTTTCTAGTGTATATGCTATATATGAATGTATTGTATTTCCTATTTCTAATTGTAATTTAGAAAAATAAGCATTATCATTTTTTTCAATACTTAATATAATATAAGAGCATTGATTATCTAATGTAATAGTAGTATTTTCAGTTATTAAAGTCCTTGATATAAATGTATCATCACTTTTAAATTGTCCTAGTCTTATATATGCAGTACCTACCATACTTTCAAATGAAATTGAATATGTTTTTATATTATAAGTTTCTATTTTTTGATTTATATGCCAAACATTTGCATTGCTAGACCAACCACCACTATTATTTAAATAATTATGTGATAAGTTAGTATTATTATCATAATTTAACAAGTTTCTACCACATATAACAATATCATTATCACCACTTACAACATTAACATCTTGTGGATAAGATGGATTTGGTGATGGTGTACCTCCACAATATTGTTCGTAGGGTGTTGCAGCAGAGCCTTCTTCTAATTGAGGATAAACTAAAATATTATTAATTGATACATTGTTATAATCTCTTTTTATTTGAATACTAATTTTATTTGTGCTTGAAGTTGTTGTAAATGTGAACTCGTTTGTTCTTGCATTATATTCTTGTGTTGGTGTTGTACCATTGTATTCATTTATTTGCCCTATTATGTTTTTTTCTACTTGAAGTCCACTTAATGTATATGTAGTGTTTGGTTTTATATCAATGTATCTTTCTAATTGTATATATGAAAGCCCTGTTGGTTTTCCATTAACTAATACACCACCATCTTGTTGTGCTGTAAAAGACAAATTATTTCTTGTTATACTACTTTCATAATATGGATAAACCATTAAGTTTTTACCACTTAATTGTATTTGGCTTGTATTACCATTTAATGTAGTTTGCATTGGTGCTTCGTATGTTGGTGTTAATGATAAATCAGTTCCACTTCCACTTACTTTAGGAAAGTTAGAATACAATGTATCAGTTCCATTATTGATTATATCTACATATGCATCTTTTAACTTTGTATTATATTGTCTAAATGGCTCATTTGTTATTCCTGCTCCTGTTAGATTTATACTATCTTTTATTTTACCTTTTGTTGTATTTAAGTAAGTTAATTTTGTTGCTATATCACTCATATCTTAACCACCTCACACGATTTCTCCCTGTATTTCATCAATAGCAGTAGCAATATCACCTACAAGTCCATCTACATATGCTTTAGTAGTTAAGTCTTTACCTGTTATTACATTTTCAAGAGTACCTTTTGAAATAAAAGCTTTATCATTTGTACTATCATATGAACTATATAGTATAGTTGTTCCTCTTAATACTCCACCAGATGTCATTTCAGTTGAATATGTTGTAGGACTACTTTTTATTACACCAGCAGTACTTGGACTTGCATAATCAGTAAATTGTACGTAATTAGTTAAATCTTGTAGTACTCCTATTTTACCTAGTAATTCCCAGTTACCATTTACGTAGATATATTCTGCATAGTTATTTCCACTTGTATCAGGTGTTATAGGTACTAAGTAAATAGTATCATCATCTCCAGTTGCTGGTAATTCTTGTACAACAGTGAATTTAATTGCACCTGGATCACCTTTATCTCCCTTATCACCTTTTTCTCCATCATATAATACTGCAGTTGTTGTACCAGTTGCATCAGTTACAGTTATAGTTGCACTTCCTGTTCCTTGTGTTACAGATGCAGTTGGTGAAACTCCATCATCACCTTTAGCACCTTTTAAATCAGTATATTCATATGTAGATTCATCTTCACGTTTTACTCCTAGTTGTGTACCACTCCAGTTGTAATTTAAACCTACACCATCTTCACCATCAAAATAACCTGTTTCAAGTTTATTTTCCATATCTTCATACAAAGCTATTCTATCAGTTTCATTAGACTGTCTTACTACTTCATTTGCTCTACGTTGTTGTTCTGCTACTTCATATCCAGGTATATAATTTACATCTAATACATTTGCTTCTATATTCTCAGGATCACTTAATCTTACTACTATTTCTTCGTTCATATTAAGCACCTCCTTCGTTATATACTCTTGTTGTTGCATCTGTTAATCTAAATATACCTGAGATAATAGTTTTCTTAATTACATCAGTTCCTACTCCAGGTGTATTTATTTGTATATCAAATGGATATTCATAATCAGTTTTCATACGTTCTGTATCAGTTGCATTGATTAAGATATTATATGTTCTTGAAACAATAGTATCTCCATCATAAACAACATCAGTTAAAGTTATTCCATCATCTAATTTTTTTTGCAATATTACTCTTTTATCTGCATTATTATTTTTTACAGAAAAGAAAACATTACTTATTTCAGCAGAATAACCATCTATTGTTAAATCTCTTGTATAGGTATCTCCTATATGAAATTCAAATATTACATTATTCATATTTACCTCCTTCTATAAAGAATTATCTACTACTTTCATAACTAAAACTCTACAAGTTATTTCATCACTTGGATCAGCAGTACTACTTACACCTGAAACAATAACTTTACTTGCTCCTAAAAATGTTTCTACATTAGTAACTGTTTGAAAACTATCATTAACATAAGCATGAGGTAGAGATGCAGTTCCCATTTGTGCTGCTACTATCATAGAATTTCCATAACTAAATCCAGAAGGTAAAGATAAATTCAATGTATAATGGTACACTCCAGTAGAAACTTCAGTCCAGTGTGCTGAACCTTGTATTACTGCAAAATTACCTTTTACATAAACATCAGTTGTATTTACTTTTCCATTTAATAAAGTGTCCATCTCAGTTTTATCATAGTAGTTTTCTGCATTTAAAAAATCTTCACACCATTGTGCTTCAGTTCCTGTATAACCATGTTTTACTGCTAATTCATATGCAGAATCTCCAGTTTCTCCTTTAAATCCTAAAATTCCATTATTCATAATTGCCTCCTAATCTGTAGACTTTGTATATTCAACTACAATAAACGAACTTGAAATACTAGATAACCTATTAGCATTTAAATAATATAATTCTATAGCTACAGGAGAAACATTTACATTTAGCTTTATCCAAGAAGATAAAACACTAGAATAATAAACATAATTATCATAATCAAAAGAAGCACCAGATGAATAATAAGCTCTGCATTCAGTATCTATAATTTTGTCAACATTACTTACATTAAGATTTATATATTTATTATTGTCATTTGCATCAAATCCAGTTGCTAAATCTCCAGTATCTATTACTTTTCTATAAATAGGTTTCCCATCTGTCCATACTTTATTTGTTTTTACTTCACTTGTAGAATATACATCAGGTATCTTATCATTTAATACTTTACCTTGTTTTGCACTTAATGGTACATCAGTTGTTGTTGTAGTTAAGTTATCTACTACCATAGCTTTAGTTAATTCTCCATCACTTAATTCTACTGTTTTTGTTCCTTCTACATCAGTTATAGTTATTGTAGCTACACCACTTGTTTTACTTACTTCTATTACTGGTGAAACACCATCATCTCCACGTTCTCCTTTATAACCTAAACCTCCATTAATTACATTATTTGCCATAAATAACCTCCTTATCTTAATCTTCACAAGCTTCAGGATATACAATAATTTTTGCAGCACCATCTGTATCAACTCCTATTATTGTTGTGTCATTATTTAAAACAATATCATACCAATATGTTTTTCTTTTATTTGTTAAATCAAACACTTTAGTATCTGTTGAAGTTAATTCTATTACAGGTGTAGTTGTTGCTTCTGTAATTGTATATTCTTTACTTAATAATTCTCTTTTTGTATAACCTTTTTTATCATAAAAAGTTAATCTTAATTTATCTCCTACTTGAAACTCATATAACTCAGTTTCTCCAGTAGAAACATTATATATAGGGAATTGTAATGCTAAACAATTATAATCAGTGTGTGTAGCATCTCCTCTCGTTATATGTAATGTTTTATTATCATCTTCTAGTTTTATCATATTTACCTCCTAACTAACTCTTTTCCACATATATACTGTTAAATAAGGTGGCATATTACCACTATTACCTGTACCTGCATCTCCAGTAGTACTTGCTGTTGTTGTTACACCGTGATAGTGTGTTCCATCAGATGTACCATCGTTTGTATATACTGTTTGTGTGTAATCAGCATTTGTTCCCACAAACGACATACTTCTCCAATTAGTTTGTGAACCACTAGCATATGAAGTAGTTTTAGTTGTAACAACGTGTGTGTGTTCACTACCTGTTGTAGTAGCACCAGATAAAGCAGGAATACCGTGATTATGTTGTTGTAAGTTTGCACTACCACCTGTTGTTCCAGCAGTATATGTATCACCAGCACTTAATAAAAATACATCTTTTATTTGTGTCCATGTTGTACCATCAAACAATAAACTAGGATCAGTATTATTTACACTCATATATATGCTACCAATAGGATAAACAAAATCTACAGAAAATGAAGCAGTATCCCAGTGATTCATCCTTTGTGCAGTTATACCATCTAGTAATGTTTTATTTTCATGATAATGTACACAGTCTTTATCTTCATCAGTAAAATCATTAGTAGATAATCCTTTACCTGAAACTTTAGTAACTTTAGTATTAATAGCTGCAGTTATAGTTTTATTTTGTACTGGTGCTTCACTATCTAAAGACAAACTTGTATCACAAACTATATCTCTTTTAATTTGTTCAATATCTTCTTCATTTAATTCAATTTTTGATAAATCCCATCTTCTTACTACTTCTTCAGGTGTTCTATATCCGTTTAAATCTTGTCTTTCCATACTTCCTCCTTTTGTATATACAAAAAGAGAAAAGTACTTTTAGCACTTCTCTCTATTTATATTATACACCTTTATCTTTCCCAATTCTTACCAAGTTATGTTACCGTATATATCTACCTTAAAGCCCATAGCTTTTAATATATCACTCATATCTTGATATGTAATTGATGGATCATTATTTAATTCATCTATTATTTCATAGTTATATCTATTATCACTAGGATATTCTAATTTAGCCAACATTATCTTCTTTGAATAAGGTATATTCATATCATTAATGTAATCATATATTTTAGCCTTTTTAGAACCATTTATTGACTTACCATTATCATCTTTATCTGCACTAAAGTTTTGTGCTTGTAAATCTAAATATGAATTAAAATCTATACCACAACCTAAGACTGCATTTAATGTATCAGTACTTGCATAATTCTTATCGTATAGACTTGCTTTAGCTTCATCAGGTATATCTGCTTTAATAATAGAATTTATTATTTCTTTCTTCTTTATTACAGAAGAATTATTTATATCTTTCCATTTTTGATTTATTTCATATATTTCATTTGATGTAGTAAAGTAACTATCTTTTTCATGATTAGTTAATCCCATTGAATCAACTTTTTCTTTTTCATCATCTTTTACTTCAGTCCAGTTTCCTTTAGCATTTTTATAGAAATCTTTATCATTTACACTTGCATAATTACCAGTTATATCTACTTTTTCATATGTATCTAATCCTTCTTTAGCAAGTCTATTTATTTCTTTCTTTATTTCTTGTGCTTTCTTATACTTTTCTTCCTTAGATAATGAATTATCAGCTTGTACATCTCTACGTTCAGCATATAGTTTACCCATTTCCTTACTAATATCATACAAGTATTGTTCTTTTAATTTATCTTCATCAGTTGCTTTACTTCCATTAGATGTTACATAAAGTTCATCTTTCTTATCATAGAAATCACTTACATACTTATTATCAGTAGTTGAATCGACAGTAAATTGATCCTTGATAGGTGCTAGTAAACTTCCATCACTCTTTGCTTCATCAGTTATCATAGGTAGTACTAAATCACCTATACCACCAGTGTATTGGTCTATTACATAATTTAATTTATAAGGACTAATTCCTAGTTTATCTCCTAACCATATACTCATTTTATCAGTAGAAGCATCATATTGTTCTTCTGTAGGTTTATCTTGTAAACGTGATGGTACTATATCTCCACCATACCATGCAGTTCCATTTTCACTACCATATGCTTGTATTAATGGTGCAAAGATATTATTTTCTTCAGGATTACTTATACCTACTTGATTATTTACGTTACTTAAATAACCTTCAAAAGCATCTTCTTCACCTTGTGCTAGTTCTAAAGTTCTTCTTCCAGCACTTCCAAATACACTTAATATTCTTCCTTTAGGTATTCTTATAAAGTTACCATCACTTGTTTTAATTAAGTAATAGTTGTCTTTAATATAATCTGGTAAAGCATCATAATCTTCATCTTTATCATCACCTAGACCAAAAGCAAGTTCATTTAATACTGCTGGTGCTACTCCTAAAGCTACTGCTTTTATTAATGAATTTACTATACCTTTAGCTCCGTTTTCACCTGAGAAGTTACGTATAAACTTATCAAAACCTTGTACATTAGCATTTAAAAAAGTAAATCCGTTTCTATTTAAAGCCTTTGTAATTGTACCACCTCTTGAGAAGTTAGTAGTTACTTCACGTGCATTATACATAGCTTGTTCAACACTTTCACCTGCTTGTAGACTTGCTTTAAATTCAGCATATCTTGGTGCAAGTTCCATTATTTCATTTGCACTCATTAAACCTTTTAAGAATTTCTTATTTTTTGCTTTAGCATCAGTTTGATATAAAACATCTTCATATTGTCCTCTTAAAGCATCAGTTCCATATAAAGCCTTAAATTGTCTTACTTCAGGTGTATTATTCTTAACAAGTTCAACAATACCTGGAAAATAATTTTTAACTAGACCACCAGTATGTTTTGAATTAAATAAACCATCTTGAATATCTTTTACTACGTTTTTAATTAAGAACGTAGGTGACCATGTAGTTAATAGTTTTCTTCTTACATTACTTACTTTTTGTACTGGATTTAATATTGCAGATAATTTGTTTTCAAAATCTCTTACGTGATTAGCCATATCTTTTCTTATACCTTTGAATAGACTTTCAGTTATTTTAACAGTCTTTTCTTCACCATCTACATATGCAGTTAAGAAATAATCACCTTTATCATCCCTAAATACGTTGTTATCTAAGTTAGTAAAATCATTAGAACGTACATCTGGAGTAACATTTGCTACACCATCTATTGAAGATAATGTATTTACTATTTCTTTATATAAGTTATTTCTTCTTATTGCACCTTTTTGAGAT
>Ga0265298_10005839_pt1 | contig 15313 bp, 13 predicted proteins | sample AusTroGonzalo_MG_3_FD_193486 | JGI IMG/M metagenome (GOLD analysis project Ga0265298, IMG submission 193486) | Bovine rumen microbial communities from tropical cattle in Woodstock, Queensland, Australia - Gonzalo_01 | ecosystem: Host-associated > Mammals > Digestive system > Stomach > Rumen ... | reverse complement strand
GTGAACTACTATCCCATCGGCCACGAAAAGGCCGATGAAGGAATTGCCAAGGTGGCTTATGGCCTGGGCAAGGCCGTGGTGGACGGCGAGCAGGTGCTCCGCTTCTCCCCCGCCTATCCCAAACATGTGCTGCAGACCTCCACGCCCGAACTGGCCATGCGCGACACCCAGAAGGTGATGTACGCGCTGAACCTCCAACCCGAGAAGTTCAAGACCAGCGTGGACGACGCCGTGAACCTGGAACGCATAGACATCTACGACTGCACCAAGTTCGCTTCCTTCAACCGGGTGGTCTCCACTTACGATTACGAGAACCAGCGTATGGTGGACTCCCCTATGGCCAACGGACCCAAAGCCGTCACTTTCGCCCACATCCTGCGCTACAACACTTATCCGCTGGCAGAGATTGTCCAGACCCTTCTGGATATATGTTCGTCTGAAATGCAGGGCGGCGTGGAAATCGAGTACGCCGCGGAACTTTCCAACGGAGTATTCAATGCGCTGCAGGTAAGGCCCATCTCCTCCGACAGCCTCAGGGCCGAGGTAGACTGGCGCACGGTGGACTGCTCCAATGCCCTGGTGCAATCCGAAAGTGCCCTGGGAACCGGCTGGCTCGCAGGCATCAAGGACGTGATTTATCTCAAGGCCGACACCTTCGACAAGATGAAGACGGTGGAAATGGCCGCCGAGCTCCGCACCCTCAACGCCCAGTTAAGGGCCGATGGAAGGCAGTACGTCTTGATCGGCTTTGGCCGATGGGGCTCCAGCATCCCCACCCTGGGCGTGCCCGTAGTGTGGAGCGACATCTCCGAGGCCAAGGCGCTGGTGGAATGCTCCCTGCCGGACTTCCGCGTGGACCCCAGCCAGGGCACGCACTTTTTCCAGAACCTCACATCCTTCAACGCCGGCTACGTGAACGTGGATCCCTACTCCCGCCCCGGCGACAGCATGGACCTGAGCGCCCTGGACGCCCTCCCGGCCGTTTTCGAGTCCCAGTGGCTCCGCCACGTCCAGCTCTCCGATCCCCTCACCGTCTGCATAGACGGCAAGGCCGGCCGCGCGTTGATTAAACTCTAACTCAACAATCCTGAGCTACAGGAAGGGACAACCTCCTCTATCTTTCGGCCCATGAAAGAGAGGTTTCGTTTCTTTGATGAGATAAGAATATTTCTTATTTTTGTGGCAAACACAGTTCTTATGAAAACCACGACTGTTGCTTTAGGCTCTCATTTTGATGAGTTTATCCAAAGGAGTGTAAAAGGCGGGCGTTACACCAACGCCAGCGAGGTCATTCGTGCCGGGCTCAGAAGACTGGAAGAGGATGAACAAAAGATTGCTGCTCTCCGTGCTGCCATCGAAGATGGTGAGAATAGCGGATATGTCGAGAGCTTCGACGCAGACGCCCACTTGAAAGAATTGAAGGCAAAGCGGGAGAACAACGGATAAGTATTGTATATAGTATCGTAGGAGTGTGACAACTCTTGCGCTTTATTCTCTGTTTCTGGCATCCATCCCTAAGTGGATGCCTATTTTATTGGAGATTTGTAAGAGAAAGGGCGAGGCGTCTCTTTGATGACTTAAGAAAATTTTTTAAATTTGCGTCCCTACTTTAACCTAGACCATTCCTATGGGCTCTTATTGCTTGAGTGCTATTCACACTAGCGTGAACGGAGGGCGTTACACCAACGCCAGCGTGTCAATTCGTTGCGTGCTCAGAGACAGGGATGCTGATATCTTATATCCCAACTGCATAAATGTCTACCGCAAATAGAGTACTAAAGAATACAATATGGCTTTATGTAAAGGTCGGTGTTCAGTTGTTCACGACCTTATTGGCCACTCGTATTATTCTTAATACACTTGGTGCTTCAGACTTTGGCATTTTCAATATAGTTGGAGGCGCCATAGCCATGTTGGGGTTTCTCAACACATCAATGGCTGTTGCAACACAGCGCTTTATGTCTTATTCTGAAGGAGAGGGAAATGTAGAAAGACAGAAAGCCATTTTTAATGTCAGTGTTGTGATGCATCTCTCGATAGCTGCAATTACATGTTTGGCATTGTTCATTTTGGGGTTTGTCTTGTTTAATGGGGTACTATCAATTCCTTCTGGTAGAGACAATGCCGCATGTTTTGTATATGCATCACTTATTGTCAGTACCATTTTCACAATAATAAGCGTACCATACGATGCGGTCATTAATGCTCATGAAAATATGCGATTCTATTCTATAGTTGGCATTTTTCAGGCAGTATTAAAGTTGTTGGTCGCATTTGCCTGCATATATGCTACTTATGACAAGCTCATAACGTATAGTTTTTTAATGGCAAGTATTCCAGGAGTTACTCTTATCATAATGATATCCTATTGCCATAAAAGATATGATGAATGTATTTTTAATACACGAAAATACTTTAATAAAGGGGTATTAAAAGAAATGACCGGTTTTGCAGGATGGAATTTTCTTGGGATATCTTCAAGTATGGTAGGTAACTATAGCCAAAGTATCATCCTGAATCATTTCTTCGGAGTCATGGTAAACGCAGCTATGGGAATTATTGTTCAATTATGTGGGCAACTCATGGCTCTTACCAACAATATGATGAAGGCGGTTAATCCCGTTATAACAAAACTTGCAGGATCAAAAAACGAAGAGGAAATGCTTCATTGGAGTTTTACCTCATGTCGTTTTTCGTATTTGTTATTAGCATGGATTGCAATACCTTTCTGTTTTGAATCAAATTTTTTACTTCGTATTTGGCTAAAGAATGTACCGGAATGGACGGTTATCTTCATTAGACTTCAGTTGATACGTACGTTGTTGGAACAATTAAGCTTGGGGCTGAATACTGCTCTAAATGCCCAGAACAGAGTAAAAAAGCTTAATATTCAGTCAGCATATCTTTATCTTATCGCGATAATAGTTATTTGTCTTTTGTTCTATCTTGGATATCCACCCTATATGCTTTTTATAGTAATGATTGCATTGGTGGTAATACAAACGCTTCTGAAGTTGCAGTTATGTCATAAATATTTTGGAATGGGATATAATTCTTATCTTAGAGATGTATTTCTTCCTTCTGCTTTTTTGACAACGGCGATGGTGATAGTGGGTGCTGCCTCTTTATTCTTTATGGAAGAATGTCTTGTCAGGACAGTCATAACGTTCATATCTACATGGATTGTCATGTTGTTAATGATTGTATCATGTTTTTTGAAAAAAGATGAAAGAATATTTCTTTCACGTTTGATTCGAAAACCTATCTTTGTGTAAATAGAGGAAGGTTTATAGATTATATGAAATACTATATGCATTGCTTCGGGAATGGGAAAGCGCATGGGAATTTGAGCAGTTCGGATCAAAACGGTCAGCTGTACTTAAGCACACGTATATTGCCGTATCATCAAGAATCGTAAAGAAAGATAGCTTTGAAATAGTACCATATGTCTTTACTGGTATTATAAAAGGCAGATGGTATGAGGAAACAGTACCTCTCTTTGAAAAATATAATATTATTATGGATTGGTCAAGACGTGGTCTTTTGTCTGAGGTGAAACCCGAAACTTTTTGTCAAAAAACAAAAAGACGTATGGGTAGGATTCCTCGATATCTTATAGCATATCTGGACTTGTTTAAACTATCTGTTAATAGAAAAATTTAATGAAGGCGAAAGATTTCATTATACGAGTTGTGCGTAGGGCTTATCGGATAATCACAGGAAGGAAATTCTTTGCTCCCGAATGTGATTGCGACAGGCAATCGTCCAACGATAAGATTTATGAGTTGCTTGCATCCGGGAAGCCTTGTATGATAGCAAGGTTTGGAACCATTGAGATAAATTGCGTCACTAATTACCTTTGCGTGCATTCTGATAAATCCTATTGGGGACGAATTATAGATTTCATTAAGGATAATACCCATACCCCTTGGTGGTATGACAAGAATATATATCATCTCAGGATTAATTCGGGCGTGATAGATGCCAGTGAGGAGGTTGCTGAACGATTATCTGAGCGTTATCTTCAAGATATACCGGAGATTGATCTGCTCGCTTGTCATCAGTATTATGAGAAGTTCATGCCTTTGCGTGATGATATCCAGAGGGTGCAGTTGGAGATGCTATATCCTTTCTTTGTAGATAATCCATGGACCCGCATCCTCAAGGGGAAGAAGGTTCTCGTTGTTCATCCTTTCGAAGATACGATTAAGTCGCAGTATCAGAAACGCGAACTATTGTTTTCGAATCCAGATGTGCTTCCCGAATTTGAGCTAAAAACACTAAAGGCAGTACAGACTATTGCCGGAAACAACTCTGAGTTCGCAAGTTGGCTTGACGCGTTGAAGTATATGGAAGACGAGATTGATAAGATTGACTTTGATATTGCAATAATTGGTTGCGGAGCTTATGGATTGCCGCTTGCTGCTCATGTAAAGAGGATGGGCAAGCAGGCTGTTCATATGGGTGGTGGTACTCAATTGTTATTTGGAATATTGGGTAAACGTTGGACTGAAAAGTATTCCGGATGCTTGCATTATCGTCCAGGAGTAGATATTAGTTTGGATTACCGTTCCTTGTTTAATGATAACTGGACATTTCCAAGCATAAGTGAGAAACCACAGTTCTCATATAAAGTAGAAGATAGTTGCTATTGGTAGAACTAAATGGCTAATATAGGTTTTCTATATAGTTTTATTCTATGTCTTGTTTTTGCAATAGCCAATTTTCTCAAATTGGGTATGCGAAACAAAACATACGTTCTTCCGTCCACATTCTTTGCCTTGATGTGGGGATTGACTTCTTTGGGAGGATTTCTATATTCGAATCTTTTGATCGGCCATGCCTATTTCACCGAGAACGGATCATACCTTCAGGAAATCAGTTCTTACCAATTGTCAATATTGACGGTTATCTTTGCCGCATTCCTCCTGGCTAGATATAAACATAGAAGAGTTGCTGTTAGGGCAGCCGCCGATTTTCGCGGCGCAGATATAGTTACCATCAGACATAAGATGCGATGGATTTTATATCTGTTTTTTGCCATTGGAGTGTATCGACTGATTACTGTTGTATCGGTAACAGGCTTGGATTATTCTGCAATGAGATCATATTATATCGATTCTCGTTCGCATCTTAGCTTCTTTGACTCAAATCTACTCCGTATTGGTGCATATCTATCCCAGTTTGCTATGTTCTATATATGTATTTTGGGTATGGAAACGGCATTACGAGGTATTTGTATAAAAAGGTTTGTCATAGACTTTCTTTTGTTTATACCATTCCAGATGTCGCTTGGTGGGCGATTGTTCATTCTCGCTTTCTTTGCGCCTTTTATTTTTTCCTATCTTTTAACGTATTCTGTAACGTCTATTAGGGATAAGAATAAAACGATAGACTGGAGGTTCTTGCTTATCCTTGCTTTGCCATTGATAATGCTAGTTGTCGTACAGATTCTGAAGATGGGTGAGAGTATAAGCATGGAGACGCTTATGGCTTATTCAACTGAGTTTTTCTATACTTCTACTTCCTATATACACATGAATGAACTATGGAGTAATCTGCCACGCGATTATTCATTGGGGTATGGCTTGAATTGTTTAGGTATAGGTTCTACAACATATAACTATATTAAAGAAGTATGGGTTTCTGAACTTAACTCTGCGGCAGTATGTGTGCCTTCTATGATACCACAGGTGTTATTGGATTTTGGGAAGAATGGTAGTCTGGTGTTTTTCTTTATTGTCTTTTATATTATAGAGGACAGGGCCATGGTATGCCTGAAAAAACTTACAACAAAGAATATACTAACTATTATATTGCTTTGTCAGATATCATATCAAACAGCAAGTTCAAGTGCTTTTGACTGTTTGCGTGCTTTTATCGTGGGATATATCGCTTTGGTACTTTTTGTACATATGACCCAGTTGAAAATAGTATAATTATTGCTCATTATGTTCAATTTTATATTCTTACATAACATTACAAAGATTATTTATGTTAATTTCCATTTCTTGCCAATCAGACAAGCAATAAAGTTTCCTATTGACGTTTATGGCAAACTACGGGTTGTTGGTAATAGTGGCAAACTATGTATAAATGGAAATGTTAGACCTGGAATGATAAAACTTGGGTCGCAAGGACGTGATATGTTTCCACTCGATCCTGTTATTCTTGATATCAGAGGGAGTCTTTGTTTCAATGGTCCTTTTTATATAGGTTGTGGAAGTACAATAAGGGTAGAGGCTGGGGCAGTTATGTCGATTGGGCCAAAATCTAGATTCGGTGCTCAGTCAATATTATTCTGTGAGGACAAAATAATAATCGGTTCACAAGTTGCAGGCTCATGGAGGTGTCAGTTGATGGATACCGATCGGCATGAAATCAGTAATCTGGATACAGGAGTCTTATCTCCTTCACGTAAGCCAATAGTGATAGGTGACAATGTGTGGATTGGGAATAACGTATGTATTAACAAGGGAACTGTAATCCCAGATAACATTATAGTATCCTCCAATTCCCTCTGTAATAAGAATTATTCAGAAGTGTCACCATTTTCTATTATTGGAGGTATTCCTGCAAAAGTTTTATCATCAAGTAAACAAAGAATATGGTAACATTAGCGGTTCTCATAACCTGTCATAATCGTAAGGACACTACTTTGTCGTGTCTGGGCAGATTATTCTCTATAAAGAAGGATATTGATGTATATTGTGTGGATGACAATTCTACAGATGGGACGGCTGATGCTATCCTCGAAAACTATCCTCAGGTGAATCTCATTCATGGTGATGGATATCTTTTCTGGAGCAGAGGAATGAGAACAGCATGGGTTGAAGCTTCAAGAAATAAGGATTATGAATTCTATTTCTGGCTTAACGACGATTTGCTTCTTTATGACGATTGCTTTGAGGAAATGCAGAAATGCAGTGAACTAATGAACCATAAAGCCGTTATTGCTGGTTTAGTACAGGAAGCGACCTCCCAACGTGTTATATATGGGGGGCATGATAAGGCGAAGCATCTTATAGAAGCTAACGGCAAACTCAATGAGGTATATCATTTAAATGGTAATTTCGTTCTTGTGCCTAAGTATGTGTTTGAGAAGATTGGTGTTTTTGATCCAGTCTATCATCATGACCTTGGAGATGTTGCATATGGGCGGGAAGCAAGTAAGCAAGGATTGCATGTATGCACTTCACGCAAGTATATTGGTTGTACAGACGCAGCATTGCAAAGTAAGAATGCAAGAATACGCCTTAATGGTGTGTCCGTAGTAAAAAGATTCAAGAAACTGTATTCTCCTTTAGGAAGCAATCCGTTTATTACATTCCATTTCCTGAGCAGGTATGAAGGCATTTGTAAGGCAGTAGCGTTTTTTGTCTATGTTCATGCCATTAATCTGCTGCCAGATAGCATCTGGTCAAGAATATCTCAATCATGAAAGTTCTTACATTCGTATCTTCTTTGGACTTAAATTCTGGCGGTCCTTCCCGTAGTGTTCCTCTGCTCGTCAAAGGACTGGCTGAACTTGGCGTGGACATAGCTCTCATGACCATCCGTTCTGAGAATATGAATATCCATGCTCTTGAGGGAACGACGGCCAAGTTGAAGTTGTTTGAACCATCTTTCTCGCGTAAGGAGATTAGGCAGTATCTGATTGCTGAAGGATTTGATCTTATCCAGATTCAGAGCATGTGGGAATTGTCATATCATAAGGTGATGGCTGAGGCTCGGAAACTGGGCATCCCCTATATCGTTACTCCTCGTGGGATGTTGGAGCCTTGGAGCATGTCGCATAAGAAATGGAAAAAGAAGCTTGGTTGGTGGCTGTATCAGCGTAAAGATGTGCAGAAAGCTGCTTGCGTTTATGCTACGGCAAGGATGGAGGCAGAACATGTGACAGAACTCGGTATCACAACCTGTAAGGCTGTCATTCCGAATGGCATAGAGACAGATGCTTATCCATGCAAGACGTCTTTTGATGTTGTAAGAAAGCAAGTATTATTTCTTGGTCGCATACATGTGAAGAAGGGCATAGAAATCCTTTTTGATGCCTGGAAGCGTGTGTATCCTGATTATCCCAAGTGGCAACTGCTTGTGGTTGGCAATGGTGAGACAGAATATAAACATAGTTTGGAGAATAAGGCTGAGATTTTAGGGCTGAAGGATTGTATCAAGATTCTGCAGCCTATGTTTGGGGCTGCAAAGACGAAGATCTATCAAGAGTCTGCCATGTTCTGTCTGCCTTCGTATAGCGAGAATTTCGGCATGACCATTGCGGAGGCGATGTCGTGTGGAACGCCTGTTATAACTACAACAAACTGCCCCTGGGAGATACTTAACGAGTCGAAGATAGGGTGGTGTGTCGACCAGAGTGTGGATAATATTGAACGCGCTCTTCGTGAGGCTATGACCATGACCCCAACCGATCTATATAAAATGGGACAGCAAGCAAGTAAACTAATCAGTGAAAATTATGATTATAGAGTCGTAACTCGCAATACACTGCGTTTGTATAAGTGGCTGCTGAATAGTGGCGAAAAACCAGAATTCGTATATGAGTGAAATAAAGAGTACAGAAAGGATCAAAGAGATTGACATGGCAAAAGGATTATTAATCCTTCTTGTGGTGGCTTATCATCTTGGATTGTTTAATACAAAATATCCTTATGCATGTCAGATAATACACACATTTGTCATGCCAGCCTTTTTGTTGATTAGCGGATATCTGTTTTCAGTCAATAAAGAGCCTCGAAAGTTTTTGAAGGGATTATATGGAATAGTTGTGCCATATGTTGTCTTTGAAATCACATATTTGCTGGGAGTAGGTATGCTTGGAAAATACATAGGCGCCACCAATGTCTTTGATGGCGGGGTGCTTGCTTTGTTGAGTAAGATGGCATTCTCTCCTTCTGGCACTTACTGGTATTTGCATACATTGGCTATCTGTCTGACGGTTTATTATCTAGTAAATCGTTATGTTACAAAGGGACTATCGGGTATTCTGTTATCATCAGTTATCTTATATGCTTTGTCTATTGGAATACCAGGTTTTAAATGGGGAAACATTATTTATTATTTGATTGGTGCTCTATTTAGAAATGCCAATTTAGTTATTAATGAGAAATTAAAATCTCCTATATCGATATTGTGTTTCATTTTGATAATTGTAATTGCCGATAATATTTCAAGATACTCTATTGCAGGCATGGGACTTTCTCTTACTTTCCTTGGCTTTGTTTTTGACTTGAAAGATAGAATTCCGAAGCGTATATCCGATTATATGGCATATATAGGAAGAAATTCGCTTGCTATTCTGCTTTTCTCTCCGTTGTTTACGGTTGTAACAAAGTTTTATGCTCCGTTCTTTGCTTTTGATGGAACTACTATTCTTTGGACGATATTCAGTTTGTTGTTGATAGTTTCTCTATGTCTGCTTTGTGCAATATTGTTTGACAGATTGTCGCTATCTCGCATTATTGTCGGGAAGAATTTATACTCCAAGTTATAAGGGCTGAGCACATTTTCGTAATTGTAATTGTATATGACTGAAACAAGAATCGATTTATCAAAATATGAGAACCACTTGGGGCGTAAGCATCAGATGATCCGTCTTTTGTGGAACATAACATGGGCATTGTGCGCAAGATGGTTGCCCAGAAGCATGGGTAAGGGCTGGAAGAATTTCCTCCTGCGCTTGTTCGGAGCAAAAATAGCTAAATCAGCTCATGTGTACAGTACGGCAAGGGTGTACTATCCTCCATTTCTTACCATGGGAGATTATTCGTGTCTTGCAGGCGACGTGGAGTGCTATAATGTTGCTCCAATAACAATCGGGGCCCATACTACGGTATCGCAAGGCACATTACTATGTACTGCCGGTCATGATGTGACAGATCCTCTCAATCCGCTTATAACGGCTCCAATCGTTATAGAAGACCAGGCATGGATAGGAGTAAGGGCCTATGTCGGCATGGGAGTCACCATCGGCCAAGGAGCTGTGGTCGGGGCAACGGCAAGCGTATATAAGGATGTTGAGCCATGGACTATTGTTGGAGGAAATCCTGCCCAGCTCATAAAGAATAGAGAAATTAAGAATGCTTGACATTACGACCGTCATCCTCACATATAATGAGGAACTACATATCGCCCGCTGTCTGGAGAATGTCTGCACATTCTCCAGGAAGGTGATCATCGTTGACAGTTGTTCCACCGATCGCACGAGAGAGATCGTGGAGGGTTTCAATCAGCAGTATCATATCATTGAGTTTGTCGAGCATAAGTATCCGGGCAATCAGGCGGAGCAGTTTAACTGGGCTATTGATAATCTGAAGATTGACACAGAATGGGTGCTAAGGATTGATGCCGATGAGTACCTCCTGCCTGAATTGGTGGAGGAATTGAAACAAAAGTTACCTGATATGCCTAAGGATGTAACGGGTCTTGAGTTCAAGCGCAGGCATATATTCATGGGAAAATGGGTGAAGCACGGCATTTATCCTGTCATAATTATGCGTATGTTCCGTACCGGCTATGGACGTTACGATGCCCGATTGATGGATGAGCACATCACGCTGAGGGAAGGACGGTCCGTTGTCTTTGACCATGATTTCTGTGAACATTCCCTGTCAAACATCTCTGAATACTGCAAGAAACACATCAATTATGCACAGCGTGAAGCCACCGAGATATTGAAAGAGGTGTATTGCCTTACGGAAGATGTCTCCGGAAATGTCTCACATCTTGGAGAACAAGCAGAGGGAAAACATAGGACAAAGAGCAGGTATAACAGGCTTCCCCTCTTCTGGCGTTCGTTCGCCTATTTCATTTACCGGTATATCCTCAGGGGTGGAGTCCTTGACGGGAAAGAAGGATTCGTCTTTTCCTTCATTCAGGGATGGTGGTACCGCACACTTGTTGACACAAAAATTCTCGAAGTTGGAAAATGGTTGAAATCCAATAATTTGAACGCCAATTCCCCAGAAGGCAGACAGGCCTTAAAAACGTACATCAAGGACAATTGGGGCATAGTATTGAACAATTAAGAATTACTGATAGAAGACGTGAAAGTATCTATTGTTACAGCAACATACAATAGCGTCCGTACATTGCGTGATGCTTTGGAGTCTGTCTTGCGACAGACCTATAAAGATATTGAATATATCATTGTTGATGGATTGTCTACAGATGGTACGATTGACATGATCCGCCAATATGAACCATTATTTAATGGGAGGCTTAAGTGGATATCTGAAAAAGATGAAGGGCTATATGATGCGATGAACAAAGGAATCCTCATGGCCACGGGAGATGTGGTGGGGATGCTGAATTCGGATGACTATTTCACCTCCCAAGATGTTGTCAATAGTTTTATGTCGGAATTTAACGACCCCTCTTTAAAAGCCGTATTTGGCGATGTGCATTATATCCACGATGGGAATCCAGAGAAATGTGTGAGGTATTATTGCTCCGAAGGATTCAAACCATGGAAACTTCGTTTTGGTTTTATGCCTGCACATCCCTCGTTTTATTGCTTGAGAAAGGTGTATGTTGAAGCGGGCCTTTATAAGACTGACTATGCCATTGGAAGTGATTACGAGATGATGGTCCGGCTATTCTTTGTCTATAAGATTAAAGCAAAATACCTTCAGAAGGACTTTGTGACGATGCGTCTGGGTGGTATAAGTACCCGAGGCATCAGGAGCCGGCTCACTCTCATCGAAGATGATGTGAAGGGATGCAGGGAGAATGGAGTCTATACAAATCCGTTCATGATATGTCTCAAATTTCTATATAAGATTTTCGAATACCGCATATGATAATGTATATACTTGGGGCTTTGATTCTAAGTGCTGTCTGCGGGTTCGTCATCACGCCCGTCATTCTTGATTTCTGCAAACACAAGAATCTCTATGACATACCAAACGCACGGAAAGTCCATAAAACTTTAGTACCCAGACTAGGAGGGATCTCATTTTTCCCCAGCATGACGATTACCTTTATCGTCATGCTATTCTATACACATGCCCAAGAACCACGCATCCAGATTAACATAGGGAGTGCAGGTTTCCTCCTCGGGGCTGTTATCTTGTATATTATTGGGATTATCGACGATCTGGTTGGTCTTAAACCCAAAACGAAGTTTATAGCTCAAATTGTATCCGCCACCCTGCTGCCACTGGGAGGGTTATACATCAACAATCTATATGGTCTGTTCGGTATAAATGAGATCCCATTTTTTATAGGTGTTCCCCTCACTGTTTTTTGTATTGTGTTTATTGACAATGCCATCAATATGATTGACGGCATAGACGGTCTTGCTTCTGGGCTTTCTCTTTTGGCATTTATGGGATTCCTGTCTTATTTTATATATTACAATGTGTTTATATTCTCATATTGCATTCTAATAGCAGGACTTATCGGTACGCTCATTGCCTTCATGTATTTCAATATTTTTGGGAAAACCGAGAAAAACAACAAGCTGTTTATGGGTGACTCCGGCAGTCTTACGCTCGGTTTCTGGTTAGGATTCCTCTCCATCAAATGCGCCATGGACGATACCGCAATATGGCCCTACAGACCCGAGGCCATCATCGTTCCCATATCTCTTCTGTTTGTGCCTGCGGCCGATATGGTAAGAGTGTCATTCTGCCGTCTTTTTAACCACCTGCCATTATGCAAGGCCGACAAAAATCATATACACCACAAGCTTATGCAGGCTGGCATGACCCAGCATCAGGCATTAGGAGCCATCTTGGGCCTGGCATTGCTTATCGATGTGACCAATTATTGTTTGTTTTCAAAAATCGGAGGCACATGGACCTTGATGATTGATATCGCTATCTATGTGTTCACCTATTCTTTATTGAGATTTTATCAAAATCGCCGGCAGGCTGTATAATCCCGATGGTTAAGAAAGTTTTTGTCAGTGGTTGTTATGACCTGCTTCATAGCGGGCATGTGGAGTTTTTCAGGCAGGCATCACAGTTTGGGGATTTGTATGTGGGCATTGGCAGCGATTCTACGGTACTACATTACAAGAATCACAGGACCTTGTATCCGGAGCAGGAACGACTGTTCATGGTGAAGAGCATCCGATACGTGAAGGATGCGTTCATCAACGCGGGCGACGGAGTGATGGATTTCATCCCCACCGTGGAAGCGCTGAAGCCGGATGTATTTGTGGTGAATGCCGATGGCAGCAGCGAGGAGAAGCGTCGCTTCTGCGAAGAGCGGGGCATCGAGTACGTAGTCTTGCAACGGACGCCGGCGGCGGGGCTGAAGGCGCGGTCATCCACTGACCTGAAGGCTGAGACTTGCCGGATCCCTACGCGACTGGATCTGGCTGGAACTTGGATTGATCAGCCGTATGTGAGTTATCTGGCCCCGGGATGGGCGCTGACCATCTCGCTGGAGCCCACGTTTGAGATACGGGATCGGTGCGGACTGTCGACCAGCACTCGGAAAATGATTAAGAAGCTTTGGCCGGTGAAGTTGCCGGATATGAATCCGGAAATGCTGGCCAAGTTGGTGTTCTGTTTCGAGAATGACCCGGAGCGGTCGGACGGCATTATCACCGGAGCACAGGATTCTATCGGCATTTGTATTCCTGGTCTTGCACGTCACTATTACAATAACCGCTTCTGGCCCGAGAAAATTGAAACTTGTAAGGACGAGAAGGTGCTGGACTGGCTGGAGAGTCATCTGGTGCTGGTTCCGCTGGAGCCCCGTAAGCCTGGTTGTTCCGTTGTGGTGGGAAAGGATATCACTGAGAGCAAGGTAAAAGACCTTGCCAATGCCGCAGAGGATTGCTGGAACGCAATTATGGCCATGGATCTTTCGCGTTTCGCATCGGCCTATCGCGCCTCTTTCGCTGCCCAGATTGCCATGTTCCCGGCTATGGTAAACCCGGTGGTAAATGGAGAAGATGCCCCCAGGCCGGAGAATTCTATCCAGCCGTATATAGACAAATGGTCTGCCGTTCCGGGCGTGCTGGCGTGGAAGATGCCTGGCGCCGGCGGTGGCGGATACCTTGCCCTTGTGGTTGAGGAGGCATCGGCCTTTGCATCGGCCCATGCCGAAGCTATTAGCTTGAAGATTCGCAGAAAATGAGCAATCCCCAGCTAAATCGCTGAGGAGCAGGCCTCGGCGCAGTTGATGCCGTCCAGGGCCGATGAGACAATGCCACCGGCGTAGCCGGCACCTTCGCCGCAAGGGTAGAGGCCGGGGACGGAGACGTGCTCCAGCGTTTCGGGGTTGCGGGGCAGGCGGATGGGAGAGGAGGTGCGGGACTCCACGCCCAGCAGCAGGGCATCGTTGGTGTAGTAGCCGTGCATCTGGCGGTCCACCTGCGGGAAGGCACGGCGGAGGCGCAGGGCTACATGCTCCGGAAGAAGTTCATGGAGGGGGGCCGATAAAGCCCCGGGATGATAGGATGTCTTGGGAAGGTCCTTGGACTCGATGCCGCGGCAGAAGTCCTTCATGCGCTGCGCAGGGGCCGACAGGGGATGCCTGCCGCCGTGGGTGCTCACCCACTGGTACATGGCGCGCTCAATATCCCGCTGGAAATCCATGAGGGCGAAAGGCCCTTCGTACTGGGCCGGCTGATCGCCGGGCTCAATCTGCACTACGACACCCGCATTGGCCCATTTGGAGTTACGGGCGGCGTTGGACATGCCGTTGAGCACCACCGTGCCGTCTTCCGTGGAAGAAGGTACCAGGATGCCGCCGGGGCACATGCAGAAGGAAAACACGCCGCGCTCCTCTACCTGCTGCACAAAGGAATACTCCGCCGTGGGCATAAACGGCTGATACTTGCCGTGATAACGGATCTGGTTGATAAGCCACTGCGGATGCTCCACGCGAACGCCCAGGGCAAAGCCCTTGGCTTCCAGAGCCCATCCCTTGTTCTGGAACAGCTCATAGATATCCCGCGCAGAATGTCCGGTTGCAAGAATTATTTTTGTGGCCTTGTATTCAGAACCATCGGCACAACGGACCGTAAACTCCGTCATGCCCGGCTCCCCTTTCGTCATGCCCGGCCCCGACCGGGCATCTATCTCCGTCACGCGCGAGTCAAAATGATATTCTCCCCCATGGTCCAGGATACACTGGCGGATGTTCTTGACCACTTCCGGCAGGCGGTCCGTTCCTATGTGGGGATGGGCGTCAATAAGGATATCCGGCGAGGCGCCGAAGGCCACCAGCTGGTGCAGCACCTCGCGGATGTCGCCGCGCTTGGAAGAGCGGGTATACAGCTTTCCGTCGCTGAAAGCTCCGGCTCCGCCTTCTCCATAGCAGTAGTTGGAATCGG
>Ga0265298_10005838_pt1 | contig 15313 bp, 12 predicted proteins | sample AusTroGonzalo_MG_3_FD_193486 | JGI IMG/M metagenome (GOLD analysis project Ga0265298, IMG submission 193486) | Bovine rumen microbial communities from tropical cattle in Woodstock, Queensland, Australia - Gonzalo_01 | ecosystem: Host-associated > Mammals > Digestive system > Stomach > Rumen ... | reverse complement strand
CTGACGTTGGTCTCATGAAGCTGTATGATTCAGAGACAGGGCAGGAGATGTATGTTGATACCTCATCGGCAACTGTACGCAATACTCATCATAAGTGGTTTGAGGAGAATACTTTGAGATGTAAGGACTATCTTACCCGCAGTCATGTGGATTCAGTATCTGTCCGTACGGATCAGGATTATGTCAAGGCTCTTATGGGACTGTTCGCTAAACGCAATTGATACGTAGAACCTGCGTAAGAATATGATGAAACGATTCTTGATATATATATTGGTTTTACTGATGCCCGTCCTGGTATCGGCCCAGAACGTTGTGGTCAAGGCAGAGGTGGACTCCATGATGATGTGGATAGGTCAGCAGACCGGACTTCACCTGGAGGTTACCTGTGATGCGGGGCAGAAGATAGACTTTCCTGCATATCGCGACACTATCGTAACCGGACTGGAGATAATACCGCCGGTCAAGACTGATACCCAGTATGTCAACAACGGGAAGCGTATGACTGTGAAACGCAGTTATACCGTAACCTGTTTTGATTCAGCCTTGATATATATTGCGCCGATTGCAGTAAAGGTGGACGGTAATGAGTATCAGTCCAACCGTCTGGCGCTGGCCTTCATGACTTATGATATACCTGAGGATGAGGAGACGCAGATTTTCGGTCCTAAGGATAATCTTAATGCCCCTGTAAGGTTTTATGAGATTAAAGGGTTGATACTGTTTCTGTTATTGGCAATAGTTACAATAATCATTGCGGTGTATCTGTTTATCAGGTACCGTGATGACAAGCCCATTATCAGAAAGATAAAGATTGAGCCTAAGGTTCCGGCACATGTCAGGGCAATCACTGATATAGAGGAACTGAGGCAGGCCGGAGGACCTCACAGTGAGGATTCCAAGGGATATTACACGCAATTGACGGATATCCTGCGTGAATATATCAATGACAGGTTCGGGTTCAACGCTACAGAGATGACCTCATATGAGATTCTTGAGAAGCTTGAGGAGAGCCGTGACCGCGAGTCTCTCAGTGAGTTGAGGGATCTGCTTTCAACTTCTGATATGGTCAAGTTTGCCAAGTTCAAGCCCATGCTCAATGAAAATGACCGTAATCTGGTTACAGCATTGGAGTTTGTCAATGATACCAAGATTGAGGTTCCCGAATCAGAGCTTCAACCTAAGGAGGAAGAGACTATTGTTGAGGAGAAACGGAGCAAGGAAGCGCGTATCATGCTGTTTGTGGCCGGTACGGTTGCTGCTTTGGCCGGAACGTTGTTCCTTGTGCTATCCGTTTTGAAGTTGTATTATCTGTTCTTCTAAAAGAAACGAGCCATGACATTTGCAAACAGTGCATATTTGCTTTTGATGCTTCTTGTCATACCTTGTATTCTCTGGTATGTGCTCAAGGTAAACAAGCGGCGTGCCACACTCTCTGTGCCTACCACATCCATGTACGGCGGTCTCAGAAAGAGCTGGAAATGCTACCTTATACATGTTCCGTTTATCCTTGACATGGTGGCCATAGTCCTGCTGTCACTTATTCTGGCACGTCCGCAGACGACAGACCGTTGGCAGGATACTGAGATTGAGGGTATTGACATAATGCTTTGTGTTGACGTATCCACCAGTATGCTGGCTGAGGACCTCAAGCCTAACCGTATTGAGGCTGCCAAGCAGGTGGCATCAGAATTCATAAACGGACGCCCCAATGATAATATCGGTCTGACAATATTTGCCGGTGAGGCGTTTACGCAGTGTCCTATGACGGTTGATCATGCCGTTCTGCTCAATATGTTCCAGAACGTGAGCAGTGACATTGCAGCCAAGGGTATAATTGAGGACGGTACAGCCATCGGCATGGGACTGGCCAATGCCATAAGCCGCCTTAAGGACAGTCAGGCTAAATCAAAGGTTATCATACTGCTAACTGACGGTTCAAACAACCGCGGTGAGATATCGCCTATGACTGCTGCAGAGATGGCCAAGAGCTTTGGAATCAGGGTTTATACTATTGGCGTGGGCACGAATGGTACCGCTCCGTATCCGGTACAAGGTGCATTCGGCAAGCAATACATCAATGTAGCAGTTGAGATTGATGAGAATGTGCTCCGTCAGATTGCCCAGACTGCAAGCGGTCAATACTACCGTGCTACAAGCAACAGCAAGCTGAAGGAGGTTTATGAGGAGATTGACAAGCTGGAGCGTACCAAGCTTCAGGTCAAGGAGTTCAGCAAGAACCAGGAGGAGTATCAGCCGCTTGCGCTGGCTCTGATACTGTGTCTTCTGCTCTCTATACTGCTAAAACAGACCGTTCTCAGAACAATACCATAAAAAAGGAGTGATTGATTATGTTCAAGTTCGCTAATCCTGAATATCTCTATCTGCTGGCGCTGGTACCGGTGCTGGTAGCACTGCATATCTTCTCTAATATCCGCAGGCGTAGGAAACTGGCCGAGTATGGTGACGGAGAACTTATTTCACAACTCATGCCTGATGTCTCAACCGTACGGCCCAATATCAAGTTCTGGCTGCTGTTCTCAGCATATACGCTGTGCTGTTTCCTGTTGGCCAGACCGCAGTTCGGCTCAAAGCAGGAGACTGTAACAAGAAGGGGCATTGAGACGGTAATAGCCCTGGATATTTCAAACTCCATGCTGGCCGACGATGTGGCTCCCAACCGTCTGGAGAAATCCAAGCGTATCATCTCAAACCTGGTTGACCAGTTCAAGGATGACAAGATAGGCCTGATAGTATTTGCCGGTGACGCTTTCGTGCAGTTACCTATTACCAGTGATTTCATATCGGCCAAGGTATTCCTGAATACCATATCTCCTGCACTGATAACGCGTCAGGGTACGGATATCAAGACAGCCATTGAGCTGGCTACTCGCAGCTTTACTCCCAATGAAGGGATAGGTAAGGCAATAATAGTGATCACTGACGGTGAGAACCATGAGGGTGGGGCTGAGGAGGCCGCTAAGGCCGCTGCCGAGAAGGGATACATGGTATATGTACTGGGAGTTGGCCTGCCATCAGGTTCACCCATCCCGGGTGAGCGTAGCGGTGATTTCCGCAGGGATAAGGATGGCAATGTGGTGGTAACACGTCTCAATGAGGAGATGTGCCGTAAGATTGCTGCTGCCGGTAATGGCGTCTATTTCTATGTGGATAACTCAAATGCTGCCCAGAAGGCGCTCCAGACGGAGCTTGACAAACTGGCCAAGGCTGATGTAGAGACCACAATATATACTGAGTATGATGAGCAGTTCGGGATAATAGCCTGGATTATTCTGATTATCCTGCTGCTTGAGATATTCATCTGCGAGAGCCGTAACCCGCGGCTCAGGAATTTCAGTCTTTTCAAAACTGACGAGGAGGAGAAAGGAAAATGAAAAAGGTAGTATTGTTGATTTGTATGATAGCTGCGTCTATGACCTGTGCACTTGCACAACGGTCAGACCGCTCATTTATACGTAAGGGAAACCGTATGTTTGAGGACAGCCTGTTCATAAAGGCTGAGGAGAACTACCTCAAGGCTGTAGATATGAACCCTGAACTGTACGAAGGAACATATAACCTGGGCAATTCATATACTGCACAGCAAAAACCCAATGAGGCGGTTGAGCAGTACCGTAAGACAGCCAATGCTCTTGAACTGAAGAAAAAGGAGCTGATGGAGAATCCGGAGGCAAGCCTCAAGGAACTGAACAGATGCAAGGAGGACCTGGCCAAGACATATCATAACACCGGCGTGGTTTACCACATGTGTGAACAGTATGATAAGGCTGTGGAATCATATAAGCAGGCTCTGCGTAACAATCCGCAGGATGATGAGACCCGTTATAATCTGATTTTGGCTCAGCGTATGCTCCAACAACAGCAGCAAGACCAACAACAGGATCAGAATCAGGATCAACAACAGCAGCAGGATCAGCAGCAACAGCAGCAGGATCAACAGCAACAACAGGATCAGCAGGAGCAGCAACAACAGGAACAGGAGCAGCAGGAACAGCAGCAGGATATGTCACAGGAGAATGCCGAGCAGATTCTGGAAGCTGCCATGCAGGATGAGAAGGATGTCCAGGAGCGTGTTCAGGAACAGCTCATGAAGGTCCAGCCCAAGAAACCTTTGGAAAAAGATTGGTAATATGAATATATCGGAAAAGACAAGAAGACTACTGTTACCCGCGGTCATGCTTATTCTGCTGACCGGGGTAAAGGCAGTTGCCCAGGACGCCACATTTACCGCACAGGCCCCGCAGGCCGTGGTGCTTGGTGAGCGTTTCAGGATAACATATAAGGTTAACACGCGCGATGCCAAGGAGTTCCGTGCTCCTGACATGAAGAGCATCAATATCCTTAGCGGCCCTAATACATCGACATCATCAAGTACTTCCATTTACAATGGTCAGGTAACAAGCACATACACACTGACTTATACCTATGTTGTTGTAGCAACTGAAGAGGGTGATGTCTCTCTTGATGGCGCTACTATAAAGGCCAATGGCAAGCAGCTGACATCAAACAAACTGACAATCAAGGTTTTGCCGCCTGATCAGGCGTCATCACAGCAACAGAGCCAGGGGCAGGGGAGCGGACAGGCACGTCAGCAACAGTCATCAGGTCAGTCCTCAACTGTAGGAAGCGGTGAAGACCTTTTTATGCTTGCCACTGTTGACAAGACCACTGTATATGAGCAGGAGGCGCTTTTGCTTACATTCAAGATTTATAAGCTGCCGTCAGTTGACCTGCAGACCATGAGCAGCAAGATGCCTGACCTCAAGAACTTCCATGTCCAGGAGGTGGAGCTCCCGCAGCAGAAAGAGTTCAATCTGGAGCATTACAACGGCCGTAACTACCAGACTATGGTATGGTTGCAGTATGTTCTGTTCCCGCAGCATTCAGGAGAGCTGGAGATACCGGCTACACCGTTTGAGGGTGTTGTGGCACAGCGTGTTGAGAACCGCAGCAATGACGTGTTTGACATGTTCTTCAACTCCTCCCGATATGTTGAGGTTAAGAGAGAATTGACCACCCGTAATATCAAGATAAATGTTAAGCCGCTTCCACAGGGCAAGACAAACTCTTTCTATGGTGGAGTGGGTGATTTCAACATCAGTTCAACCATAAGCAGTACGGACGTTACAGCCAATGATGCCGTTACCGTACGTGTAATACTGTCCGGTACGGGTAACCTCAAGCTGGTTAAGACCCCTGAGATTAAGTTCCCGCAGGACTTTGACATATATGATCCCAAGGTTGAGAACAAGTATACCATCAAGGGCGGCCGTCAGACCGGAAACAAGGTTTATGAATACCTAGCAATACCACGTCATGCCGGCCAATACACCATTCCGGCTCTAGAGTTCCAGTATTTTGATCCCAAGAGCGGCAGTTACAAGACCGTAAAGACTGATGAATATACACTTAACGTAGCCAAAGGGCAGGGGGGAGGAGAGTCACAGACATCAGTATCATACGTAAACAAGGAGGATCTCAAGTTTGTAGGTCAGGATGTACGTTTCCATTCAACTCCGTCTGCTCTAAAATCAACTGATGTTCAGTTCTTTGGCTCATTCCTGTTCTATCTCTGCCTTGTGTTGCCGCTGGTAATTCTGCTGGTACTGGTTGTTATTTCACGTAAACGTATTGCTGACAGTGCCAATGCTGCCAAGGTGAAAGTCAAGAAGGCCAGTTCTGTAGCTACCAAACGTCTTAAGGTAGCCCGGAAACTGATGAAGGAGGGCCGTAAGGATGATTTCTATGATGAGATGATGCGTGCCTTGCAGGGTTATTTCGGCGATAAGCTGGCTATACCTGTGGCAGAACTCTCCAAGGATAACATTGAGGCTGAGCTGAAACGCAGGAATGTATCTGATGAGCCTGTTAAACTGGTTATAGGCCTGTTGGATGACTGTGAGTTTGCCAGATATGCACCAGGCGATGAATCCGGTAAGATGGACCGTCTTTATGAGCAGGCCGTAAGCGTGATTGGGCAGATTGAAAACTCAATAAAATAAATTGAGCATTATGAAAAAGATTTTTGCGATTCTATTAATGATAGTTCCGGTGCTGGGAATGGCACAGGAGAATGATGGAATGATGAGTCTGGTGGCTGATTCCACCAAGACCGATGCTATACCTACGCTTGCTGAAGCTGACAGCGCTTATATTCAGGGTGACTACCTTACTGCTATAGGTATATATGAGTCAATCATTGAAAGTCAGGGAGTTAACGCCACCTTATATATGAATCTGGGCAACTGCTGGCTTAAACGTGATGAGGTTGCCAAGGCAATTCTCTGTTATGAGCGTGCATATCTGATAGATCCGTCTGATCCTGATATCAAGTTTAATCTGGAGCTGGCACGGACCAAAACGGTAGATAAGGTTAACCAGGTAAACCAACTCTTTATTGTAGTGTGGTTTAAGAAGCTTCTGGCAGTACTTGACGTAAATGGATGGGCTATTATGACGGTTATCCTGTTTGCTGCAGCCATACTGTTTACCGGAGTTTTACTGTTCTCCAAGAAACGTGCCCTCCGAAAAATATCTTTTTCTTTTAGCGTATTTTTCTTGCTTTTGTCCATTTTATCTTTTATCTTCGCTACAACGCAGATGGGAAATATCCGGAACCGTGACACGGCCATAATCATGTCACCGAGCGTTACGGTCAAGAGTACACCCACCAGCAGCGGTACAGACCTGTTTATCATTCATGAAGGACGAAAGGTTCAGATACTGGATTCTTCAATGAAAGAGTGGGTTGAGATAAGGCTTGAGGATGGCAATACAGGTTGGGTACCGGTTAATGTAATGGAAATCATTTAACCACAATGGAATGACTGAAGCACAGGGTCTCATAGAGACAGACAGATTGGCCACGCTGTCAGTAAATGGCAGCGACTCCCTTTTCTGGGATGGTGTGGCCAATTTATTTACTTCAGTCATTGTGTGGGTTCCTCTTGCTATTGCAGCTATATTCCTTATTATAAGGAATGTAAATCCCAAAAGAATACTTTTTGTGCTTCTGATGGTGGCTCTCACCATATTGTTGTGTGACCAATTGTCATCATCTGTATTCAAGCCGCTTTTTCATAGGCTAAGACCTACACGTGATCCCTTTATTTTGAATATGGTTGATACCGTAAACGGCTATCGTGGAGGACTTTACGGCTTTTTCTCAGCCCATGCAGCCAATTCATTCGGCCTGGCCGCATTGTTTATCTGGCTTGTAAGGGACAGACTGTTCAGCCTTTTTGTTGGAACTTGGGCCATAATCAACGCATTGATAAGAACTTATCTTGGCGTACATTTTATAGGTGACATACTAGTAGGTGCCATCGTAGGAAGTCTGATAGGCAGTTTTACTTATTGGTTGTACTTACTTGTGTCACGTAAAGACCGGGATTATCTTAGTGTACACAGATCCAGCTTGTTATATACAAAGTCCGGATTTATGCGCAATGACGTCTATGTTTTCCTGTGTGTACTTTTTGGTACATACTCGGTAATATTGATTGGAGCATGCTTTTAATCTTATAAATGATAATATAATTTGATAATAACCTAATTTTAATGCTTATGACCAGATTAATCACATTCAATGAACTGCGCCAGATCAAGGCGCAACTTCCAGAGGGCAGTATCCACAGAATTGCCAATGAGCTGAATCTCGATGTAGAGACTGTTAGAAATTTCTTTGGAGGTACAGACTACAAGAAAGGTTCAGCAGTAGGTTTCCATATTGAGCCGGGACCAAACGGCGGTTGCGTTGTTCTGGATGACACGACAGTTCTGGATAGAGCTCTTGAGATCATTGCAGAAAGCAAAAAGTAAAAAATCAGAATCAAAATTTGAAAGTAATTTAAGGGCGTTATTTCTAACGCCCTTGATTTTTGTCGCGACTCGACAATACTCAAGTAAACTTGGTATTGTTCTCGCTGCTTCAAAAATTCGCATAATAACTATTATGTTAAATAGGAAATACAAAAATGAAATAACCCCTCTCCTGAGCCGGTAAAAAAAAAACTGCCGGACATCGTTCCGGCAGTTTCATAAAAGTTATTTTATAATGGATTGAAATTATGCTCCGAGAAGTTTCTCAATTTCCTTCATCTCTTTAGTCATTTCAACCTTGTAGTAAATCTGATAAAGCAATGGACCCCATTTGTTGACATTCTCAGGCTCAAGTTCTCTCCATTTCTCTATGTAAGGAAGAGCTTCTTTATAGATTTCCTTTTCCTGCTTTAATCCGTTCTTGTATTCTGCAGATTTATAATTCAACTTGTCATTTGCCTCACTAAAGGCTTGAGCCTTGAACATTATGCAAAGGCCAATGTTGTTATAGGCTTCACTTAATGTGTTATCCTTCTCAATGGCAATCTTGTACTGCTCAATAGCCTTGTCATAATCCTTGTTCTGCTGTGCAACGAAACCGAGAACGTAATAGTTGTAAGCTTTCTCAGGATCAGCAGCAACCATCTCACTTGCAAATTTTTCCATCTCACCCATGTCATTCCTGAGACTGTAGTAGTTCAGCAATTTGCCATAGTACCACTCATGAGTCGGATATTTGATAAGACCAGCCTTAAGTGACTTGAGCCAGCTTACGGTATCACCCATGTGTCCGTAGCTCTCGCAAATGAACTCTGTGGCATCCTCACCATACTCATCATCATTCTGGGCTGTCTGTGAATACTTAAGGCAGTCCTCCCACTTCTCCAGCTGGAAAGCTGCGAGTGCAGGGAAATATGAGTATTTTACGCCATTCTCATTCCATACAGCATCACTCTCTCTGAAATCAGCAAAATCCTCTCTTTGGGCAATTGTGTAATACCTGTCAAAGAATTTGTAGGCTGTGGCGGGATCGTTATGATGCATGAAATAGTGAACGCCGGCAGTAATCATCTGATTCAGGTTGCGGTGAATGATACTTGGGAACAGGCGGTTCCTTGCCTCATTTGATGTCTTACCCTTTTCATTGGGAATCTGCTGCAGAGAGTCTGCTCTGAGGGTGAATGTGATCATCTTGTCCAGATAATCATACAAGGCTGTAGTGTCATATTTTACACCTGCATTGTATGACTTGATGCTCTCTTGATTGTAGAAATACTCATATATTATAGCTGCTTCATACCATGTCTGATCCCAATCCTTCAGCAGAGGGTTCTTCATAGCGTCATCTATGAGTTTTTTGGCATGTCTCTTATCCGGAACATCATCACGTTCCATATCATCTCTAGCCTCCTTAACGGTCTTCTGGGCAGCCTTGGTGGCTTTCTTCAGCTCTTTCTCAGACATCTGAGCATAGGATGCGCATGACACTCCAAGAGCTGCAATCAAAACAAATATAAGTTTCTTCATGTTGAAAAAATGTTATAGGTTTTACATTATTAATATATCAATCTTAATTGGTTGTTAAAATCACTCGGTTACAGGTACATCTGGGGCCGATTCTGAGGCGGTAGCCTCCCCACCCTCTACGGGTTCTTCCTCAATAGGTTCACTGTCAACCTTGCAGATGGAACCGATCTGGTCATTGCGCTTTTCCAGATTAATGAGCCTTACGCCCTGTGTGGCGCGTCCCATAACGCGGAAATCAGATACGCTGACACGCAATGTAATGCCGGATTTATTGATAATTACCAGATCATTGTCATCCGTAACTGCCTGAATGGAAACTAGTTTGCCAGTCTTGTCAGTGATATTCAGAGTCTTGACGCCCTTGCCGCCACGGTTGGTCTTGCGGTAATCCTCAATCTCGGAACGCTTGCCGTAGCCCTGTTCTGAAACAACCATGATGGTCTCCTCTGGCTGCTCATCGACAGCAATCATGCCTACTACCTGATCCTCTCCGTCCTCATCGAGAGTCATGGCGCGGACACCTGTTGATGTACGGCCCATGGAGCGTACTGTGCTCTCATTGAAGCGTATGGCACGTCCGTTACGGTTAGCAATGATGATCTCCTTGTTGCCGTCAGTAAGAAGAACGTTGATTACCTTGTCACCCTCATTCAGGTTGATGGCGTTGATACCGTTCTGACGCGGACGTGAGTAATCCTGGAGTATAGTCTTCTTGATTACACCGTTCTGTGTGCAGAATACCAGATAATGATTTGAAGTGAACTCAACATCACCAAGGTTTTTGATTGCGATATAAGCGTTTACGGCATCATCAGGCTCAATGTTGAGCATATTCTGGATGGCACGGCCCTTTGATGTCTTGCCGCCTTCAGGAATGTCATAAACCTTGAGCCAGTAGCAACGTCCCTTCTGTGTGAAGAAGAGTATGTAGTTGTGCGTTGTAGCGGTGAATATGTGCTCAATGAAATCCTCATCGCGCTTGTCAGAGCCACGGGATCCTACTCCACCCCTGCCCTGCAGACGGTACTCGGTAAGAGCGGTACGCTTGATGTAGCCTAAATGTGACATTGTGATGATCATGGGCTCATCGGCATAGAAGTCCTCAGGATTGAACTCCTCACTTGCATAGACAATCTCAGTCTTACGCTCGTCACCGTATTTGTCAATGATGGCCTGCATCTCATCCTTGATGACCTGCTTGCACTTCTCCGGATCATCCAGAATGCTCTGGAGTTCCTCTATGCGTGCCATAACCTGGTTGTACTCCTCATGCAGCTGATCCTGCATAAGTCCGGTAAGCTGGCGCAGACGCATGTCAACTATGGCCTTGGCCTGAATCTCATCCAGCCCGAAGCGGTCCATGAGGTTCTGTATGGCATCGTTAGGTGTCTTGGCCTTCTTGATGATCTGTATTACCTCATCAATGTTATCTGATGCAATAATCAGACCTTCAAGTATATGGGCGCGTTTCTTAGCCTCGTCAAGATCAAACTTGGTACGGCGGATAACAACCTCATGACGGTGGTCAATGAAACACTTTATGAGGTCACGCAGATTGAGGCATTTGGGGCGTCCCTTTACAAGGGCTATGTTATTCACACCGAATGATGTCTGCAAGGCGGTCATCTTGAACAGCTTGTTCAAAACCACACCGGCATTGGCGTCACGCTTTACGTCTATGACTATACGCATTCCCTCGCGGTCCGACTCGTCATTAACGTTGCTGATGCCTTCAATCTTCTTATCCGTAACAAGTTCTGCAATGAACTTGATGAGCTCTGCCTTGTTTACGCCGTAAGGAATCTCGGTAACAACAATCTTGTCATGCTGCTCGCCGGCCTCAATCTCAGTTTTGGCACGCATGATAACGCGTCCGCGACCGGTCTCATAAGCCTCACGTACACCGCTGATACCATAGATATATGCGCCTGTGGGAAAATCAGGAGCCTTGATGTACTGCATCAGCTCATCAACCGTGATGTCAGGATTATCCACCATTGCTATGCAACCGTTCAGAACCTCTGTCAGGTTGTGAGGTGGCATATTGGTGGCCATACCTACGGCAATACCGGATGAACCGTTTACCAAAAGGTTAGGTATGGTTGCGGGGAGTACCGTAGGTTCCTCCTCTTTGTTGTCATAGTTGGGTACAAAGTCAACGGTGTTCTTGTTGATGTCCTGCATCATCTCCTCACCCATCTTGCGAAGGCGGACCTCAGTGTAACGCATGGCAGCGGGGCTGTCACCGTCAATCGAACCGAAGTTACCCTGACCGTCCACAAGCGGATAACGCATTATCCAGTCCTGTGCAAGACGTACAAGAGCACCATATACTGATGAGTCACCATGAGGATGGAAATGTCCGAGTACATCACCTACCGTACGGGCCGATTTACGGTATCCCTTATCGGATGTGTTGCCGTCGCGCATCATGCTGTAAAGTATGCGGCGGTGTACCGGCTTAAGTCCGTCACGTGCATCCGGGAGAGCTCTGGCCACGATCACTGACATTGAATAGTCAATGTAAGAGGACTTCATCTCCTCCTCAATGTTTACCTTGATAATTCTGTCTTGGTTTTCCAATTTCTTTATTGTTTTAAGGCTTTTACAATGCTTTCTTTTAAGCACCCAAAATTACTCTAAAAATACTTTATAAGCAACTTTACACAAGTATATTTAATAAGGTGTTGAAAAGATTCCGGCAGTTTCATCGGACTTTATGGCATAACCTTATGATTGGCACGTGATTTGCCTTATCTTTGTACCGTGTTATGGTTTCCGGACCGTAACAAAAGCATAAAAAGAACAGAATGGAGAACAAGATATCTGATAAACTGAATTCAATACTGTCACTCTGCAAGGAAGAGGCTGAGAGGCTCTCTTACTCTGAGGTTATGCCAGAGCATCTGCTTCTGGGCATGATACGTGACGGCAGCAACAAGGCTGTTGAATTGCTTACAGGGATGGGTGTTGACCTCAATGAACTCCGCTATAAGCTGGAAACGTCACAATCCGGGCAGGTTATCCAGACAGACAAGGTTCCTATTGAGCGTATTGCTCTTTCCGTGATAGTGACAAGGTTGCTTAAGATAAGTATGCTTGAAGCCAGACTCCAGCATAAGGAGGTGGCTGATGCAGAGCATCTGCTGCTTGCCATTGCCCGTGACAGGTCAAGCAATACCGCGAGCATACTTGATTCATATAATGTAAATTACCGCAGTCTTCTTGAACAGTTGAACGGCACTTCCGATGATATTAAGATGGGTATGGGACTCACCAATGATGAGGATGATGATGAAGATGAGGATACTCCTTCCGCTCCACAGAGTCCCAAGGGCGGAAAGACTGCCACAACAGCACGTTCAGGCAGCGCTACGCCGGTATTGGACAGCTTCAGCACTGATATGACTCAGTCTGCCCTGGAGGGCAAACTGGATCCTGTGGTTGGCCGTGAGAAGGAGATTGAACGTCTGGCACAGATACTCACCCGCCGCAAGAAGAACAACCCTATCCTGATAGGTGAACCCGGTGTGGGTAAGACCGCTATCGTTGAGGGGCTTGCACAGCGCATTGTACAGCGCAAGGTGTCACGAATGCTGTTTGGCAAGCGTATCCTTGCACTAGACATGGCGGCTGTTGTGGCCGGCACCAAATACCGCGGACAGTTTGAGGAAAGACTCCGTTCAATTATTCAGGAGCTCAAGAAAAATCCTGACATCATCCTGTTCATTGACGAGATACATACTATAATAGGTGCAGGTTCGGCTCCCGGTTCCATGGATGCTGCCAACATGCTCAAACCCGCCCTTTCACGCGGTGAGGTACAGTGCATTGGCGCAACCACCGTTGATGAGTACCGCAAGTCTATTGAAAAGGACGGTGCGCTGGAGCGTCGTTTCCAGAAGATACTTGTAGAACCTACCACGGCCGATGAGACACTTCAGATCCTGGAGAACATCAAGTGCCGGTATGAAGAGCACCATAATGTTACTTATACTCCTGATGCACTCAAGGCATGTGTCAGCCTGGCTCAACGATATATTACAGACCGTGCATTCCCTGATAAGGCCATTGATGTAATGGATGAGGCCGGTTCCCGCACACATCTGTCAAACCTCTCCGTCCCCAAGGAGATTGAGGATAAGGAGCATCAGATAGACTTTACACGTGAAGGAAAGAATGATGCCGTGACACGTCAGGACTTTGAACTGGCTGCCCGTTTCCGTGATCAGGAGAAGGTGCTTGAGGGTGAACTTGAGCAGATGCGCAAGGATTGGGAGCAGTCACTCAAGAGTCATCGCGAGACGGTTGATGAGGAGAATATCGCTACCGTTGTCTCCATGATGAGCGGCATCCCTGTGCAGAAGATAGCCCGTGAGGAGGGTGAAAGGCTGAAAGGCCTGGCCCCTGCCCTCAAGTCAAAAGTAATAGCTCAGGATTCAGCGATAGACTTGCTTGCAAGAGCAATACGCAGAAGTCGGGTTGGATTGAAAAATCCCAACAAACCAATAGGCTCGTTCCTGTTCCTTGGGCCTACCGGCGTAGGTAAGACACTTCTTGCCAAGGAGCTTGCCGAGCAGATGTTCGGAACCAGTGACGCATTGATTCGCGTGGATATGAGTGAGTTTATGGAGAAATTCGCCGTGTCACGTCTGGTGGGTGCACCTCCGGGATATGTGGGATATGAGGATGGCGGCCAGCTTACTGAGAAAGTGCGCCGCAAGCCCTACTCCATCATACTTCTTGACGAGATTGAGAAGGCACATCAGGATGTCTTCAACATACTGCTTCAGGTGATGGATGAAGGTCGCCTGACTGACAGTGAGAGCCGTACGGTTGATTTCCGTAACACCATTATCATAATGACCTCCAACCTGGGCTCACGCCAGATCCAGGAGTATGGCCGCGGAATAGGTTTCTCCACATCAGATGCCGGAACTGACCTGGCCCGTCAGGATATCATCCGCAAGGCACTGAACAAGTCTTTTGCACCGGAATTCATAAATCGTATAGATGAGATAATCACCTTCAATCAGCTTGACCGTGAAGCAGTAGGGCGCATTGTAGAGATAGAGCTTGCACAGTTGGCCTCAAGGATGGAGGGAATGGGTTATACCCTGTCTGTTACTGACGGAGCAAAATCATTCCTGGCCGACAAGGGTTACAGCCGTGAATATGGTGCCCGTCCGCTCAAGCGTGCCATCCAGAACTATGTTGAGGATAAGCTGGCTGAGGTAATGATAGACGGTGAATGTCCCGCAGGCTCCAGCCTGTCAGTAGAAGCCAATGCTGATAATACTGACCTTACAGTCACTGTAGGGACCAGATGATTTGACATAGAGTCACAGCAGGACTCTTGTTCAGCCAAAATGTCAGTCGGGAAACCGTCTGGCATTTTTGTTGTATTGTATAGGGCAAAAAGGAAACAAATAAAAACAGAATAAGTTATGCAGAAAGGTACAATCGGGGTAACGACTGAGAACATATTCCCCATTATCAAACAGTTCCTGTACAGTGACCGTGAGATTTTCTTGCGTGAAATAGTGTCAAATGCAGTTGACGCAACCCAGAAACTCAAGACACTTGCCTCCAAGGGCGATTTTAAGGGTGAGATGGGCGATCTTACAGTTCATATAACCGTCAATAAGGACAATATCACTGTAAGTGACCGCGGTATCGGTATGACCGCAGCCGAGATAGACAAATACATCAACCAGATAGCATTCTCAGGCGCCAATGATTTCCTTGAGAAATACAAGAATGACGCCAACGCCATCATCGGCCACTTTGGACTTGGTTTCTACTCAGCCTTTATGGTATCAAAGAAGGTGGAGATAATTACCAAGTCATATCAGGAGGGAGCCCAGGCTGTTAAATGGAGCTGTGACGGATCACCTGAATTCCAGCTTTCAGACAGTGACAAGGCTGACCGCGGTACCGATATAAT
>Ga0265298_10005837_pt1 | contig 15317 bp, 16 predicted proteins | sample AusTroGonzalo_MG_3_FD_193486 | JGI IMG/M metagenome (GOLD analysis project Ga0265298, IMG submission 193486) | Bovine rumen microbial communities from tropical cattle in Woodstock, Queensland, Australia - Gonzalo_01 | ecosystem: Host-associated > Mammals > Digestive system > Stomach > Rumen ... | reverse complement strand
TTGGACACTATCAAGTCTGGTTAGGAGAAGCATTACCAGATAACTCAATACTAACATTAGCATACTCCTTTTAGGTGTATGTAGTTGGCAATTAAACGCACATAAACATTATCGCTATTGAAAATTAGGATAATGCAGGGATTACGTATAACCTGACCGTGCAAATGTATAGAATATCAAATAGTATTTTATTTGTTTTCTATGCTTGAGTTTAGAAATTGTTGTAACTCCAATTACAACAGGGGTACGTTGTATAGCGTACGAAAAATGAGATTAAGTTACCCGTGTGGGCTTAGTCCTTTTTTTTACATTAAAAAACGGAGATTTACTCCGTTAATGCTTTATATGTACACTCTCCACAAATACCATCTACTGCTAAATGTTTTTTCTTTTGAAAATCTTTTACTGCTGTTCTAGTTTTTGGTCCAAAAATACGATCAACATCTAGCTTATATCCCAACTCATTAAGTCTTTGTTGTAACCATTGAACCATAATAGGTGCGTTAGTATGATACTGTAAATAATGTTCTTTGCAAGCTTTTCTTGTCATTACTCCAAATATGCCATCTTCTGCAAGTCCTAAATGCCATTGTTCGTTTAAATGTACTTGTAATATTTTAACTTGATTTAATGGTTGTGGTGGTGTTGTATAATCTATCCATATTAATTTGCCGTTCCATGTCCATGGAACATTTTTAACACCATTATAATATCTATTACCCTTAGTATCTATTTCACTAATTATACATTTTCCTGTTCCCCATCCTGTAGTACATTCAAATACCTTTCCTCTTTTTGTTGAGGTAGGAGCTACTAAACATATTCCTGAATGATTATATTTAGTTCCTTTCATGCATAGATAAGAACCAGGTACTAATTTAGTAAAGTCTTTGCTAACATCTGTACAATAATTTAAACCACCATTACAAGTAAAATCTGCTACCCCATTTGATTTATATACTGTACCACCTCTAAATAATTTTTTATCTGCTTTAAAACCCCACAAAATTGATTTTATAGATACGACGCAATCAAATTGCCATTGTTCTTTAGAATTAAGCTTAGACCAATTTGTGCCACTATAATATACATTGGGTACATCATTGACTAACCATTTTAATTTTTCTATAAATTGTTTACTAGTAAATACTTTCATTTTTTTACCTCCTATTGTAAAGCATCCCAATCACTTTTGCTTATTATATAACTTGATACAGAACTCCAACCACTAGTTGCTATCCATGTATCATATAAACTATCTGGTACTATTATTTTGAAATCGTTAATATAACTTGTTGGGAATACACTTGTACCTAATGTAGGGACTGCTGTATGTGTACTAAAATCAAAATATTTTGCTCCAGTACAATTTGAAAAAGCACCATTTGGAATTGCTGTTATGCTGTTAGGAATTTTTATGTTAGATATTGAATAACAAAAATTAAAGGCATTTGTTTGCAATGTAGTTATATTATTTGATATTGTTATATATTTTAGATTAGTACAATTTGCAAAGGCGGACGTTCCACTTGTAGAAAAATCAACTTTTGGCATTACGATCTTTTGTAATGAATAACAATTACTCATTTCTATTTGTTTGTTGCTTTCAAAATTTGAGAATACGATATTTTTTAATGATACGCAATCTATCATATTTATTCTAGTAGTAGAAGATGTATCTTTAATTAATATAAATTTTAATGAATTATCTGAGCTAAACCAACCACCACTACTTCCTGTTAAATTATTTGGTATAGTAACGGTTTCTAAACAACGTGCTTGTCTAAAACAATTTTCACTTATTTCTACATTATTACCTAATTCTACTTTTTTTATTGCGTTTAAGTATATATAGTTATACAAAACATCACTAGTGTTATTATTCCACAACAAATTAGTCATGCTACCTTTTCCTCTAATATAAATCTTAGTTTCGTTGCTAATAGAAATTACATATTTACCCGATTTTGCGTAATTGTGTTGTGTATTTACAATACCCGAATTACCTGTACCTGTTCCTGTTACAGTGCTAGTTGTATTATCTCCCCAATCTATTGTTACAGTACCGTTTAACGCAAAACCACAATATGGACTTGTCCTGCCTTCTTGAAGTTCAATATAAATTCTAGTTTTGCCATCGTTTGTTACATAATGTTGAGCAATATCTAATTTATCATTATTTGTTACAAAAGTTTGAGCATCGGATAAACTCCAATTCCACCCTTGACTTGTTAAGCCATCATGACTAGGGTTTTCTGGCATTGCATTTAATTGTAGAAATTCTGTTTTTGTATAACTATATACTCTTGCTCCATCATAATCATAAAAGTTTACATCTTTGTATTCTGCCTCTGTTGTACCACCACCCCCACTTGGAATGTTAAGAACTTCAGGTACTAATTCTGTAAAAGTTTCATTACCAGTTAATCCTGTTATTCCTTTTGTTGTTAAATTATCTACTAAATCACTTTTATCTTGTTGTAACTGTTCTAAATAATCGGCTGTTGTCATCTTTTACCTCCTATTCACTTACATTACTACTTGGTGTAGTTAATGTTGCTAGTATTGTATTTATATCACCTATTAATGAGTTTATGTATCTTACATCATATACATCACCAGCTGTTGTTGAATTAGTATTTTTTACTTTTGTACTATCTAACAAACCTTTACCAGTTATTATATTTTCTAAAGTAGCTTTACCAATAAAACAAGTATCTGGACTACTTCCATATTGTTGGTATGTTTTGCTATAAGCATAAGGTACTCCTGAAGAAACACCAAAGCCATTTGCTTGAGTTGTTTTGACCACTCCTGCATTTGAACCACTAGCATAGTCAGTATTTTGTATTGCTGTATCGGCTTTACCTAAACTTGTTTGTACTCCACTAGCCAAATCCGTGCTTGGTATTCCACCACTTGGTTTGTCATATTTTGCGTTCCAAGTAGTTTTATCACTAGCACTTACAAATTTATTAGTAGTATTTGTATCGTCTACTAAATCAGCGCTTAATTTGTTATTAGACGTTATTTCACTTTGTAAACCACTAACTAAATCAGCAACACTAAATTCTATTGTTTGTCCATTTTTCAAAGTTAAAATAATCTTTTTATTCGTACTATCATAACTTCCACCTACTACCATTGTTTCAAGTGGTAAATCAACTGTTTGTGTATTTAATACTGTACCAGCACTATTTTTTAGACTTACACTTAATACATAAGTAGAACTATCTATACTCATTACTATACTATTACCAACTGCTGTTTTTAATTCATAATATGTTAAATTATTTACATCTTTTGTTATGAAATTAGATACATCAGGAACATTGATTACTACATCGCCTGTTTGTCCATTTACTGATGTTACTTCTCCACCACCTGATGAGTTAATAGTTAATGTATTTCCTTCTTGTTGGAGTGTTATATTCTCTCCTGCTTCTATGTTTAATGTATTTACTCCATTGATAGTAGCATTTTGACCATTTGTTCCGTCTTTTCCATCCTTGCCATCTGCACCCGCTGGTCCAACTGGTCCTTGGATTCCTTGCGGTCCTCGCTCACCATCTAATATTTGTACTTCTTTTGTTTGACCTTCTTTATCCGTCAATGTAATAGTTGCTACATTATCTTCTTTATTAACATCTATATCAAGATTTGATGCCTCTTGTATAGCTTCATCTATTTCATTTAGTTTTGTATTAGCCACATCAATCCATTGTGGGTATTCGTCAGGTTCTTCAATTAAAAAGTTAATACTTGAATTTACTACTACATAAAACTTATTACTTTTAAATATAGGAATTGCGTTAGGATCAGTTCCCTGTGTAATAACTAATTGCATAGTTAATCTACCACCTTTAGTTATTATTGATTTAACAGGTATTTCATAAGTTTCATTTACTTTTGTTAGCATTATATAAGATTTTGTCTTATCTGGTTTTATTAATTCTAATCTAGCTGTTCCATTTACAAATTCATCATTAAAGGAGAATACTAGTTTCTCTTGAAGGTTTTCACCATCATTTCCTATTACACTATTTGTTAAAAATACTTGCCTTGTTCTTTTGTTAATTTCAATTAATACGTTATCCACGTTACATCACATCCTTTCAATTTCCCTTTGAAAGAAAAGTGCCACATTATTTAATTTCTTCAATTTTTTCTTCTTCTGGTATTATTTCTTCTACTTCAAATAGTTTTCCAGTTACCAAATATACAGAGATACCCCCAGCTATTACTACTATAGTAGCAGAGATATTATCTATTCCCCAACCCCATATTTTTGATAAACCTAGTAAAAGCATATTAATCATATTTAGGGCATTAACAACATATTTGGAAATCTTTTTAATCTTATCCATTTAACCTCCTATTTTAATCCTAACTTAACTGCTACATATCCTAACAATGTAGCTAATATTGCATAGAATATATAGTCTATAAGTTTGTCCCATTTTTTACCCTTTTCGTTTAGAGTGCCATCTAATTTGTTATTAATACTCTTAACACTTGTTTCCATTTGTCCTAATCTATAGTTCATGGTTTCAAGTACTTTAGTATTTCTTTCTAAGTCCGATATTCTTTCTTCGTGATTATCGAACTTTTCTTTTATCAAATCATCACTCATTTTTATTCTCCTTTTATTTTATTATTTCCATCTGCCTATTGCTATATAACTAAATACATAATTATTAGCACTATATTGAACAGTAAATGATATATCAAAATCACATCTACTGCTACTTTGTGGTCTTGTTGCATACACATGAAATGTTGCTGAATTAGAAGCACATTGAACATGACAACTATAATTAGTATTTACAAAGCTTGTAGGAAGATTTAATATTAGTCCATCTTGATAATATAAACCTGATGTGCTACTCATACTTTGTATATTTACATTATGTGTTATATTTCCCCATTGTATTAATGTACCATCTGCAAATTTAATATAATTGCCATTAGCATTTGAATTTGTTTCAATTAATGGTATATCATATATTTTCAGATTACCGTTTATATTAAATAGCTCATCAGCCCAATTAAATATTGGTTTTCCTTTTGGTATGTTTATTCCAACAACTCTTTTTTCTTGTATCCTATCTTCTGCTAGTATTTGAAATTCATATTGTTTAGTATAGTCATATCCATTTGGCGCATATCTATCATTTTCTATTACATAATTATTTTGTGAATATGAATTACCATTTATAGTTGGTAATAATTCCGTCCATATAAGATTTGCAAAACTTTGACCTTTTTCTACAGCCCTATAGTAAACTTTTAAAGTGTTATTTACATTAGAACTAAACTCACCATCATAATAATTACCATAATAACTGATTTTTATTTTTCCATCTGTTGGTTGATTACGTTCTATAGTAGCATTCAAAGTCAACGGTATATAATTAATCATTGTCAATGTATTTGATGTTGTATTTGTTGTAGTATAACCTCTTGAATCTGTTGCCACTATCGTAAATGTATTAGTAGTAGCACCATTAAAGGTATAAGTTCCACTTCTTGTCGTACTTGTACTTGTTCCATTCAATGATACGTTATTACCGTTAACTGTAATAGAACTTATATATGCACTATTTTGAGCAGTAGCACTTACTGATATTTGAACATTTGAGGCATATTTAACCATTTTAGTTGTACTTGTGTTTGAACCTGTTGTTAGTTGTGCAGTTATTGAGTTCACATCCGTTGCTGTTCTAGTTCCTATTGTTGGATTACCTGTAGCTGTAAATGTTGCTGTTGTCGTAGTAGGACTACCTATTTGTGTATCTCCAGAATAAGTAGTAGCTTGAAACTCACATTGTATCGTTTTAGAACTTGGTATTGAAGTGTAAAGACTCGTAGGTACTGTCCAACCATATACTTGATTAGATGTTTTTGTTACTATTGCTGGTTCTCTCCAGTTACTCTCACCAACTACTCTATATTTTAGTGTGGTTGTGAAACTGTTACTAGCTTTGTTTATAACTATATTGGTAGCACTTCCTATATTTGCATCACTTACAGTTATCGAACTTGCACGAGGTATAGTTGATAATGTCAAGTTATCACTATATGTTTGTGGATTGTTATTATATACAGAGCCTCTTAAACTAAAAGGCAATGGGTCTGCTGTACCGTCAGGATTATGATTAATCGTTACTGTTCCACTTGTAGAACCTTTAGCTGCTGGGAACACTTTACTATCCCACGTTTTAGTTGTTGGTCCATATACGGTAGAATTGTTTATTTTAACCTCAACACTATAAACATTGTAATAGTTAGAATTTCCGCCAATAGATTCCAACAACCATCTTACAGTAGATGTATTATTTTCAATACTGGTACTTTCTTCTGTAACAGTTAATTTTAAATAACGTCCATCAATTTTATTTGTTTGCACACTAGCCATTATCTATCACCTATCTTATACATAGAACATACCTCCACCATTTTCATATTTTTCTATACGAGAATGAGCAGTAGGCATTACAAAATAATTTTTAACTTGCATATTTTCACTAGCTACTATTGTTTGACCTTTAAAATCAGCATATTCTGTGTTATTGTCATCGACATAACCAGCAAACAAAATTGATTCATTGTTGCTAGTCCTTCTAGTATTTACTCCAACTTCATTAATAGTTGTTTTTGTTTGAGCATTAGTCTTTTCATAAGTCATTCCATTTTCATCAAATGTTCCGCTAGTAGTTTTAACTATTTCACTTACTATTCTATTGTTGTTTTCATCATAGAAAGTACCTTTTAGTATTTGTTGTACTTCTGTTTTTTTATAAGTATCTGTTTGTGTTTCTATAACTTGTGTTTGTAAGTCAACAAAATCACTTTGTAATGTATAATTACCAAAATTGGTTTTAATATCAATATTATCATTTTCTAATGCCTGAGTTCTCTTAGTCAAAGAAGTTATAGTTCCATCTTGTTTATTTACTATTATTTGTGTGTTTCTTAATGCCTCACCTAAACTTACATCCTGTTTAGTTATTAATTCTTGTTCAGTTAGTACAGGCGCTTTTATTACGTTGGAAAATGCACCATTATACTTAAACTCGTTTTGTAATACATAACTATCTATATAGTTTTCATTATCTAAATATACTCGTATCTTACTTCCTTTTTTTAAGAATGGTTTACCAGTATAAGTAGTTAAAGTACATTCTGTATAAGTTAATCCATTTACTTTGTTCCATATAGCAGTTAAAGCCTCTTGTCTTTTAGTAGCATTATATAAGAAATAATCTTCGCTTATGGCTAGTTGGTGTTCTCCATTTAATGCTATGCTTTCATCATCACTATAAGATACGTTTTCACTATCTACTGTACTGTTTTTAATGATTAAAGAATTAACTGGTCCATATACTACTTTTCCACCCTCTAAACTAGAGTAATCATTAGGTTGAAATGTGTAATCTAAACTATCACTCAACCATTTCAAATCTATCTCGTTTGTGTCATCATCTATATATACAAATGCACACGCTACTTTAGCTATAGACTGTAGTACGGTTCTATTGGTTTCACCATTACCAAACGGATTATTTTCAACCGTTATAGTACTATTCGTAAAAGTTGTAGTAACAGGTGTTAAACCCAAATTAGTGCATAACTCATCATATACATCAGATATAGTTATGGTGTCGTTTTCATAATCTAAGTTAGATACATACTTATCCTCTAAGTGTTGCATTAATAAATCATAAGCAACGAAGGAACTAAAGTTAGTAGTCTGTTCGTCTTTAGGCTTTTCTACTACATAAGTACCCATACCTATATATTCAGTAGTATCGGTTTCTACTTCTTCACCTTCAACTTCTTCTGTAGTGGTATAAGTAACTCCTACACTTGCATCAAACTCTCTATTTTCTACTGTATCATCTAAAGCATTTATTAGTTGTGTATTAAACTTAGTAACATACACACTACCTATAATGTTTCCATTATCATAACAACCACTATCTATAGTAAATTCTTGGATTTTATTACTTTGATTTAGTTCTAAGGCAGGACTAGAAAACTCTAGTTTTCCATATCTATTACAGTTTGCATAGTTCTTACACTCATTTATAAACTCACTTGTTGCCATACCCCACCTACAATTCTATTAGTGCCTGTGAGACACCATTAAACATTTCAACTAACACATCACTTGTTACGTTATTGTTAGTCTCTTGTGCTTTGATAGGATAAGTAGATTGTACTACTCTATCTCCCCTATAACACGTTATAGTTTTCCAACTATTAGTAAATGGATTTAAGAAGGAAACAGACATGGTAGGAGCTATCTTTATTTGTGCAAAGAAATCTACCAATTCATCTCTCGTTAATTGCCTAGTTACTAAATCTAATCTATACTTTTGTGATATTACATTTAGTATCATTCGTCCATCAGCCGTAGTCGTATCACGTCCACTATCTTTTGATACGTCATACCACCCTACTTGTGATTGGTTCGTTAAGTATTTAGATATATCAACATTATTTATTTTTACTTTTGAAATAACTAATGCTGGAGTAGTTAATTTGTATGTATATACACCTTGATTAAATTCTTGTATCATCATATCACCATCTTTCAATTTCCCTCAAAGATGGAGTGCTACACTTTATTTTAATAGGAAGGAATGTTTATTGGACATCTTCCTGTTTGCTTAGTTTTTTGATTTATTCTATCTACTACTGTACCTTCGTCAGTATGTACATGAACATCTATTTGACTAGTTCCACCACCATATTGGCTCATAGCAGATAAAACAGCATTATATACACCACTTTGAATACCTTCAATAATTTGTTCATTATTAGCTACAGCATTTTTTCCATTGTTAAATTTACCAACCAATTCATTATGATTTGCATAGAAGAAACCATCTTCTGGGAAACCACCATTAGCAAATTTAGGAACAGTTATAGAAGGCATAGAAGTATATACTATTTTGTTATCTGAACCAACTCTTATATTGTTCATTGCTGTACTCATGCCTTTAAGCATATTATTTATTCCAGTTCTAAACTTACTTGTAAATGTTTGAAGTTTAGTTAATATTGAATTAAATGATTTTTCAATGTTTGTATCAATATTAAGAGTAAATATATTTTCGTTAAATTGTTTTTTTATCTCTGAAAGCATTTTTTGAATAGCCTTTTTCAAACTATCACTTTCATCTTCAATACCAACTATGAAACCTTGTACAGCATAACTACCAAGTTCTTCCATAACTTTAGATGGTGATTTAATTTTTAAACCATCTCGTACTGGTCCAACAAATCCTTTTACAAGATCTTCACCACCTGCCCCATATTTTTGTATATAGTCGTATGAACCTTGTTTAAATCCTTTAGGGGCTTCTTGACCTGTTTTAAATGATGAATCATATACTGCACTTTTTAACTCGGTATCGTCTAAACGTTTGCTTAATGCTGCTCCAAATTCATCACCAGCATTTATTCCATATTTATTAAACTTATTACCTATATTAATTAAATAAGGGGATTCATTATCTACGATACTTTTAATCATTCCATCAAACATTGTTTTTCCAAAACCACTCATATCTACATCTTGTAGTTTTGTTAAGTCGTCCTGAATAGTATCCATAGTACCAGAAAATTCTGATGATAAATCTGCACCATTACTAGTTAAATCAGTCAATATAGTTGCTAAATAGCCCTTGTAACTACCTTGTATTTCCGTTATTGTGGTTTCGATAGTTTGCATTGCAGTTTCCTTGTTTTGTGTATATTGTGATATTTCTTCTTTGTAGGTATTTAACATCTCTTTTTGTTTTTCTGATATTGTGCCTTTTTCTTCTAACAATTCTAATTCTTTAACTGCGTTTTGTGCATTTTCAATATATTTATCCCAATATTTATTTACATTATCTTTTTCGTTGTTTAATGTAGTAATAGTACTGTCAAATTTTTTACTTATATTTTCAATAGCATCGGCTGTTTTTTCAGGACTTTCATAATCTATATCAACTAATTGCTTATTAAAATTAGCTATAGCACTTTCAGCATTAACACCAGCGGATGGAATCTTTCCAAATTCTTCTTGTAACTTGAATACTTCGGCATTATATTCATCCAATCCTATTTTGCCACTATAATATTGATATGCTAACTTACTCATTCTGTCTTGAAACTCAATTTCATATCCTTGTTCTGCTAACATTAATTTTTTTGTATTAGCAATTTGGATAGCAACAGATTCAGTAGATTCCTTGCTAGTATCTTGATATGCTTTTATCATTCCAGTTGCATACGCAATATTTGCACCATAAGATTCTTTAATAGCATTTTTTAAATTATCATATTTATCTTGTAATTCTTTTAATTGAGATTTAGAAATTGTCTCATCTTGTAAATCTAAAGCAGCTTTAAATTTTTCTACTTCATATTCAGCATTTTTTATGTTTGTTTCAGACTGTTCATATTTTGTTCTTAAATCTTCTAACGTACCAGAATATTTAGTTGCATTATTAAACAACCCATCATAGTAAGAACTTAAATCTGTAATTCTTGTTCCCAATCCATCAAAAACTCTTTCGTGTGCTTCTATATCAAGTACTTTTTGATTATAGCTAGTAATATATGTTACTAAATCTAACATCGCACCTGCCGTTGCACCAACAGCTATTCCTGCTGGTCCAAATACACTACCAAGAATTGCTCCACCTGCTGCTGCTCCAGCTAATGTTCCTGTAAAGCCAGCGATTGCGCCAACTAAACTACTAGTTCCACTTGCTAATCCTTTAGCACTTTCACTAGCTAAATATAAGGATCCAACAAGTACTGGTAATCCAACCGAGATTTTTGAAATAGCACTAAAATGCAATAGCCAAGCAGATGTTCCACTTGTTATTCCTTTAACGTAACTACCAGAACTTTTAGTAAAATCAGTAATATAACCAGCTAATGATTTTAAGTTTTTAATAATTTTATCTGTGCCAAAAAACTTTGCTAATTTACCAGTACCAGTAACCAAATTACCTATACCTTTTATGATTTTTGTACTTGTAATTACACCTAAAACAGTACCGATTAACTTAATATTTGTTAAACCGTCTTTAAGTTTGAAATAAACCTTACCAGTTTCTTCATCTATATGTTTAGTAAATCCAAGCCACTCCATAATTCTATCTCTTATTTCGGTAGCTTTCATTTTTACTTTATCCATTAGATTATCATAACCACTAATGGCTTCAAGTAATCGTTTATCTATTCCACCTGCACCTAAACCACTACCAGAACCACTTCCACTTGATTTAGGAGTAGTAATATTGTTTACTTCATCAAACTTTAATAATTGTCTTTTTAATTCTTTGGTAGCTTTAGCAGCATTTCCAGCACCAGTAGCTATTCCATCATATATTTCTTCAGTACTAGCTAAACCACTATTATAATCACCAGCTCGTATTCCAAATAAATCAGCGATTGCTTTAGCAATTTCTTTTATAACCATAAGGAAAGCATTTGCATAAGGCAATATTTCTGAAAACATACCCATAAACAAGTTACCTATAGCTACTTTTGTTTCAACTATTTGTTGTTTTAATATTTTAAGTTGATTAGCAGGGCTTTCTATTGTTTCAGCAAAATCACCCATAGCAGCTTTAGCTTGATTTAATGTTGCTATATAACGTAATATTTGTTTTTCGGCTTGCGACATTTCATTAATGCTTCTATCCGTTATCCCTAATGATTCTAGCACAGGTTTCATACTTGTTTGAGTAACATCTATACCAAAACCACGCAAGGGTTTCGTTTGTCCAGCATATACTCCACCTCGTAATGCTTCTGCAACAGTTTTTTCACTTTTGTTATACAATGATGCCAAATCATAGGTAAGTTTAACCATGTTTTCTGACATTACACTAGCATATTTCTCACCTATACCTTGATTAGTAGCCATAGCTTGAAATAAACCTTGATAACGTAATGTTTCTGTCATGTTAGTGCCAAAGGCTTCGTTTAATTTATTTTGGAATCTTGTAGCCGCTAATCCTAAATCTGAAAAAGCATCCTCACCATTTTTCTTAATGTTTTTAAATATTACATTAAATAAGTTTAGTTCTTCTGCTCTATCGCTAGCTTGCGTCAAAAACTCAAAAGCTTTAACACCTATTTTTTTGACTGCCATAGCACTAAACAATTTATTAAATGATGTACTCAATTTATCTACTTTTCCTAAGGTTTTTTCAGATGCTTTACCAAGATTTTCTATACTTGAAGTAGATCCTTGTACTTTATTTAAAGTGGTAACTAAACCAGTTATTGAAGTATTTAAGTCCTTTAAAACCTTTAGAGTTTCTTGACCAGTAGTTTTTATCTGCATCTCTAAAGTAGTATCCATTATTGTGTTTCACCACCTTCTCCCTTTTGATTTGGTAGTGCTTTATCGTTTTTGCCCAATATAGCTTGTACTTGCGATATTCGGTTTTTAATCTGTTTTTCCAACTTTTCCTTTTTTTGTTGTAAATCTCTTTCTTCATCTTCCTTAGTTAAATTATATGGTTTAGACGAATAAGATGCTTTTTTACCTTTTCCAAAAGAATTAGCAAGAGCAACAGTTACAGCCTCATGAAAATATGCACCTTGTAGCCATAATTGAAAATTCATAGCTTGTTCGTCATTTTTCATTTTTGTATAGTAAGAAAAACGGTATGCCCAGAATAGGTCTGGGTTTTCTTCCCAAAACTCTTTTACAGACATACCGTATGTTATCGCCATAGGCAATAAATCATAAAACCAATCTGTTAAGTTTTTGTATTTGTTGCCTTCCTCTTCTATTGTTCCACTATCTCTAGTTCTTCCTCCGTCTTCTCGGAGTTCGTACCTGCTAGGGCATTTATAAAAGCTGTGTATTCATCAAATGCGAATTTAACAACTTTGTTTACCATTACTTCGCCTTTTTCTTCAGCATAACTATCCATTAACTTAATTGCTAAGTTTGGATTAACAGTATTACCATAGTTTTTAACGAATAATGATTGCCACAAGATTTCTCTATATGTTACAGGTTTCTTGGTAAACTCTTCTATGTCAAAGCCAACCGCCTCTAACCATTTAATAGAATCTCTATTGTATTCAAGGATATATTCTTTATCCTTGATCTTCAATTTTAATTGACGCATATCGTATTTCCCTTCCTTTCAAATCCTACGAACTTGTTTCTATCTTAGCAGCTAATTGTTGAGCAGTTAAATATGTTCCTGCTATACTTGGAGTAGTATGTAGAGTACATTCCATAGCTCCACCAACACTTTCTTCATTAATCCAAGTTTGGCATACACCTTGATATTCAAATCCTGCTCCATCTGGGAACTTAATAAGAATATCTTTCTTGATATTGTCGCATACAGCTTGAACTGCTGCTAAATTAGTTTGTGAATAGTTATAAGTAAAGTCCATATCTCCTGTATCAGGTCTATCTGGTACATATACTTTAACTGGATCACTTGATGTAGTGATTTCTACATTACCACCAGCTTGTCCTGTTGCTGGCATACCTTTTACTGCTACTAGTTTTGCAGCAGAATATTTAGCATCACTAGTTGATTTTACTCTTAGTTCGATACCTAAATCGATCATTTAATATCACCTCTCATTAATTTTTTCCCTTTAATTAGAAGTGCTTTTATCTCAAAGTTGGATATATAACTAAATTGTCATTTCCATACTTAGTATCTAATACACCATTTAATTGAATTATGTTCCTATGAACATTTGTATCAATATTAGGTGCATCGTGTGTAACGTGAACTGTGAAATGATAATTGTCTTTAATATAGTCAACTATCAATCTAGTTAAGTTATCACATACTGTTTTCTTAGATACTTTCTCATAAGTAGTCGTTTCTACTTCATTTACTAAAGTAGTTTGTTCTACTGTCGTATTAACAGCGTATATATCTATTTCTATACCAAATGAATAGGTTTCTTCACCATAGTTTAAATTATTATATCTATTAGTTATTCTAGGTAGTAATTTAACAGGTATAATTGGAAACACTTTACTATCTTGTGGATTAACTTTAACTACCTTAGCATTATATATGTTATTTGTTTCTACATATTCCTTTAATGCAGGATAGAAATTAATATCGAATATATCTTCTACTAACATAGTTCATCACTCCTTTGAGTACATATTTCCAACTGTTTTTTGTAATTCAACATTGACATAATCACCAAGTTCATCTTTAATATCCTGAAATGCACTATAGAACATATGCCTACTAGGTAAACCTTTTGTCCATGCTCTTAATTGTCCATCAGGGTCAACCCATTTGTGTGGGTTTGCATCACTTTCAGTAGTAGGATACCACCAACCACTTTCACCATGTCCACCTTCGTCATAAACCCAATTTTTAAAAGGGTCTGCAGGACTTGGGTGTGGACTTGATGCACCAACAACACCTGTTCCCATTTCGTTAAAGATTAAAGTCCAGTCATTAGTCCATACTCTACCAACATTGGTATTTTCATCGTAATCCCAATGTATAGGGTCAGTATTATTAATATTATTAGAATAACAATATGCCAATACTTTGTTATATAATCCCTCAGTAGCAGCTTTTATTGAATTGCTTATACCTTTTATATAATTATCTTCGAAATCTTTTAGTAGCTTTGACGCTTGGTTCATACTCTTTACTGATAATTCCATTTGTATTGTCGTCTTTATCATCTTTCTTATCGTCCTCTACTAATACATAGCCAGCTTTTACATAATTGTTTTTATCTTCTTCTGTAAAAACTACTACACCATTTGTGAATTTATACATAAGTACACCTACTCTCTTATTATCTTTTGCATATAGATTATTATTACTGAATTTCCTATTCTAGGTGGTAATAATACATAATTAGCATTATCACCATTTATTTGCTCTCCATCAGGAGTAGCACCATATAAATAAGCTACATCAAACTCTTTGAAATAACCTTCGTATTTCCTATCTATTACCATTCTTTGAGTTATACTAGCCTTTTCACCAAACTCTACTAAGTCAGCATTAGATTTAATACCACGATAGTTAAAACAGTATTCAACAGGTACATCGTAAGTGCTTATTTCATTACCTTCGTCATCTATATCTGTTCCTGTCTTACTAGCAATATATAATTTCTTATTCCAAGTATCTGGATTAGCTCTTACTGGTATCATTTTGGAACACCAGCCTTAGGAATTAATTCATCTAATAAAGTCTTAGAGATTAATCCACTTAAATAACTTACAGAGATACCATTTTCACTATATGACTGTACATTTTCACTATCTTTCTTGT
>Ga0265298_10005836_pt1 | contig 15319 bp, 13 predicted proteins | sample AusTroGonzalo_MG_3_FD_193486 | JGI IMG/M metagenome (GOLD analysis project Ga0265298, IMG submission 193486) | Bovine rumen microbial communities from tropical cattle in Woodstock, Queensland, Australia - Gonzalo_01 | ecosystem: Host-associated > Mammals > Digestive system > Stomach > Rumen ... | reverse complement strand
AGCCGTTCTTGCCTTTCTCAAGTAAAAAATTGCGTGACATGCTGAATCTTGACAGTTTCGACTGGAACGAGTTAGGCAGCACCGATCTCTTGAAAGCTGGTCATCAGTTGGGCGAACCCGCCCTGCTGTTCGAGAAGATAGAGGATGACGTTATCCAGAAGCAACTCGACAAACTGGCTGCCACGAAAAAAGCCAACGAGGCCGCCCAGTACAAGGCAACCCCCATCAAAGAAGCCTGCTCGTTTGAGGATTTCGAGAAACTCGACATCCGTGTAGGCCTTATCAAGGACTGTCAGCGTGTACCCAAGAGCAAAAAACTATTGCAGTTCACCATCGATGACGGTTCAGGTACCGACCGTACCATCCTCTCTGGTATTGCTGCCTTCTATGAAGACCCCTCAGTTCTTGTGGGCAAACGTATCCTATTCGTTGCTAACTTCGAGCCTCGCAAGATGATGGGTATCGAGAGTCAGGGTATGATCCTCTCCGCTGTCGATTTCGACGAGAGCCTCAGCGTAGTGACCACTACGAAAGACGTAAAGCCAGGAAGCCAAGTTGGTTAATGGTTAAAGGTTAATGATTATTGGTTAGGGATATGCAGGCGATTATACTGGCAGCAGGCATGGGGCGTCGTTTGGGCGACTACACAAAGGACAATACCAAGTGTATGGTTCCTGTGAATGGCGTGCGACTAATTGACAGACTGTTAGGTCAGTTGGCCAAGCAGCAGTTGAAGCGCGTCATTATCGTCTTAGGCTATAAAGGTAAGGAGCTGCGCGAACACGTTGAGCAATTACGAATTACGAATTCCGAATTACAAACTCATGAATCGGAATTAAAAATTGAATTTGCCGAAAATCCCGTTTACGACAAGACCAATAATATCTATTCGCTGGCCATCGTTAAGGACAAGTTGCAGGAAGATGACACGCTGCTCATTGAGAGTGATCTCATCTTCAGTGAGCGGATCATTCCCATGATTGTCGACAATCCCTACCCCAACCTCGCCCTTGTTGCCAAATACGAGACGTGGATGGACGGAACGATGGTACGCCTGGATGACGAACAGAACATCGTGAACTTCATCTCGAAGGATGCCTTCGACTATAATGATGTCGACAGCTATTACAAGACGGTCAACATCTATAAGTTGAGTCGACAGTTCTCGCAACAGAAATACGTACCCTTCCTTGATGCCTATACAAAGGCTGTGGGTAACAACGAGTACTACGAGAACGTGCTGCGCATCATATCGTTGCTAAACAACCACGACATGAAGGCGCTGCCCATCGGCAACGAGAAGTGGTACGAAATAGATGACAAGCAGGATCTGGACATTGCCGAAGCGCTGTTTGCCGACGAGAAGGACGTTTTGCGCAAGTACTACGGACGCTATGGCGGTTTCTGGCGATTCCCACAGATGCTTGACTTCTGCTACCTGGTAAACCCCTACTTCCCCAGCCAGCGCATGAAAGACGAGCTACGTGCCAATTTCGATACGCTGCTGACGGAATACCCCTCTGGTATGAAGGTCAATACGCTTATCGCCAGCAAATGCTTTGGTGTCAGTGAGCCGTACATCGTACCTGGCAATGGTGCTGCAGAACTGATAAAAATAATAATGGGGGCCTCCCCCAACCCCTCCAAAGGAGGGGAGTGCCTGACGGGATTCGTGCGCCCGACGTTTGAGGAGTATCCAAATCGTTATGATAAGGATGCACAGGTGACGTTTGTACCACAGAACGAGGATTACCGCTATACGGCTGATGACCTAATGACGTTCTTTGGCGATAAGAATATCAGCCAGCTGATGCTCATCAACCCTGACAATCCATCGGGCAACTTCATTCCGAAAGACGATGTACTACGCCTGGCCCAGTGGTGTGAAGAACAGGGCATCCGTCTGGTGGTCGACGAGAGTTTTGTAGACTTTAGCCGCGACTATGCCACCAATTCGTTGCTCAGCGACGAAATACTCGAGACCTATCCTCACATGGCAGTGATGAAGAGCATTTCGAAGAGCTATGGTGTTCCTGGTCTACGTTTGGGCATTCTCTGTTCTGCCGATAAAGAGCTGATTGCGCATATCAAGAAAGAGGTCAGCATCTGGAACATGAACTCGTTTGCTGAGTTCTTCATGCAGATATATAATAAGTACGAGAAGGACTACCAGCGCGCCTGTGCTAAATTCGTGGCAGAGCGTGACAGCTTCGAGCAGCAGCTACGCCAGATTCCCTTCTTGCGGGTGATACCTACAGAAGCTAACTATTTCCTCTGCGAAGTGCTACCCCCGTACAAGGCCAGCGAGATTGTCATCTATATGCTGAAACAGCATAACATTCTGACGCGCGACTGTAGCTTGAAGCCAGGGCTCGACCCCAACAAGCAGTATATGCGCATTGCCGTCCGCAATCATGAGGACAACACACGACTGGTAGAAGGAATGTTGGCTTTTGGCCGTTAGCAATTAGCTATTAGCAAGATATGGGAGAAAAGCCAAAAGCCAAAAGCCAAAAGCGAATAACCATTTGTGGAGGCGGCAACCTCGGACATGTCGTAGCGGGGTTTGTAGCTGCACAAAAGAAGTATGAGGTGTGTCTGTTGACGCGACAGCCTGAACGCTGGAGCGAGGAGCTAACCATCGAAGCACCTGAGGACACCATTTACGTTGGTAGACTTAGCGGCATCTATAACAATGCCCGTCAGGCTGTTTGCGATGCCGACATCGTATTGTTGTGTCTTCCTGGCTACGGCATTCGAGATACCCTCCTTCAAATCAGAGATTTCCTGAGGCCCGATGCCGCCGTAGGCAGCGTGGTCAGCAGCACGGGTTTCTTCTTCCAAGCCATGGAACTGTTGCCAAAGACGCAGCCACTTTTCGGATTCCAGCGTGTGCCGTTCATCTCGCGCATCGAAGAATATGGTCATCGTGCCCGCCTGATGGGCTATAAGGACAGCTTAGAACTTGCCATTGAGCGTGCCTCCCAACCAGAATTACTGAAAGACACCTTGTCCGACATGCTACGCACACCCATCCATCTGTTGCAAAGCCATTATGAGGTGAGTTTATCGAATAGCAACCCGCTACTCCATCCCTCGCGCCTCTATTCGTTGTGGAAAGATTGGCATCCCGGCATCATCTATGACCGCATACCCATGTTCTATGAAGAGTGGACGGAAGAGGCTGCCCAACTCTATATCAACATGGACAACGAACTTCAGGCCTTGCTTACACAATTGCCCGTCAGCAAAGGCAGCATAGCCACTGTACTCGACTATTACGAAAGCACAGATGCACCCTCCTTGGCTCGCAAGTTGCAAAGCATCGAGGCTTTCAAGGGTATTATAGCACCCATGAAACCCGTAGAAGGAGGCTTCATTCCCGACTTCCACAGCCGTTACTTCACAGAGGACTTCCCCTATGGACTCGCTTTCATACATCGCCTAACTCACGAGAAAGGCATCCCCTCGCCCACCATAGACCACATATACGAGTGGGGAACAAGAAACATTACTTGAAAAGAAATAACAGTTATATTGAAAAAAAATGAAAATACTACACCTATTTTGTTTAGACTGCACTTTACTCCTTATGTCTGCCGTTGCCCATGCACAAGGTACGTATGTGATGCATGTCGCCACCAAATACGGTCAAACAACTTTTGATACCGAAATAGTTGACAGCATCTATTTCAGTGATGAGGAGAGTCAACAGCCTGCCATCACGATGGAAAGCATAAAAGTATTCCAAGAGCAACAGAACATGTATCCATCTGATCTCTTTACACAGTCGCTCATCATGTGTCATCGTGGTCTGGGAGGCTTCCCAGAGAACACGAAAGAAGCTTTGGAAGCAGCCATTAAGGTAGGATATAAAATGGTAGAATGCGACATCGCCCGCACTAAAGACGGTATTTTCGTTTTACAGCACGATGCCACCATTGACCGCTGTAGCAATGGTAAGGGAAGAGTTGATAGCCATACTTTTGCAGAACTGCAGAAGTTAGATTTTGGCTCATGGTACAACTCCGACTTTTCTTACGTCCGTATCGCTGCTTTAGAAGATATCATCAAGCTCTGCAAACGCAAGAACGTGATTTTGGAACTGGATATTGCCGACGATGACCGCTTTTGCGATGAATATGTTGCCGACCTATTCAAACTGGTACAGAAACATGGCATGCTGTCACGCACCGTGTTCTGCGCAAAAAAGTCCCGTCTGGAGGTTTTGCAGAATATTAGTAGTTGCGTATGTATTTCTGTCTCAGGGGTTACTAATACGAAAACTGCTAAAGAAGCCTTGGAACTTAAACCTAAAGCCTTGAGCATCAATGTTTCTATCCCGTTTACAAACATCACTCCAGAATTATGTGAGTATGTTCATAATATGGGAATGTATGTCAAGACATGGACTTATAACAGAGATTCGGATATGGATGAGGCCTTTGCTAAAGGTGCCGACTACGTCATCGTGAAAAATGTTATTCCAACGAATAACATTAAAGCCAATAAGCCTCAAAATGATGAGTGACACGCTGTTCTACTGGAGGTAACGTCATATAATCACCGTATGTATGTTCCAAGTAATCCTTATAGCCCACCATCGTCTTATATATCCTGCCTTCGAACTCGATGTCTACTGAAGAGACTATATCCTCTGCAGGAAAACAACCTTTTATCTTAGGGCCGGCCTCTGTCATATTACAAACAGTATGTGTTGGTTCTGCCAACACAATCAAACGATAGATTTTCCGTTCTATCTGTCTGACTGTCAAAGGCCAACATTTATAGACCCAATAAGCCAGTCGCGACTGCAGGGGATTGTTATTTGAAATCTTACAACGACGAATCTTATACCATAATTTTTTCTGTTTGAAAATACGCTCTCGCTCCTGCAGGTCGTCAGTAACATAGTCAACAGGGAAGATATCCATATAGACGCCTATCTCATACCCCTCGGTCTCTTTCTCTACCATCTTGGTACGCAGGTCGACAACCTTGGCAAAGGTGTAGTAATAATGAGGCTCTGTGCTTGGGTTAATGGCGCGATAGATACCCTTTGCATCGGAATACGTCTGTAAGAATTGTTCATAGTCCTTGCGAGGCATATAGATATCGATATCATCGTCCCAAGGGATATAGCCCTTATGGCGCACAGCACCTATCAGCGTACCGCTCGACAGGAAATAATGCAGCCCATGTTGCTCACAAAAACGATGGACCTCGTCGAGAATGCCCATCTGTATCTGGCGCAACTCCTGAATATCTGTAATTTTCTTCATAAGCTATGAGCGTCCGAACAGCCATTTCTTGAAGAACGGGCTGATGCGAAGAATATTTGATGTGATGATACAGAAACCGATGATAATCAGTCCGACAATGACGGACAACGTGATGTCAATGACAAAATTATGCGAGTGGGCATTGAAGAAGGAACCCAAGCCCGGTAAATCGGGGATAAAGATAAAGTGAAGCAGGTAAATGTCCAACGTGCGGCGTCCGATATACTGCAGAGACACACCGATGGGAGACAGTTTTGTGAAGTACTGTTGATAATGACGGAAATACATAAATGTAATGGTCAGTAGTCCAAACTTTGCCACCGTCAGCGGCACGATGGCCCATGCCATACGCATAGTGTGCCACTTCAAGGCATCGACCGTAGCGAAGACAACAATGATTATAACCATGGGGAAAAACCACTTCGAGTCCATCAGCCGCTGCCACTTATCCCAGTAGCGATGTACGATATTGCCATATAGGAAGAAGGGAAAATAAAGCAGCAGTTGCCCTAAACTACTGTCCATCATAAAATAATATGTAGCCGTCTTGGCGCCCTTGTATCCCAACGCCCACGAGAAATACTTGGGCTGGTAGCAACTCTCGTAAAATGCCAGCGACACAAGAAACAGCAGGGTGATAGGGACCCATGACTTCCAAGGCAGCTTACTTTCCAAGTAGGAGAACACATAATAGACGATAAACATATAGAGCAAGACGATGGTGAACCAGTAGCCACCCTTGTAAGGCGAATGAAAGCTCGTCTCCATCGCAGGTAACACATGTTTGTTCAAGATGGCCATCGCCAGGCAGAAGAACACTATGGTCGGAATGGTCTGTACCTTCAGCTTTTTCCAAATCAAGGAGCCGAAGTTACGCATATTCCATACTTGTGATGCCTTATATGCCAAGAACCCGCTGACAAAGAAGAACAGCGGCATGCGGAACAATACGAGGAAGGGCATCGATGACGAATGACGCCACGATTCACCGAAGCCCATTTCTGCCACATGATAGGCCACAACCAGTATCATAGTGAATCCTCGCAGGGCATCAAGCCACTCCAAACGGGGCTTTTTAACTTTTTCTATTTCAGTCATGGGTGCAAATTTAGTGAATAAATTTGGAACTTCAAAATTATTTGTTTACTTTTGCACTTTAGAATGGAAAACCTGAAGGAAAAGACGGCAAAAAGTATTGCTTGGGGTGCCATTAACAATGGTACCACCCAAGTGCTGAATCTCATATTCGGCATTGTCCTGGCACGGAAACTGTCAGAGGCCGACTACGGCATTGTGGCCCTGATCACCATCTTTACAACACTGGCCGGCTGTTTGCAGAGTGCAGGTTTCTCACAGGCCTTGGCTAACCTAAAGCCGCCCACATTTCGTGATTACAATGCGGTCTGCTGGTTCAACATCTTAGCTGGTTTCTCGATATACGCCATCCTGTTCCTCTGTGCCCCGCTGCTTGCCTATTTTTTCAAGTTGCCCGTACTGACTGACGTGTCACGACTGGCCTTTCTGACCATTCCCCTTTCTGCACTGGGTATTGTGCCCAATGCCAAGTTATGGATTGAACTGCGTAATCGTGAATTGGCCATCGCTGCTATAGTGTCCTTACTGCTGTCTGGCTCGACAGGCATGTGGCTTGCCTTTCATGACTATGGCTACTGGAGTCTGGTGTGGCAGCAACTCATTTTTATAGGATCAAGTACTCTCATCAAATACGGCTTCACCCGATGGATGCCCAAGCTGCCCGTCGACTTCAGTCCCATCAGGCGGATGTTCGGATTCTCGTCGAAGCTGCTCCTGACAAACATTCTAACCGTCGCCAGCCAGCATGTGCAAACCTTCATCTTCGGAAAGCTGCTGCCCATCAATACGGTGGGACAGTTTAGTCAGGCCAACAAATGGAACACGATGGGTCATTCATTCATTTCGAACACGATGGCTCAGGTGGCACAGCCCGTGCTTACCAATGCCGACAACGAAGAAGGGCGTCAGGAACGGGTTTTTAGAAAAATGCTGCGTTTCACGTCACTGGTATGTTTTCCCCTGATGTTCGGACTGGCCTTAGTGGCTCATGAATTCATCATCGTCACCATTGGCGAGAAATGGGAGCCTTCCGTCATTCTGCTGCAACTGTTGTGTATCGGTGGTGCCTTTATTCCTCTGCAGACGCTCTACCAGAACCTCATCATCAGCCGCGGACGTTCTGACAGTTATCTGCGACTGGTAGCTTTACAGATTGTGTTGCAGATTGTGCTGACCCTCAGTCTGGCTCCTTGGGGCATCACGGCTATGGTGGCAGGCTTCTCGGCACTAAACGTGCTGTTTAGCGCCTGCTGGCATTATGCCCTACAGCGCATACATCCCCTGCCTGCCTTCGACGTGCTGAAAGATACGATGCCCTTTGCCCTGATTGCAGCCATCGTTATGCTGGCCACCCACTATGCCACGCTGTCTGTCACCTCTCTCTGGCTGCTCCTGTTGACGCGTATCATCATAGCTGCTGCGCTCTACTTTTTGGTTATGCGACTGCTGAATGTGGCTATCCTCAAAGAGTGTCTGCAATTTGTAAAAGTAAAAAAGGGAAAAGGGGAAAGGTAAAATTGTAAAAAGTAAATGGAGATTTCTATCATCATACCCGTCTACAACAAGGCTGACTACATTGACGGATGCCTGGGATGTCTGCTGCAACAGGACTTCGACAGTTTCGAAGTCATCTGTGTCTGCGACGGTAGTACCGACAACTCTGGCGACATCTGCGATGAGTGGGCAGCTAAGGACCAGCGCATCCGTGTCATCCATAAAGACAATGGTGGGGTAACAGCCGCCCGCAGAAGAGGTGTGGAAGAGGCTCAAGGCAAGTACGTGATGTTTGTCGATGCCGACGACAAGCTGCTTTCTGGAGCCCTGACGACGATGTATCAAGCCATCGAACAGTCGCAGGCCGACGAGGTGATAGCCACGTTTACCACGCACGAGGGTGTTCCCTCACCCATCGTATATCAAGGCTTTACGCCTGTTGAACCGCTCATCAAGGCGATTATCACATCGAAGAATCGATTCCCAGTGCTCTGGAGCATCATTTTCCGTCGTGAACTGTTAACGGACGTACTCGATATTCCTCGTGAGATTATTGAGGGTGAAGACAAGCTGATGCAGGTCAAAATCCTGATGAAGCAGCCGAAGGTATTCTTCATTCCACAGCCTGTCTATTGTTACACATTGGGTGTACCGAATTCGCGTCGTCATACGCTGGAACGTGAGCAACTCTACGACCAACTGCTATTACAGACATTAGGACGGCGTGCAACAGACTTCACCGATGCCTTAACCCTGCATAAACTCAAGGAATATGAACGGTTCATCAACGACGGTATCTATGGTGTCAGGAAGGCTTACTACAAGTCAGCCATCGGCAAGCCATCATCGTCCATTCCGCTTTACGACCGTTTGGTATTTGCACTGCCACCTGTGCTGGCTCGTCCCGTTATCAAGCTTTATCGCACTTTTATTAACATCAAGCAAAAAGGATTATGACAAAACACCCCTATAAGACTGACATTGCTGTATTGATGCTGTTCTTTACCCGTAGCGACACGTTCCAGAAAGTGTTTGACGAAGTCAGGAAGGCTCGTCCCTCCCGCCTGTTCCTCTTTCAGGACGGACCACGAGGCGAGCGCGATATGACTGGCATTGAGGCTTGCCGACAAATCGTGAGCGACGACCAGATCGACTGGGAGTGCGAGGTACATCGCAACTATCAGGAACAGAACCTGGGGTGTATGGTGGCAGGCTATACCAGTCATCAGTGGGCTTTCTCGCTGGCCGACAAGTGTATGGTGCTAGAAGATGACGTCGTGCCTTCGCAGTCGTTCTTTCCTTTCTGCAAGGAGATGCTTGACCGTTACGAGAACGATGAGCGCATCACGATGGTATCGGGCTTTAACGTTGACGAAGTAACCCCCAATATGCCTTACGACTATTTCTTCACGTCAGCCTTCAGCATCTGGGGCTGGGCATCGTGGCGCAGGGTTGTAGAGCAATGGGATGAGAAATATACGTTCTTAGACGATGCTTTCAGCATGAAGCAACTCGATGCTCTTATCAAACAGCGTGGCTATCGCAAGAGCTTCATCAAGATGTGCAAAGACCATCGTGACAGCGGCGATCCGCAGTTCGAAAGTGTGTTCTGGGCTACGATGCTCTTCAATAGCGGTATGGCCATCATGCCGTCGAAGAATATGATTAATAATGTCGGTGCATCGGCTGACTCGTCACATTATTCTGAGTTCAAGACCATGCCACGTCGTCTGAAGCAGCTCTTCACGATGAAGCGTTATGACCTGGACTTCCCGTTACGTCATCCGCGTTATGTCATTGAGGAAGTGGGCTATTGGAAGCGCATGTACAAGACAAACGGCTGGGGCTACCCGTGGGTGAAGATTGGTCGTTCGCTAGAAGAGTTATGGCTGAACCTGCGCTATGGCAATGTGCGCTTCATCACCAAGTCGATAGCGCGTCGACTGCGCATCCTGACAGGACAGGAGAAGTTCAGTTAACCGTAATACTCCCGTACCAGCGACTCTATCTTTGCAGGTACGAGACTCTCTATACTTTCGCCTTTCCTGATACGCTCCCTGATTTCCGTGCTCGACACTGGCAACAGAGGGACGTCAATCGTTCCTGGGTATTCGCCACGGGGATAGACGATAATATCATGATGCCATAATATATCTTTCCAGTGGCGCCAACGCTGAAAGTGGGCCCAATTGTCGCCACCTATTAATAATATAAAGGTATCGTCAGGATAATCCTTACTCAGATTTTGCAAGGTGTTCCACGTATAGCTGGGCTTCGGCAGGTGGAACTCATAGTCACAAGCCTTCACGCCCTCAACACCCTCCAGTGCCTTCTGAGCCATCTCCAGCCGCAGGTCATCAGCCAGCAAGTCTGTATCGTTGCGTTTCAATGGATTCTGGGGTGACACCATCAACCACACCTCATCCAGCCCGCATTGCTTCTGCACCGCCTGTGCCAAAGCAATATGACCTGTGTGTATAGGATTAAATGAGCCACCGAAGATTCCTATTAACCTCCCCCGACCCCTCCCAAGGAGGGGAGTGGCTTGCGCTATAGAATTATTCATTCAGGAACTGTTCTACAACTTGCAATGTCTCCCGCTTAGCAGTTTCCAAATCGTCGTTTACGATGATATGGTCAAATTGGGGGGCGAAAGTCATCTCATACTCTGCTTTAGCCAGACGCTCGGCGATGGCCTCAGGCGTATCAGTGCCACGTCCTTCCAAGCGACGACGCAGTTCCTCGACAGAAGGAGGCTGGATAAACAAGCTCAACGCCTCGTCACCATAATATTTCTTGATATTTACGCCACCTTTCACGTCCACGTCAAACACCACGTTTTGTCCTGCCTCACGCTGATTCTCCACCTGCTGTTTCAGTGTACCATAAAAACGGTCATGATAGACCTCTTCGTATTCCAGGAATTCATCATTCTGAATCTTTGCCTTGAATTCCTCAGGTGTCAGGAAAAAATATTCCACCCCATTCTGTTCCGTACCACGCGGCGCTCTTGACGTACACGAAATCGAGAAGTACAGCTTCAGCTCCGGATGCTCCTGCATCAACCACTGTACAATGGTCGACTTGCCGCTACCACTGGGAGCCGAGAAAATGATTAACCTCCCCCGACCCCTCCCAAGGAGGGAAGTGCCTTGCGAATTGCTTTCTTTAGATTGAGCCATATTATCTTTGTTTTTTATTACTTCCTTAATTTTGTCGAGTACACCTTCGATATTACCAAGAACTTCCTCATTAGTGAAACGAATCACCTCGAAACCATATTGATATAAATACTGGGTACGTTCTTCATCTGAGACCTGTTGATTCCCAATAAAATGATAGCCTCCATCAACCTCGACAACCAGTTGTTTCTCTAAACAGACAAAATCTGGTATATAACCAAAAACAGGATGTTGACGCCGGAATCGCACTCCGAGATTCTTGTTTCTGAGACATTCCCACAATGCCGATTCTGCAGGTGTCATGTACCTACGATTATTCTTCGCATTTTTTAGAAGTAATTTGTAAATACTCCCATCGGTAGTCTCATACCGAAACCTTCCCATTCCTTTTCAAGTTTAATCCAATGCGCCAGCCCACTCCCCTCCTTGGGAGGGGTCGGGGGAGGTTTTAAAGTGCATTCAGCACTTGTTCCTTGATTTGTTCCAGTTCGTCCTTCATCATCACTACAATGTTCTGCATCTCGGCCTGATTCGACTTCGAGCCAGTGGTGTTGATTTCGCGTCCCATCTCCTGAGCGATGAAGCCCAGCTTCTTGCCCTGCCCTGCAGCATCGGCCATCGTCTCGCGGAAGTACTTCAGGTGGTTGGCCAGACGTTGCTTCTCCTCGCTGATGTCCAGCTTCTCAATATAGTATATCAACTCCTGCTCCAAACGGTTCTTGTCGTACTCAGCACCAGGAATCTGTTTCAGACCTTCTACAATACGACTACGGATCTTCTCCACACGAGCTTTTTCGTAAGGTTCAATACTTGCCAACAACTGCTCAATATTATCTATCTTCTCGGCAAACTTCTTCTGAAGAGCAGCACCCTCCTGCGTACGGAAGTCCACCAGGGCCTTTACTGCGTCACAGACACCCTGACGGGCTGCAAGCCACTCTTCGTCACCCAACACCTCGACCTCCGTTTTTGTCAGCACGTCAGGCATGCGCACTAAAGTCTGCATCCAGTCAATACCAGACATCTGGTGTTCCTCGGCAAATCCCTTTAACTGCTTGTAGTAGCCCTCCATCAATGCCGTATTCACTGGTGCAGCCTCCGCAGCGGCATCTTTCTCTATCCAAATGGCAAACTCCACCTTACCACGCTGTAACTGCTCGGCAATCAACTGGCGAATCTCCATCTCCTTCTCACGATAAAGTGGTGCGATACGCGTGGTCAGGTCAAGCTGCTTTGAGTTCAGCGACTTGATTTCAACATTAATCTTCTTTCCCTTGTAGGCCACGACAGTCTTGCCATAGCCCGTCATTGATTGTATCATATATCTAAATATCTTTTAATTTGAGCGCAAAGTTACGAAAAAAGCTTGTAAAGAACAACGGATTTTGGAGAATTAACGCATTTCGGTCTAAAATAAAGGCAAAACGGGGAATAATGAGGAAGTACAAATACGGGGGTAACGCAAAAATCGAAGGATTGGTGAAGGAGTTCTGTTGCCATATCGTAACCCTGAAATGATCTTGAGAACGGGGTAAAACATTGTATTACAAGCCTACTGTCCGATGAACTTGCTCAACCTTGGTGTGCAGCGACTCCCTTTGCGGCATTGGGGCCATAAAGAGGTAGTAGGCTACCCCTATTGTGGCATCGTGTAAACATCTGTCCATTTCTTGTGTCCTCTAATTTTTCCTACGACACATTCAAAGAAGAGTTCAACCAACAGATATAGAAAAAGGAAAAAGAACATGGCCAAGAATTCATTTTAGTCTTCTTTTAGGTAAAACCTATAGTTTTTCTCCATTTAATTAGGTAATATCAGTTTTATTGTGTATATTTGCGCTCAAATACTGAACATCATATGTCAAATAATGGAAGAAAAGAGGCATTAAACCGTTTAAAGGTAGTCCTCGTAGAAAAAGGAAAGACCAGCCGATGGTTGGCAGAGCAGTTAGGCAAAACTGAGCATACCATCTCCAGATGGTGCCAAAATAAAACTCAACCCTCCGTTGCACAGTTAAACGAGATTGCACAAGTTTTGAATGTAGATGTAAGGAATTTGATTAATCCGACAAAAGAAGAGTAATTATGGGAACGAATTTCTTTACGAACGAAGACCAGAATACCCTTCTTGAGAAAATCGAGGGTATATTTAAATATAAAAAGGTGTATTTCTTCGATGCGCTCGTAGGCTATTTTCGGGCTTCTGGATATTTTAGAATCCGAAAGTTTATTCAGCAGACTCCGAAAATTAGGATTCTTGTGGGAATTAATGTGGATAAACTAACCTATCAGGCTAATCAGCAAGGACTATTGTTCAATCCAAATGCCGAGCAGTCGCAAGAAGAGTTCTTCAAAGAAATAAAGAAGAATATTCAAGAAGCCAAGTACGATAAGGAAGTAGAGGAAGGAATGTATCAATTCATTGAGGACATTATGACTCGTAGAATTGAAATGCGCATTCACCCCAAACAGAATATACACGCCAAGATTTATATATTCAGGGAAGAAGTGTATCATCCGCATGGGTATGGTTCTGTGATTACGGGCTCCAGTAATCTGACGGAAGCTGGACTTGAGAAGAATTTTGAGTTTAATGTAGAACTGAGATATGATGATGACATACAGTTTGCCACAGAAACATTTGAAAAGTTGTGGGCAGAGTCAGTGGAGATAGATTTGACTCATATTGAGAAAATAAAGAAAGAGTCCTATTTGAATCCGGATTTCACTCCCTATCAGGTTTATTTGAAGTTCTTGTTGGAGTATTTTGGCAAGAGTATTGATTTCGATCCTAATTCTGTCTCAGATTTACCTAAGGGATATAAAAAACTATCATATCAGGTTGATGCCGTTAATGATGGCTATGCTAAGATGATGAAGCATAACGGCTTCTTCTTGTCCGATGTTGTCGGTTTGGGGAAGACTGTTGTGGCAGCTCTTATTGCTAAAAAGTTTTTCTTCTCAAATGGTTTCCCAACCTATCGTTCACATACGCTGGTAATTGTTCCCCCAGCATTAAAAGAAAATTGGGAAGACGCTTTGTCAACATTCAAAATAGATAATTATAAAATAGTTACTAACGGCAGCCTACATAAGATTAAAGATGCTGGCCTATTCGATTTGGTGATTGTCGATGAGGCTCATAAATTCAGGACAGATACAGCGTCTATGTATAACGAACTTCAGAAGATATGTAAGACTAAAACCAGACGCCAGCATCCAGACGGAACGTTTTATGACAAGAAAGTAATTCTTGTGTCTGCAACACCTCTGAACAATCGCCCTGAAGATATTGCCAATCTGGTGTATCTGTTTCAGGATTCAAAAGACAGCACTTTAGAAGAAAGTAATCTGCAACGATTCTTCCGTGAACAAATCGATAAATATCGTAAGTTAAAGAAAGAACAGAACATGGATTTAATTTCGCAAGAAGTCAAGGCCATATATGAAAAGATTCGTGTCAAGGTCGTAGAACCATTGACAGTACGCCGTACAAGAACTGACCTTATGGAGAATGAGGCTTATCGAAAGGATTTGGCAGAACAGGGCGTTGTATTCCCAGATGTTCATGCTCCTGAGAAGATTTGGTATCAGTTGGATGCTACGCTTAATGAATTATACGACCGAACTATCAAGATGCTGAGCAAGACAGATGAAGGTTTGACCTATTATCGATACCAGGCCATAAAATATCTGCGTGCAGACAAGAAAAAGAAGTATAAGAAGGCAGACATGATATCTATGCAGTTGGCCACCATAATGAAAACTCTATTGGTAAAACGTATTGATAGTAGTTTCTATGCCTTTAAACAATCGTTGAAGAGATATTATGAGGCTAATCATGTAATGCTTCAGATGTTTGAGAATGGAACGATATATATTGCTCCCAATCTGAAAGTCAACGAACTGCTCAGTAATGGGAAAGAGGATGAATTGATAAAATTGATAGATGAGTCAATATATACAGATCCAACCATTGAGATTTGTACTCCAGAGGATTTTGAAGATGGCTTCAAAGAAGGTATCGAGCATGATGAGCAGATACTGAGGAAGTTGGTAGAAGATTGGGATAAGGTAGAAGACGATCCCAAACTGAGTATATTCTTAGACTATCTGAAAACCACCTTGTTTGATAAGGAAATCAATCATGAGGGGAAACTACTTGTATTCTCAGAGAGTAAGGAAACAACAAACTATCTTTTTGAGGCATTGAAGAAAAATGGCTATCACCGTGTTATGGCTGTTCGGAGTGACAATAGAAATGAA
>Ga0265298_10005835_pt1 | contig 15321 bp, 16 predicted proteins | sample AusTroGonzalo_MG_3_FD_193486 | JGI IMG/M metagenome (GOLD analysis project Ga0265298, IMG submission 193486) | Bovine rumen microbial communities from tropical cattle in Woodstock, Queensland, Australia - Gonzalo_01 | ecosystem: Host-associated > Mammals > Digestive system > Stomach > Rumen ... | reverse complement strand
TCAAAGATCACTTTCTCATGCTTAACAAGGGGCTCCCCCTCGAAAGCGGATGCAAAGGTACAACTATTTTTCGAACTGGCAAATAATTTTGCAACTTTTTTTCAAGAAAAATACAAAAATAAACGGAACTTGACCGAAATCAAGTCCCGTAAAAACATATACCTTATTATATATACACGCGCGAGGAATTTTTCACCCCGTTCAACTCTTATTTTTGTTCAAATAAGAACTGCCACTATAACGTCGCTGTAGTGCCGAGTGAAAGGCAGTAAGGTGCCGGGTAAAGTTAAAATCCTGCCGGGATTCATTAAATTCCTGGCAGGATTTGTTATAATCATGTCAATATTTGATAAAATCACGTCATGATTATATATTTTTCAGATGTTTTGATTATCTTTGCAACATCATCAAAACAATTTTCATTATGAACGCGAAATATATCAAGCAAGAGATTGCCGATTTGAATGGTACGGGACAGACGCAGGCCTACTACAAGATGAAGCTGACACCAATGAGTTTCGAGCAGTTTGTGAGACAGTGTGCAAGCGAAGGCAAGATGGAAGAATCCCAAATCATAGGCGTCCTATCGCTGGTGAGCAAGAAATTAGCTCTCTGTATGGCAGAAGGCCGTTCTGTAAAGCTCGACGGCATCGGCTCTTTCCATGCAAAGCTTGGGATGAGGAGAAACGCGTTGCAAGATGCCTTCGAGGAGGGCGAGCCCAGTCATAATGCCAAAAACATCCAAGTGACGGGCGTGTCGTATAGAGCCGACCCTGCCCTCATTAATAAGACTTGTCAGATATGTGTGTTAGAAAAAGGTGGTGTAAGCCGACTTCGTAAGACCAAACTTACACTTGAGGAGCGCATCCAGAAAGCTCTTAACTTCCTTGAAAAGAATATGTTCATGAGGGTACCTGACTATGTGAGGTTGACAGGTCTCTCACGTTCAGTAGCAACCAAAGAACTACGGCAACTGGCGCTCAACCCCTCATCGGGTATTGCAAGCAAGGGAAGGCGCAGCCAGAAGTACTATGTGCTGAGGAAATAAGCATTGCTACGTCTATTTCTGACAAAACGATGGAAACACGTCAGGTATTCATACAAGATTATCTGCAAAAATATGCAGAAATATTTGGTCAATTGCAAAGAATTATATAATTTTGCAGCCGGTTTTGTATAAATATACCGACATGAAAGTAAAGAACAACAGATTGGAAGCGCTCCGAATGATTATTTCGAGCCAGCAACTGGGAAGTCAAGAAGAGTTACTAACAGCCTTGCAACGTGAGGGGTTCAAGCTGACACAAGCCACATTGAGTCGCGACCTAAAGCAGTTGAAGGTTGCCAAAGCCGCATCCATGAGCGGTAACTACGTGTATGTACTGCCGAACGAAACGATGTACAAGCGTGTCAGCACTCCGCACCAGGTAAGGGAGATGATGCAAGTTCCGGGGTTCGTATCCATCAATTTCTCCGGCAACATGGGTGTTATCAAGACCCGTCCTGGCTACGCCAGTTCAATTGCATGGAATATTGACAATAGTGACATCCCCCAGATATTGGGAACTATTGCCGGTGACGATACGATATTCATCGTCATCAAACAAGGATATACGGAAAAAGAAGTTATCGACGCTCTCAGTGAAGTAGTGCCGAACATGAGATAGTTGAAAGTTAAAAGATTAATGGAACAGAAAGAAGAAATTGAAGTGTTGGTAGCAGGCCCCGAGCACGAGGTCTATGTGGATACCATACTGCAGACGATTGCTGATGCTGCAAAAGTACGCGGTACTGGTATTGCCAAACGAACACACGAATACTTGGCTACAAAAATGAAGGAGGCAAAAGCAGTGATAGCCCTCTGCGGAGGACGCTTTGCCGGCTTTAGTTATATTGAGACATGGGGCAATAAACAATACGTAACGACGAGTGGTCTGATTGTCCATCCCGACTTCCGCGGCCGCGGCGTAGCAAAGAAAATCAAGGACATGACATTCTCGCTGGCCCGTACACGTTGGCCACATGCCAAGATATTCTCGCTAACCAGTGGCGCAGCGGTGATGAAGATGAACACAGAACTGGGCTATCAGCCCGTGACATTCGCCGACTTGACAGACGACGAGGCTTTCTGGCGCGGCTGCGAGGGATGCATCAATGTGGATGTGCTACACCGCACAGGCCGTAAATACTGCATCTGCACGGCCATGCTGTATGACCCCGAAGAACATCTGCCCGCCAAGATACCCGAGGAGGTCATTGAGCGCATCAAGCAGTTGGACGAAAAGTAAAAAAGTAAAAAAGAAAAAAGTAAAAAGGTATAAAAATATGGCAAATAAAAAAGTAGTAGTAGCTTTTTCCGGTGGACTTGACACCAGCTACACCGTAATGAAACTTACACAGGACGGTTGGGACGTATATGCAGCTTGCGCCAACACTGGCGGATTCAGTGCAGAACAGTTGAAGACCAACGAGGAAAACGCCTATAAACTGGGCGCCAAAGCCTACGCAACACTTGACGTGACGCAGGAATACTACGAGAAATCGCTGAAGTACATGATCTTCGGCAACGTACTGCGTAACAACTGCTACCCCATCTCGGTGAGCAGCGAGCGCATCTTCCAGGCCATTGCCATCGCACGCTACGCTAAAGAGATTGGTGCCGATGCCATTGCCCATGGCTCGACAGGTGCCGGTAACGACCAGATTCGTTTCGATATGACATTCCTCGTCATGGCTCCTGGTGTGGAGATTATCACACTGACCCGTGACAAGAAGCTGACACGTAAGGAGGAAGTGGATTACCTGAACGAGCACGGTTTCTTTGCCGACTTCACAAAACTGAAGTACTCGTACAACGTCGGAATCTGGGGCACCAGCATCTGTGGCGGCGAACTGCTTGACCCGACACAGGGACTGCCCGAGGATGCATACCTGAAACACGTAACAGCCAAGGAACAGGAATCGCTGTTGAAGATTCAGTTCGAAAAGGGTGAGATTGTCGGCGTGAACGGCGAGCAGTTCGACGACAAGGTAAAGGCCATTCAGAAGATTGAGGAGATTGGTGCTTCATACGCTATTGGCCGTGATGCCAACGTCGGTGATACGATTATCGGCATCAAGGGCCGTGTGGGTTTCGAAGCTGCCGCTCCGAAGCTTATCATTGAGGCACACCGTCTATTGGAGAAGTCAACCCTGTCGAAATGGCAGCAGTACTGGAAGGACCAGGTAGCCAACTGGTACGGTATGTTCCTGCACGAGAGCCAGTATCTGGAGCCTGTGATGCCCGACATCGAGGCCATGCTGACCAGCAGCCAGCGTAACGTGACGGGTACGGCCATCCTGAAACTGCGTCCCTACGGTTTCGAGACAGTGGGTATTGACTCCGATAATGACCTGACGAAGAGCAAGCTCGGCGAATACGGCGAGACACAGACGGGCTGGACGGCTGACGAAGCCAAGGGCTTCATTAAGGTTAGCTCTACCCCACTCCGCGTTTATTACGGAATACATAAGGACGAAAAAAGATGATTAAAGTAGGAATCTTAGGTGCGGCAGGCTACACGGGTGGTGAACTTATCCGTGTTCTGCTGAATCACCCCGAGGCAGAAATTGTTTTTGCGAATTCGGAGAGTAATGCAGGGAATCTTGTGAGCGATGTTCATGAGGGACTTGTCGGTGACACTGAATTGCGGTTTACCGACGAGATGCCCTTTGAGCAGGTTGATGTGGTATTCTTCTGCTTCGGCCACGGAAAGAGTGAACAGTTCCTGAAAGAGCATTCGATTCCCGCCAACGTAAAGATTATCGACTTGGCACAGGACTTCCGCCTCAAAGGTAACCATGACTATGTCTATGGCCTACCTGAAATCAACAAGTCCGAGATACAACAGGCACAGCATGTCGCTAACCCGGGATGCTTTGCCACCGCCATCCAGCTGGCCCTGTTGCCTGCTGCAAAGATGGGTCTACTGACCAAGGACGTTGCCGTGAATGCCATCACCGGTTCTACGGGTGCCGGCCAGAAGCCAGGTGCCACCACTCATTTCTCATGGCGCAACAACAACCTGAGTATCTACAAGGCCTTCACGCACCAGCATCTGGCAGAGATTAAGCAGAGTCTTATCCAGTTACAGGGCGTATTAGATGCGGACATTGACTTCATCCCCTACCGTGGTGACTTTGCACGTGGTATCTTCTGTACAGCGGTCATCAAGACAGATGCCGATGGCAACGACATCATCGCAACGTACAAGACATTCTACAAAGACGCGGCATTCACGCACTACACGGAGAAGGGTATCGACCTGAAGCAGGTGGTAAATACGAACAAGGCACTGGTACACGTCGATGTCTTTGAAGGAAAAGTCCTCGTCACGTCAGCCATTGACAACCTGCTGAAAGGCGCTGTCGGTCAGGCCGTACAGAACATGAACCTGATGTTCGGTATCGACGAGACAGCTGGCTTGTGCCTGAAAGCAAGTGCATTTTAATTGAGAATTGATAATTTGCATCATATGAAACTATTTGACGTTTATCCCCTCTTCGACGTAAATATTGTCAAGGGACAGGGCTGTAAAGTCTGGGACGACAAGGGACAGGAGTACTTGGACTTGTACGGTGGACACGCCGTCATTTCCATTGGACATTCACACCCGCATTATATTAAGAAGGTAGAAGAACAGCTACAGAAGATAGCGTTCTACTCAAACTCCGTCATTAACAAGCTACAGGTAGAACTGGCAGAACGTCTGGGACGTATCTCCGGCTATGAAGACTACCAGCTGTTTCTTATCAACAGCGGTGCCGAGGCAAATGAGAATGCCTTGAAGTTGGCTTCATTCAAGAATCCAACATGTACTCGCATTCTTGCCTGTGAGCATTCGTTCCACGGTCGTACGTCGTTGGCTGTCGAGGTAACGAACAATCCTAAGATTGTCGCACCGCTAAACGACAACCACCATGTGCGCTTCCTGCCATTAAATGACTTGGAGCCGTGGGTACGCGAACTATCGCGTGGCGGCGTGGCGGCTGTCATCCTCGAACCGATACAGGGCGTCGGCGGTGTCCAGATGGCTACGCCAGAGTTCGCCAAGAACCTGGCATATGCCTGCAAACGTTTCGGTGCTGTGCTTATTTGCGACGAGATACAGTGCGGATATGGCCGTAGCGGCAAGTTCTTTGCACACCAGTGGTTGGGCATCAAGCCTGACATCATTACCGTGGCCAAGGGTATTGCCAATGGTTTCCCCATGGGTGGCGTACTCATCAGTCCTGAATTCGAACCCGTTTACGGTCAGCTGGGTACGACATTCGGTGGCAACCACCTGGCATGTGCAGCAGCACTGGCCGTGCTCGACGTATTCGAACAGGAAAACATCGTGCAGAACGCCGATACCGTAGGTTCATACCTGATAGAGCAACTGAAGAACATCGACTCGCCCCACATCACTGATATCCGTGGACGCGGTCTGATGATAGGTATCGACCTTGACATTGCCCACAAGGGTGTACGCCAGAAACTCATTTCACAGGAGCACTGTTTCACCGGCTGTGCGGGAACAAACGTGCTACGTCTGTTACCCCCGCTTTGCCTGACAAAGGAAGAGGCAGACGAATTCATTGACAAACTGAAGAAAACTTTATCATCATTATGAAAATAGCAATTATCGGAGCTGGTGCCATGGGTGGTGCCATAGCAGAAGGACTCATCAAGGGTCAGTATGTTGAGAATGAGAACATCACCGTGAGCGATCCGATGGTGGAAACCCGCAAGCGTTTTGCCGACCTCGGCATTACTGCCACCCCGAGCAACCAACTGGCCGCTCAGGGTGCTGACGTGGTATGCGTCGTCGTCAAGCCATGGCTCGTTGAACAAGTACTGACGGGCCTGCGCGATGTACTCGACTATGAACAGCAAACGCTGGTTGTCGTAGCTGCAGGCGTGAAGTCAGCTGACATCACGTCATGGATGACGAAGGACGGGAAGATGATTCCCCTGTTCCTCTGCATTCCGAACATCGCTATTGCGCAACTGCAGTCCATGACGTTCCTCGTACCTTGTACTGGGGCACAGTCACAGCATACAGAGCAAATAAAGGAACTGTTCGACAGCATGGGACACACGCTCATTATTGACGAGGCGCATCTTGCTGCAGGAACGACACTGGCATCGTGCGGCATTGCTTATGCCATGCGCTATATCCGTGCCGCCTCGGAAGGTGGTGTGGAACTTGGATTCCGTGCCGACGACGCAAAGAGCATCGTCATGCAGACCATGCGTGGTGCCGTGGAGTTGTTGGAAGCAACAGGTATTCATCCTGAAGCAGCCATCGACCTGGTGGCGACACCCGGCGGCGTCACTATCAAGGGACTGAACGAAATGGAGCATGCAGGATTCACCAGTAGTGTCATCCGTGGACTGAAGGCCGGAGCGAAGTGATGAGAAAAGACAAAGAATAACATCTATGACCAAGCGTAAGCTGCTGCCTGTTCTATTACTACTGCTTACCATGATGCTCACGGCATGTGGGGACGGCGGAAAGTACGAAATAAAGGACGGAAAGGTTTATTACACCTACTGGACTTTCAGTTTCGGCACACAGGAACGTGAACTGAACGAAGCAGATGCTGCGTCATTTGAGAGTATCAAGAATTGGCTGGGACGTGATGACAGCCACGTATGGTTCAAAGAAATACTGATAGAGGGGGCTGACCCTGCCTCGGTCAAGGCCGAGGACTATCCACTTTGTCGCGACAAACATGACTTCTACTACAAGGAGACGGCTATGCATGTGGCCGATATGGAATCGTTCCGCATCATCAAACAGTCTGAAGACGATTTCTGGGCTGTTGACAGCCGATACGTCTATAGGGACAGTTGTCGCATTGACGATGCCGATCCGAAGACCATTGAGATTCTTGAAATGTCAACGGCAAAAGACAAGAACCACGTGTTCTACTTTAATCATATTCTGGAGGATGCCGACCCTGACACTTATGAAGTAATGGGTATCTATTCGAAAGACAAATCACATGTGTGGTATTGCGGTAAGTTGCTTGAAGATGCTGACGTGGCCACATTTGAGGTAGATAATGACAATTATTTCGGTGCGCACGACAAGAACGGAAAGTTCAGAAACGACAAGCGTATTGATTCAGAAGAATAATCATAAAAAATAACAATATGGACGACCAGTTAAGACAAATAGGCGAGCGTCTGCGCGGACTGCGTGACGTGCTCGACATTCCCGTAAGCGAGATGGCAGAGACCATTGGCATCGACGCAAAAAAATATGAGAAAATCGAAGCAGGCGAGTTGGACATCACCATCTCCAACCTGATGAAGATAGCGCATAAGTATGGCGTATCAACAGAGGAACTAATCTTCGCTGAGTCGCCTCACATGAAATCATACTATGTAACGCGCAAGGGACAGGGAATGTCCATTGAACGCACGAAAGCATACAAGTACCAGTCGCTCGTTGGCGGTTTCGTTGGCCATAAGGCTGATGTTTTCATCGTCACAGTGGAGCCGAAGCCCGGTGTCCGCACCATCTACAAGAACACGCATCCCGGACAAGAGTTCAACATGGTTTTGGAAGGACAAATGGAACTCTACATCGGTGGTAAGACCATTATGCTGGAAGAGGGCGACAGTATCTATTTCGATTCCACCAAACCTCACGGCATGTTAGCCGTCGGCGACAAACCCGTCAAATTCCTGGCATTTACAGTAGAATAAACTAGACAAACTATGATAGAGAGATTTTTGAAGCAGACCACGTTCACGTCGGTCGAAGACTATAATAAGAACCTGGAGTTCATCATCCCCGAGAACTTCAACTTTGCCTATGACGTCATGGATGCCTGGGCCGAAGAGAAGCCTGAGGGATTAGCCATCCTGTGGACCAATGATCAGGGCGAAGAGATACGTACAACTTACGCTCAACTGAAGGAACAGACCGATCAGGCTGCTTCATACCTACAGTCGTTGGGCATCGGGAAGAACGACCCCGTGATGCTTATCCTGAAACGTCGCTATGAATGGTGGGTAGTAATGCTCGCACTGTGCAAGATTGGCGCCATCGTCATCCCGGCCACCCACATGCTGACAAAGCACGACATCGTGTACCGCAACACCCGCGCCAGCGTCAAGGCTATCATTTGCGTTGACGACCCATACGTGGTCAGTCAGATACAGGCTGCCATGCCCGAAAGCCCGACGGTGAAACAGTATATCACTATCACCGACCATGGCAAGTCCATTCCCGAAGGCTTTCACGATTACCAAACAGAAATTCTTCAGGCACCCAAGTTCGTACGCCCGGCTTTTGTCAACGAGAACGACGACACCATGCTGATGTATTTCACCAGCGGCACAAGCGGAGAACCGAAGATGGTTGCCCACGACTACCTCTATGCCATGGGACACTTGACAACGGGTGTCTTCTGGCATAATCTGCACGAGGGATCTCTGCACCTGACTGTGGCTGATACAGGCTGGGGCAAGGCTGTCTGGGGAAAATTCTACGGACAGTGGTTTGCCGGTGCAACAGTATTCGTGTTCGACCATGAGAAGTTCAATGCCGACACGTTACTCCGTCAGATGGAGAAATACCATGTGACGAGTTTCTGTGCTCCTCCCACCATCTATCGCTTCATGATTCGCGAGGATTTGTCAAAATACGATCTGTCGTCACTTGAATACTGCACAACAGCTGGTGAGGCTTTGAATCCCGCTGTCTTTGACAAGTTCTACGAGAAAACAGGTATCCGCATGATGGAGGGATTCGGCCAGACGGAGACTACCATGACCCTCGGCACCTTCCCCTGGATGACGCCGAAGCCGGGTTCAATGGGAATCCCCAATGCACAATACAACATTGACCTGCTACGTGCCGACGGTACGAGCTGCGAGGACGGTGAGAAGGGCGAGATTGTGATTCGCGTAGGCGATAAAAAGCCCATAGGCCTGTTCAAAGGCTACTACCGCGACGATGAGAAGACACGTGAGGCTTGGCACGACGGCATCTACCACACAGGCGATATGGCCTGGCGCGACGAAGACGGCTATTACTGGTTTGAAGGCCGCATTGACGACGTCATCAAGTCCTCTGGCTACCGCATCGGTCCGTTCGAGGTGGAGAGTGCGCTGATGACACACCCTGCTGTCGTGGAGTGCGCTATCACGGGCGTCCCTGACGACATTCGCGGTATGGTGGTCAAAGCTACCGTTGTTCTCGGCAAGGAGTGGAAGGACAAGGCCGGTGAAGACCTCGTGAAGGAGCTGCAGCAGCACGTCAAGAAAGAGACCGCCCCTTACAAGTATCCCCGCATCGTGGAGTTTGTCGACGAACTGCCGAAGACTATCAGTGGTAAAATCCGCCGCGTGGAAATCCGCAAGAAGGACGCGGAGAAGTGAGAAGAGAAGTGAAAGGTGATAAGTTAGGTAGATGAAGCGAAGTATTATTCTCGGAGTGATTGCTATTGCGCTCTTGGTGCTATACACCACGACCATGAGCAACACATTCTTTCCATTAATCATCTTGCTGGTATTTGTGCTACTCAATGCCATTATCTTCAATGAGTTTTCACGCAGACGCCATGCTAAGGACAAGGACCATGTTATGCCGTATGAACGGACTGTTGATGATCTAATAGCCGAATATGGAGAGCCAGAGGACGTAATACTTATAAATGCAACACAGGCCAACGAGGCCATGGGAGTTATCTTGGCATACAAGAACTTCCTTGTCGTGGAAGGCCGTCGCATCGAGAAGACCGACATCAGTGATGTCACCTTCAACAATAGCGGTACCCCCTATGCTCAAGATGAATACCAAATTATCATTGCCGCCGGACAAAAGCAGAAAAACTATCTCCACATCAACGCGGGTTATGACGCCGCATGGACGATGGATGTAGTGGAACAAATTAAAAAGAATCTATAAGAAATGAAACGAATCGTTGTAAAGATAGGCTCGAACGCGCTGACAAGGTCGGACGGACGACTTGACGTAACGCGCATGTCGTCACTGGTCGACCAAATAGCATGGCTCAGACAGCGCGACTGCGAGGTGATACTTGTGTCATCAGGAGCTGTAGCCTGCGGACGTCGCGAAATGGACTCTGTGGACCATGAGCTGGACAGCGTGGAACAGCGACAACTGTTCTCGGCCTTAGGACAGGCCAAGCTCATCGGCCTCTACTATGACCTGTTCCGCGAATACCATATCCACGTCGGCCAAGTATTGACCATGAAGGAGAACTTCCAGCCCGGTGAGCAGTATCGTAACCAGCAGGCCTGTATGCGAGTGATGCTGGAGAATGGCGTCCTGCCTATCGTCAACGAAAACGACACGGTATCAGTCACTGAGCTGATGTTCACCGACAACGATGAACTCTCTGGCCTCATCGCCCAAATGATGCAAGCTGACACGCTCATTCTGTTGTCGAACATCGACGGTATCTACACAGGAAATCCGGCCGACCCCGAGTCGCAATTAATTAAAGAGGTGCCACTTGGCACCGACCTTTCCAAATACATCCAGACGGAGAAGAGCTCGGCCGGACGTGGTGGCATGCAGTCGAAATATGCCACAGCATCAAATATTCAGCAAGCCGGCATCCGCGTGATCATTGCCAACGGCAAGCGCGAGAATATTCTTATCGACCTGATGGAACAACCTGAAACCACCCCGCATACAGAATTCATACCATGCAACTGAAAGAAACATTTGAACGCGTGAAGCGCGCCAGCAAGAGCCTGGCACTGCTCACAGACGACCAGCGCAACGAGATACTGCTGGCCGTGGCCGATTCCATTATATATAATAAGGAACGTATCCTCAAGGCTAATGCCGAGGACCTGGCTAAGATGGATAAGAGCAATCCGCTCTATGACCGTCTGCAACTGACCGAGAAGCGATTAGAGGACATTGCCAGCGACATGCGTAACGTCGCCACCCTGCCCTCGCCCCTCGGACATGTCACCAAGCAGAAGACACTGCCCAATGGTCTGCGCCTCTGCCGCGTCAGCGTGCCCTTCGGTGTTATCGGCATGATATACGAAGCGCGTCCCAACGTCACCTACGACGTTTTCTCGCTTTGTTTCAAGAGCGGCAATGCCTGCGTGCTGAAAGGTGGAAAGGATGCCGATGCTAGCAATCGCGAGGGAGTAGCGTTGATTCATGAGGTGCTGGAGCGCTTCGGCGTCTGTCCCGATGTCGTTACCCTGTTACCTGCTACCCACGAGGCAACGGGTGAGATGCTGAATGCCGTAGGCTACGTCGATCTCTGCATTCCCCGTGGTGGTCGTAAGCTCATCGACTTCGTCCGCGATACCGCCCGCATCCCCGTCATTGAGACCGGTGCCGGTGTTGTCAACACCTATTTCGACAAGGATGGCGACCTCGAAATAGGCCGTGCCATCATCACGAATGCCAAGACCCGTCGCGTCTCTGTGTGCAATGCCCTCGACTGTCTGCTCATCCATGAGAGCCGACTCGCTGACCTGCCCGCTCTTTGTGAGAAGATGGCAGAAAAGAAGGTCATCATCTATGCCGATACAAAGGCTTTTGCTGCCCTCGACAACAAGTACCCCTATTTGGAGCATGCTACGGATGACAGTTTCGGCACGGAGTTTATGGACTACAAACTGGCCATCAAGACCGTTGCCTCTCTCGAAGAGGCACTGGCTCACATCGACGAGAACGGCAGTGGACATAGCGAGGCCATTATAACCGCTGACGAGACTGCTGCCCGTAAATTCCAGGCTCATGTTGATGCTGCCTGTGTCTATTGGAACGCTCCTACTAGCTTTACCGACGGTGCCCAGTTCGGCCTTGGTGCCGAAATCGGCATCTCCACGCAGAAGCTAGGTCCACGCGGTCCCATGGCATTGGAAGAGATTACCACCTACAAATGGCTCATTGAAGGTGAGGGACAGGTACGTCCGTAACGTACGAGGCACACACGATTTTCTATCAGCAAGCTTATGAAGAAACTAATCATAAATCTGAGAACCGTCATTCTGTTGACGTGTCTGGCCTGTACCGCCAACATGCTGGCACAGGATAAGGCAGAACGGATGAAGGAAATACGCAAGGCATACGCCGAGGCGAAACAGGAGATGAGCGAGAACGGCAAGGAAGGCAGTCCGCGCATGGACCTGACCATTGCCATGAATGACGGCACAGAGGTCAGCGAGGACTTCATCATCAATGATGAGAGAGAGCTGACATACTTCTTCAAACGCATACATCAGTCGGGCGAAAACGACCTCTTTGAGCCTTCCTGCTATTTCGTCGTTGAAAAATGGAGTTCCAACGGACATACAAGCTACCGCGAAATGCTGTTCGATCCATTCAGCAGCCATCTGCTCTTCTCTTATATGAAAGCAGAGACACATGCAGGATTCGTCATCGAATCGCGCTATTATTACGACGACATGGGCAACCTCATCGAAGAGAAGCACAAGGTAGGTGACAGCGAGGCAACTGCTGAAAGCCAAAGCTGGAGCAGCGGCGGTGGTGACCAGACAATGGCCATGACATTCCTCTGGATTTTCAACACCCTGATGCAACAGAAAGACATCACGACAGAGAGTTATACGGCAGTGACGTCTGGCAACAAGGCGGAGCAGATGAAACATATCCGCAGCATGTATGAACAGGCTAAACAGAAAGTGGCCAAGGATGCCCAGTCGGACATCCCACGAAACATACAGATAGAGATTCACGACCAGGAAGACCCGAACATGCCGCCACAAACAAACGTGCTGCATTTCTGGTTTGACAACGTCGAGCATGGCGAGACAACCGAAAAAGGCTGTTACTTCCTGTCATCAACCTGCGAACTCGGCGACCATCACGTCTATAGCGAGTATCTTTTCGAACCGAAGGATGCCCGACTGCTGTTCTGCTTCAGTCAGCAGGCACAGAACGACGGCCCTGCCCTGGAGTGGCGTTACTATTTTGACAACAGCGGAAAGTGTATTGAAGCAAAGGGACAGGAAGAGCGGTACGGACCGGGCTTTGCCGACAAGAAAACGGCAAAGGCGTGGATTGAACTGTTCACCGCATTGGTCAGCCCCGAAGGATAATATAAAGAACGAAAAAACAGAAAAAAGAACAACAATATGAAAAGTTTTATCAACGTACAGGATATCGGCCCGCTGGAAAAGGCGCTGGCCGAAGCGATGGAAATCAAGAACGACCGTTTCAAATATCAGCAGCTGGGCAAGAACAAGACACTCATGATGATATTCTTCAATAACTCATTGCGTACCCGTCTCTCCACACAGAAGGCGGCCATGAACCTCGGCATGAACGTCATCGTGCTCGATGTCAATGCCGGTGCATGGAAGCTGGAAACGGAACGCGGCGTCATCATGGACGGCGACAAGAGCGAACACCTCCTGGAGGCCATCCCCGTCATGGGCTGCTACTGCGACCTCATCGGCGTACGCTCGTTTGCCGGACTGACCGACCGCGAGTACGACTACGCAGAGACAGTACTTCAGCAGTTCATCAAATACTCAGGACGTCCCGTCTTCGCCATGGAAACAGCCACGGTACATCCCCTGCAGGCCTTTGCCGACCTCATCACCATTGAGGAACACAAGACGGTGAAGCGCCCCAAGGTCGTACTGACATGGGCACCACATTGCCGTGCCCTGCCGCAGGCCGTGCCCAACTCATTCGCACAATGGATGAACGCTGCCGAGGACGTTGACCTTGTCATCACCCACCCCAAGGGCTATGAGCTCGACCCGCAGTTTGTGGGCAATGCCGTCGTGGAATACGACCAGCGCAAGGCCTTCGAGGGTGCCGACTTCATCTACGCCAAGAACTGGTCGAACCCCGGCGTGACAAACCTTGCCGATTATGGTAAGATTACTTGCGAGGACCGCTCATGGACGGTAGATACAGAGCACATGTCGTGGACCAACAACGGAAAGTTCATGCACTGCCTGCCCGTACGCCGCAACCTCATCGTAACCGACGACGTCATCGAGAGCAAGAACTCGCTCGTCATCCCAGAGGCTGCCAACCGCGAAATCAGCTGTTCTGTCGTTATCAAACGTATGCTGGAAGCCTTGTAAAAAGCAAAAAGGGAAGACATGATTTCTTTTGAGTGCGACTATAACAACGGAGCGTGCCAGCAGGTGCTGGAAAACCTCATCAGGTATAACGCTGCCAAGCCCACACCCTACGGCTTCGACGAATTCTCGGAGCGTGCCAAGGCACGTATCCGTAAGGCCTGCGGACTGCCCGATGCCGAAGTATTCTTCCTGACTGGTGGCACACAGACCAACGCCACAACCATTGACTCCATGCTCTATCAATACGAGGGTGTCATCTGTGCCGACAGCGGCCACATCAACGTACACGAGGCTGGAGCCGTGGAGTTCACGGAGCACAAGATCATCACGTTGCCCAACAGCAACGGTAAGCTGGAGCCGAAGGTGCTCGACAAGTATCTGGACGACTTCATGCACGACGGCAACAACGCCCATGCTGTCTATCCCGGTTTGGTCTATATTACCTTTCCCACGGAATTCGGCACGCTCTACACAGCCCGCGAGATAGACGACATCTATCAGGTATGTCAACATTATGAGATTCCCCTGTATGTAGATGGTGCCCGACTGGGCTACGGACTGATGGCCGAGGGTAACGACATCACCCTGCCCTGGCTGGCCCGCCACTGTGACGTATTCTATATCGGCGGCACGAAGATTGGGGCTTTGTGCGGTGAGGCCGTGGTATTCACCAACCGACGGGCACACAAGCATTTCTTCTCTATCCAGAAGCAGCATGGTGCCGTCATCGCCAAGGGCGCTCTTATCGGTTTGCAGTTTGATGCGCTGTTCAGTCCCTCCTCCAAGGAAAATGACGAGAAAGGAATTCTCTACTTCGAACTGTCACGCCACGCCATTGACATGGCCATGCGGATGAAGGAGATTTTCAAGCGAAAAGGGTACGAGTTCTACATCGACTCCCCCACCAACCAGCAGTTTGTCATCATCCGCAACGAAGAAGTGGAACAGCTGTCACGCCATTTAGGATTCACCCATTGGGGACAGGCCGACAAATACCGCACCATCTGTCGTTTCGTCACCAGTTGGGCAACGACGGAAGAGGAACTTAATGAATTGGAGAAACTATTACAAGTCTAACAACCGAGAATAATGAAGAAGGAGTTGCATGTCTGCAACTCCTTCTATGTTTCATCACTTTACTGCAATGGTCTTGCTGATTAGTCCTGTATAAGTCTGTATGGCTAACTGTATGGAGTCAGCTCCCACACTTTTTATAG
>Ga0265298_10005834_pt1 | contig 15323 bp, 4 predicted proteins | sample AusTroGonzalo_MG_3_FD_193486 | JGI IMG/M metagenome (GOLD analysis project Ga0265298, IMG submission 193486) | Bovine rumen microbial communities from tropical cattle in Woodstock, Queensland, Australia - Gonzalo_01 | ecosystem: Host-associated > Mammals > Digestive system > Stomach > Rumen ... | reverse complement strand
CTATGAGAGACGTGATGAATCTCAACCTTCGCCTTCGCACTGCGCATCGCGTCCTAGTTCCTCTGCTTCGTACTGAGTGCCACAACATACGCGATCTGTACGAGGCTGCAGCTTCCATAGACTGGGAGAACCTTATAGAGGCTGACGGATATTTTTCTGTATCTTCAATAGTCCACAACTATACTATACGCGATACTCGCCTGCCTGCGCTCTATACAAAAGATGCTATAGCTGACAGGATGAGGGAGATGTGCCATCGCCGCCCTGATTCCGGTGGAGAGAACAAGGGAGCAGCAGTGTTCGTGTATTGGGAGCGCAACCAGGTGATAATATACCTCGATACATCTGGTGAACCGCTCTCAAAGAGAGGCTATAGAAAGATTCCAGGTTCTGCGCCGATGCAGGAAACACTTGCTGCCGCATGCCTGATGGCGATGCATTGGGATGGCAAGACGCCTTTCCTTTCTCCGATGTGCGGTAGCGGAACTCCAGCCATAGAGGCTGCGATGTATGCGATGAACAAGGCACCCGGCTCCCTCAAAGGACACTTCGCATTTCAGTCTATCAAGGGATATACGCGGATAATTCCAGGAGAAAGTGCTCCGAGAGTTGCACCACGCCAGCGTAACGGTGCTTCGCCTGATCAGATATGGAAGGAGATCGTACTTGAAGCCAAGGAGCAGGAGCGTACAGACAACTTGCCACCGATTATAGCGACCGACATTTCGCCGGAAGCCATCGATAACGCGCATACCAACGCCATCGCAGCGGGAGTCGCGCAGTACATTGATTTTAAGGCATGCGACTTTGCCGACACGTATGTTCCGGACGACAAGGGATGCGTGTTCTTTAATCCGGAATACGGAATACGCCTTGGTACATATGAGGAATTGGCCCCGATGTACGAACGCGTTGGCAAATTCTTGAATGAGAAGTGTGCTGGCTGGACTGGTGGACTGATCACAGGAAATCCAGATCTCGCGCGCTGCGTAAACCTTTACTACAAGACGAGAGTTCCGTTCTTCAACGGTCCCATAGACTGCCGGCTCTTCATATATCCCGGCTGTGAACTCAAAGGACAAAATCTGTCATGAACTTAGAAGAATTTCTGGTTAATAACGAGGGTGATGAAAGCAAGGTTTCAGAAGACGCTATAGCAGAAGCCGAGCCAGAAGAGCTTGATGTGCAGAAGGCTGTTGTTGAAGAGCTTGCTGCCGAAAAGGTTAAGATGGATCTGCAGCTTGACGAAATGAGGCGCAAGGTAGAATCACTTGAGGCGGAACTTAAGAAAGTCACCGCCGACAAGGCAGCTGAGGCCGAGTCGTTCAAAGCACGTATAGCGGGTCTTGAATCTAAACTTGCCGAGGCTGAGGAACGCCACTTCGATGAACAGTCCCGCAATCCTAACTCTTTGGCATTGCTTGACAGGGATGTGGACATGCCTGACCGTTTTCCCGGCGAGACCCGCGATCACGTAATAGAGGTAATAAGGGAAGCCCGCGACAAAGCTGAAGCTGATGGAAGGGTTCGTTGCGCACAGCTTCTTGAAAGTGTCCTCGTAGCCAACGAATCTAGCGGTAGCCTGGCCAAGAAGCGCGCAGCGCTTGAGAAGTTCTTCGCAGATAACGGCAATATACTGACTGGACCTGTCATAGAGGAGCTTACTCGTTACGGAATCGCATATAGGAACGGCGAAGAATACCTCCTTACATCCGAAATCCTGAAGCGCACCTATTGATAATATCAACAGATATTATAAACAAAGTAATAAACATGTGTTCATAAGTTGATAAGTCTGTTGATAGTGTTGATAACTACCCCCTTGTCAGTTGATAAAATAAAGTCCATAATACCAATCCGTGACAAACCTTAATCCAGATTTCTGTCGAAAGATAAGGGAAGCTCGCCGTGCGGCGAAGATTTCCCAGGGAGAATTGGCGGCTGAGGTCGGCTGTAAACAGTCGGCCATATCAATGTTTGAACAGGGCGATGGAACGAAGCTCAACGATGACGTCATAGCCAAACTGTCGAATAAGTTTGGCATAGAGATATCTACAGAGAGTTCCGACATTGTTCCAGTCAGCCCACGCCCACTTGTACACGATCCTCATACAGGCTTTTGCTGCAATCCAAACTGTCCGTCGAACTCGCGTTACGAGGTGGATGGTCGCATATTATATCGTCCAGATCGGGCAGTCGCCGATCCTGCTGGTGGCCGATTTTGCGCCCTGTGCGGCGAGGCACTTTCGCGTCGTTGCCCCAACTGCGGTGCGGCGGTCCATGATGGCGCGATCTGCTCTTTTTGCGGGGAGCCTTACATAGCTGGTTGAATTGTAGACTGCGCACGGCATTTTTGGTATCATATAGCAAAATTGCCTAAGGGTCTTACTTAATAATATGAGAAGCAAGAAGACGACTGTTCTTGCCGCGTGCATGCTTGCCGCGGCCTGTGCCTTTGCGGGGCATGGTTCTGTTCCGCCGTATCCCAATTTCGGTCTGCCGCGTACAGAGGAAATGATGTTCCTTGTTCTTCAGATCGGCGTCATCATCTTCGCCGCGAAGCTTGGTGGCATGCTGGCCTCGCTCGCACGACTGCCTTCGATACTTGGTGAACTTGCAGCCGGTATAGTGATCGGTCCTTGGGCGCTCGGCGGTATAGGTTTTGGCACGGGACTCTTTGCCGACGGACTCTTCCATGGTGCGGCCCTTCGTGGAATCGCCGCCTCGACAGGAGTTGCATTCGACGCCGCTTCGCCCGCCCTCTATGGCATCGCTACCCTCGCCTCCGTCATATTGCTGTTCCTGTCCGGCCTTGAGACGAACCTTAAGATGTTCCTCAAGTATTCGTTCGTTGGCTCGATGGTCGGTGTCGGCGGCGTCGCCGTATCGTTCCTGTTCGGCGACCTATGCGCAGTCTATCTGCTTCCTGAGTTCTTCGAGCACTTCGCGTTCCTCAAGGGGCTTCCGCTCGCCGAGGCCATGACGCATGAAGCCCCGCTCTACATGGGCATAATGTCAACCGCGACATCGGTCGGCATCACCGCTCGAATACTGTCCGAGAAGAAGAAGATGGACAGCGAGGAGGGCACCACGATCATGGCCGGCGCCGTGATAGACGATGTTCTCGGCCTCATAGTTCTAGCGATCGGCAACGGCATCATAGCAGCCAATGCGGCCATGTCCTCAAGCGGCGGCTCGAACGACGGCATGGACTGGGGCGCGATAGGCCTTGTTGCGGCCAAGGCGTTCGGCGTATGGCTTGGCGCGACGGCGATAGGCGTATTCGCGGCGCGCAAAATTTCGACATTCCTCAAGAAGTCCTTCCGTTCTCCTGTCGTGATCGCCACCATGGCATTCGGACTCTCTCTCATATTGGCCGGCTTCTTCGAGTTCATGGGTCTCGCGATGATCATTGGCGCATACGTTATGGGCCTTGCGCTGTCGCGCACCGATCTGAAGCACATGATACAGGAGACCCTCTCGCCCGTATACACATTCCTTGTTCCGATCTTCTTCTGCGTGATGGGCATGATGGTTGATGTGACCCAGCTGTGCTCGGCGCCCGTCCTTGCGTTCGGTGCGATCTACACGATCCTCGCCATAGCCGCCAAGGTCCTCGGCTGCATGGTGCCATCGCTCTGCTGTGGCTTCAACGTGCTCGGCGGCCTTCGCATCGGCGCCGGCATGGTTCCTCGCGGCGAGGTCGCGCTGATCATCGCCGGCATAGGTCTCTCGTCCAAGTACCTGACTCAGGAGATATTCGGTATCGGTATTCTGATGACGCTCGTTACTACGGTGGCAGCGCCTCCGGCGCTCGTCGCCCTCTTCAAGCCGAAGGCGAGAGGCGTGCGCCATCCGAAGGCGAGCCATACCGGATCACGCGAAATATGCTTCGAGATGGAAGCTCGCGACATAGCAGACTATGTGACGACAAAGCTCGTGGCCGAGTTTCGCGATGAGGGCTTTTTCACGTCCCTGCTCTCCAAGGAGGACAACATCTGGGAGATTGCGATGGACGACATGGAGATATCCGTGCGCCGCGATGGACGCCGCATTCTGATACAGTGCACTCCAGAAGAGGAGGCGATGGTCATGACTGCGTGGATGGAGGTCGCGAGCAAGGTGAACGATCTCGCCCGCTCGATATCCAAGCCAATGCGCCGCGACGATCTCGGCCGCCTGCTCAAGGATACGCAAAAGGCCAAGCGCGGCGCTGGCCGCAACATGCTTCGCTACCTGCAGGGCTTCGTGATGCTGCCGGGCTTCCGCGCTTCGAACAAGCGCGAAGCGATCGAGCGCATCGTCGCCGAGATCGCCAAGGAGTGCCCCAATCACGTGACCGACGTCGCGGCTGCCACATCAGCTGTCCTTAAGCGCGAGGACTCGATGCCAACCGGACTCGACAACGGAATAGCCGTACCTCACGGACGTGACATGTCAATACACGGCATTGTCGGCGCCGTTGCCATCGTGGACAACTCGGGCGCACCCGGCGGACGTTGCATCGCCGACTACGAGACGATCGACGGCAGTCCAGTCGAGATAATAGTCCTTACGATAGCTAACGACCATTCGCAGACCCCGTACCTCCAGCTCATGGCCAACATCTCACGCGTCCTTCGTGTGGAGGATGGCTATGCCAAGCTTGCGAAGTGCAAGACGGTCCAGGAGATGAAGCTGTTCTTCAGGAACGCGAAGTGATGCTCGTCTCACGCAACATATATAATATAGGAATATAGGTAAAAGGAAAAGTCATGGCAAAGGATACTACAGGCAAGACAGGCAACACCGTTCTTGACGCGGTGATGAGCCAGATCCGCAAGGAGTTCGGCGAGATGGCGATCATGCGCCTCGGCGATCAGGAGGTTAAGGAGATACCGGTGATATCGACCGGTGCGCTTTCCCTCGACATGGCCCTTGGCGTGGGCGGCTTGCCTCGCGGAAGAATAGTCGAATGCTACGGACAGGAGTCGTCCGGCAAGACGACGCTCGCCCTGCATGTTGTTGCCAATGCGCAGAAGGCTGGCGGCATCGCGGCGTTCATCGACGCCGAACACGCCCTTGATCCGACATATGCGAAGAAGATAGGCGTCGATCTCGACAACTTGATCGTGTCCCAGCCGAACTCAGGCGAAGAGGCTCTCACTATATGCGAGCAGCTTGCGAAGTCCGGTGCGCTTGATGTCATCGTCGTGGACTCGGTCGCCGCGCTCACGCCACAGGCCGAGATCGACGGCAACATGGGCGATTCCCATATGGGTCTTCAGGCGCGCCTCATGTCCCAGGCGATGCGAAAGCTGACGAGCGTGCTCGCCAACACGAAGACGCTCTGCATCTTCACCAACCAGGTTCGCGACAAGATCGGCGTGATGTTCGGCAACCCTGAGACGACGCCCGGCGGCAAGGCGCTCAAGTTCTATGCGTCGTGCCGTCTGCAAGTTCAGCGCATCGGCGCCATCAAGAACACTGCGGGGCAGGTCGTCGGCAACCGCACCCGCGTGAAGGTCGTGAAGAACAAGGTCGCTCCGCCTTTCACCGAGGCCGAGTTCGACATACTCTACACCTGCGGAATCTCGTATGAAGGATCCGTGCTTGACGCGGCCCTAGCGCGCGGCGTCGTAGAGAAGCGCGGCAGCTGGCTGTCGTTCGGCGACTCGCAGCTCGCACAAGGTTCGCTCGGAACAATCGATTATCTCCGCGAACATCCGGACGTGACCGCCAAGATCGTCGAGCTTGTGAAGTCCGCTCCTCTCGCAAACACAGCGCCCAAGAAGAAGTAGGCGGCCCGATGATGCGCGAGAGGCTGGCGAGTCGGCTTGGCTTTCTCATGCTGGCGGCCGGTTGCGCCGTCGGTCTCGGCAACGTGTGGCGCTTTCCGTTCGTCGTTGGACAGAACGGTGGCGCCGCGTTCGTTCTGGTGTATCTTCTCTTTCTTGCGCTCTTCGGTTTCCCCGTGCTGCTGGCGGAACTGGCCGTCGGTCGCGGAGGCAACTCCGGCATAGCGGGTGCGTTCCGCAATCTGGGCGGGCGGACCTGGGGTCAGATCGGACTCGCCGTGTTCGCCGGAAATCTCTTGTTGATGGTGTACTATACCGATGTTGCCGGCTGGCTGTTGAAGTTCACCGAGGCATACGCCGCGACAGGCGTCCCTCCAGAGTTCGGCAATCTGGTATCCGACAAGCCGACCTGCCTGGTGGCGATGCTGGTCGCAGTTGCGATTGCGTCTTCGGTGTGCGCCGTAGGAGTGCAGCGCGGAGTCGAGCGAGTCACCAAGTGGATGATGATTTCGCTTCTGGCACTAATGGCTGTGCTTGCAGTAAAGGCGCTTACGCTGGAGGGTGCCTCGAAGGGACTTGCCTTCTACCTCAATCCGGATTGGACGCCGCTTCTCAACAATCCCGGGAGAGTGGTGCTTGAAGCAATGGGCCAGGCGTTCTTCACTCTCTCGATCGGAGTCGGAGCGATGACGATATTCGGCAGCTACATAGATCGTAGCGAGTCGCTCGTCAAGGAGTCAGCCTGCATAATCGTGATAGATACGTTCGTTGCATTCACTGCGGGACTGGTTATCTTTCCGGCGTGTGCCACCTTCAATGTCGACGTCGCTTGCGGACCAGGCCTCATATTCGCAGCCCTGCCTAAGGTGTTTGCTGCGATGAACGGAGGAAGAGTCTGGGGCTTTGTGTTCTTCCTTTTTCTATCGCTCGCCGCCCTCACTACAGTGATCGCAGTCTTCGAGTGTCTGATCGGCGGACTCATGGATATAACTAAGCGGTCGCGTCCTGTGGTTTCGCTGCTTGTCGGAGTTTCCGTCGCCGCACTGTCGTTGCCGTGCGTGTTCATCGACGGTGCGCTGGACATAGAGGACTTCATATTCAGTAAGTTCTGGCTGCCGATAGGCGGATTGGCGTTCTCGCTCTTCGTATCGTATCGCTTTGGCTGGGGGTGGAGTGCGTTTCGCGAGGAGGCGTCGGCTGGACGTGGAGTTGCGCTTCCAGATTGGAGCCGTCCTGTATTCCGCTACATGGTCCCGGCCATCATACTGCTAATCTTGATAAGCGGCATACTGTAAACGATCGCGGCCCATATCCAAATGGGCGTCCGCCGCATTTTGGCGGAAGGTGAGGGATTCGAACCCCCGGACCCTTTCGAGTCAACGGTTTTCAAGACCGCCGCGTTCAACCACTCCGCCAACCTTCCTGTTGAATGCGCGTATTATACCATAATATTATGATCTTTGCTTGACGCTTGGCGACTTGAGCTTAATCGCTTCCTTTTTCCACTGCGCACGGAGCAAAAATCGCCGTTTTGAGGGGTGAATTGGTCCAGTAAGGGGGAGAGTCCTCTACCCTAAGGGTACGAGGCTTCTACCCTAAGGGTACAGGCCTTCTACCCTAAGGGTACGAGGTCTCTACCCTAAGGGTACGAGGCTTCTACCCTAAGGGTACGAGGTCTCTACCCTAAGGGTATGAGGCTTCTACCCTAAGGGTCTGGCAAACGCCCCCTGCGACCAATATTTTGGCGGTGACGGCAATGTTGACAACTCATCGCTACATTTGATATTATACATTTTGTCAAACTGCGGATAAGGGCGTTTGAGCGGCTTCTTGACGCCCTCGTCCTGCGGTGCGAACAAATAAATGAAGGGACTCGCTATGCAGAAAAACATATTGCACGGGCGCGCAGCCGCGTGGCTCTCGGTTGTTCTATTCTTTGCGTTGTCGGCAACAGCGCGGGCTGCGATAAACAAAACCAATCCAGTTACTGGAGAAACGGAGACATACGACAATGTCTTCACTGGCGCGGGCGAAACTGCGACTGAATGGAATTCTGCAGACAACTGGACGCTCCATGAAGCAGAAAAAGTTCCTTTTGTCTCTGGAGGCAACTACGACTCTGCGCTTGTCGATGGCAAAACGGTTTCGACCTCTACCGCGATTGATGGCTGGACGCTGCGCGTCGGCGCGTACAACGGCGCGGCGGTCACGTGGGATGGCGGAATTACGAAGATTCAGGCTGGTTCTCTCGGTTGCTGGCTCACGGCGGACGAAACTTCCTCGATCACGATTGCCTCTTTCGCCGGCAACCAGCTTGAAGGTGGCGATGCAGCTCCTTTCAAGCTCTCATCCGCCAAAGCTGGCGGCATTACCTGGTCTGCCGGGTTTACATCATCAAGCAACACCTCTTTGCCTTTCTGGTATTACCTCAAGGGCGCGGGTACTGTCGTCTATGGCGGTGATATCACCGTCGCCAACGCACAGGTTATCAAGATGGCGGACGTGACGCTTTCCGGTAATGAAAAGTCCGTCAAGTCCAAGACGCTTGTCACCTTCGGTTCCGGCACTACCAAGACCTTTACCGCCGATGCGGCCATCAAGATCAAGGATGGCGACAATGTCCTCAAGACAGTTTACCTTACGAGCGTGACCGCAGGCGACGCTACTACTCTCACCACTGACTCTGATGTCGGCGCGTGTGAACTCGTTCAGACTTCCACTGGTATCGTGCTCTACTATGTTGACGGCGATCCCAACGATCTGCCTGCCGCTACGGTTTACAAGCCCTCCATCAACATCAACTTCACCCGAAACAGCAGTGGTCTTACGACAGCTGGAGACGTAGGACTGTCAGGCTATGACGTTCCTGGACCATCTTGGAACAACTTTAATGCGGCCAATAACGCAAACTACGATACAGTAAACGCTGTCGACACAACCGGAACGGCGTCTGTCGCGTCTGGCGTAAGCGTCGCAATTTCTGGCACCCGCGGCTCTTGGAATTGTTCTGGTCTTTCTTCAGACAGCAATCCTCTCCACGGTTATATTGACGAAGAGGCGGGGGCTAATTCAACCCCTACGGTCACGGTTACCGGCATTCCATACTACAAGTATCGTGCAATAGTCTACCATTCTACGGATATGGCAAATGTCCCGTTTGGCTATGATACCATCAACGGAACGGACTACACGTACGCTGATGGAGTGTTGACGGAAGGCACCGACTCGTGGGGTGACTCCGGTGCGGATGCTAGTGCGAACGACATTGCGGAGGGGGTCAACGTCCTCGTCACTGGTGAACTCACCGGCTCTACACTTACAGTGGTGGGTCATCGTTTAGGCGGTGCTACTGCTTCCGCAAGAGGTTGTATTGCCGCTATCCAGATTATAAAGGCAGAGATTACCGAGAACGACTTAGAGATTCCCGTTTCCGGCGATACCGTCTACCCGGTTGACTCGACAAAGGATCTTACCGGCACGGTCTATCTGACCGGCTCCGGTACGCTTACGCTCGACGGTTCGTCCAAAATTTCCGCTTCATCCATTTATGTTGCTCGCGATGTTACTTTGAATGTCAACGCCGATCGTCTTGATGGTACCACTTTCATCGGCGCTGGCACGGTTGCCTATACAAACGCTGTCCCGCAGACAGGAAAGGGCTGGACAAACTCCACTTGGACCGGTACCGTGTGGATCAAGGACAAGAGCGGCATAACGGGCAACAGCAATGCCGACACTGGTGTTCAGCCCAACAGCCTCGGCAACAGCCTTTCCAAGGTGAAGTTCTCCGGCGTTAGCGGCTGGGTGGAGGCTCCGGTCGAGTACAATCCGGAGATTGTTCTAGAGAATGCCGGATACGACTATGCGCTTAAGCTTACCAACGGCAACTCACCAGCTAGCGATAATGTCAACCGCTGCACCATAATAAAGAAACTCTCCGGTAGCGGCACATTGGGTTGTGGCGGCTCTAAGTACGCCTGGCCCCTGTTGAAGGTCTGGAATGCGACAGGTTTCACCGGTTCAATTGATACGTCCAATAGTAGTGGCAATGGAGAAGGAAAGACGGGACTTGTAGTGGTCTTCTGCTCAGAGGATACCGAGTTCTCCGACACGCTTTACAGTTTGTTCAAGGGAGAAGGCACCTATCCCCACCCTCATACGATCTGTGTCATGTCTGGCGAGACGGTGACACAAGGTTCGGAGGCTTCATGGAATGCCGTCAACGGTTTTGTCGTTGGCGGTACGCTCGTCGCCAACGGCACATTGGCATCTTCCGCGTCTGCCGCCGTTACTGGTGCAGGTACGGTTGTGTTCGGCGGAGCTCCTTCGCCGACAGGAGAAGGTTGGTGGACGAATTCCGTATGGACCGGAACGGTCGAGATTAACGGAGCTTCGAACTTGGATGGCAATTATGATTTCAACAGCTACGGCAATGCGGGCTCGACGGTCAAACTGACGGATTGCAGCGGGTGGCTCAAAACCAACTATACCTGCATTCCTGCGCTGGAGATTGGTGGCGTGTTCACTTGGAGCGATGGTGGCTCTGGTCTGAATAATGCATTCAAGGTTGCTACGCTTAAGGGTAGCGGCACGATCTCGATCCCGAATCAGGGCGCGCCAACGGCCGTCTGGCAGATAACCGATGACTGGTCGGGCTTCACAGGAGCCGTTGTCGGGAACAATGATGCAGGCAAGCGTGTGCTGGTCTTCGGTTCCACTCTGCCTGCCTCAGTAACGGCTGGTGAGATTTATGTGTCCGAAGGTGCTACGTTGAACCTTGACAACGCTTCTGGCGCGTGGTGGGGTGCCGGCATGGGTTTCGTCGTTGATGGCACGGTTAAGGCTTCTTCCCGCAGCAAGTGGGGGGGCGGCACTTACATGACACTTGGCGATACCGGCGTGTTGGAACTGGTGAGCACTTCGAACACAGACGACCAAAATACCGAAATGGGTAACATTACGGGAACGGGAACGCTGAAGTTTTCGTCAACCGCAGGCTGGAGATCATTCCCCAAGACGGATGCTAACATGCCGGCTACGACACTTACTATTCAGACGGAGCTAGACGATTCGTTGATTCTCCCGACGAAGAATGATGGTGAGACCGTTGTCGGCAACATTGCTGGCTCCAAGAATATCCGTTCTGACTGGTCTAACAATGGCGATAACGGCAGAATACTTACCGTCACGCAGTCGAAGGACACAGAATGGCAGGGTAAGTTCGTGGCGAACCGTATTACCCAATTCAATGTGGTGGCACCTGCGGAGGGAACTCCTGGTACGCTGACACTCTCTGGTACTCAATCGTTGTCTAGCTATGTCGTGAAAACGATACCTATGCAGGTTGATGGCTCCGTCAACCTTACCGGCACTTGGGTTGGCAATACGACAGTTGCCGGCACGTTCGGCGGTACGGGTACGCTCACGGGCGACCTTGCGTTCAGCGCGGGTTCGACCTTCAAGGCGTTCTCGTCAGACGACGACGGACTTGCGGTCAGCGGCACGATCACCTATCCAGACGAGGGAACGGTCACTGTCGACGTCAGTGCTCTGACGCCCGAAGAGGACGTCGCGCTCATTGCTGCAAGCGGACTTGACGTGTCCAAGTTCAAGCTGACAGGTGCGCCGGACGGTGCGACCCTTGACGTGGAGGGAGATATCCTTACCCTGAAGGTTGCCGCACAGCCTACCGTCACCATCACGGTGCCGGTGGTCGCGAATACCACCATCACCGTCACTGTCGACGGGAAGTCCAAATCCCCGGCGACAACCGGCGACACCGCAAACACATACACGGTGATTCAGGGCAAGGCCGTTACGATTACTTATGTGGCCAATTCCGGTTATGAGATCAGTGGACAGGCCGTTTACAATATCGATAGCGCTACAACGGATCAGACCATCGACGCCAGCGGCACTTCCGCGTCAGAGGCGGCGCCAACCTATGTCGCACGGACGCTTGACGAGAACGGCGATACCATCAAAGGATATACGGTTGCATTTGAGGCAGTGATTGCATTCCTCAACAACTATGAAGGTGTTGCGTTGTGCTTCGCAAGCGCGTCGGACGCTGCACCTTATGATGAGGCGCTTTCCGCAGTTTGCACATATGAAGAGGCAACCGTTACATACACCCGCAATGTGACGGTGACGAAGTCGAAGTACTCGACGCATCAGAACGATACCGCAACGCCTAGCGCCTACGGTGCGTACACCACGCACCAGAGGTTCCAGCTGAACGCCGACTGGATGTTCTGCGTAGAGGGGGATGACATCGCCTCCACCGCCGCAGCGGCAAGTCTAGACTCAATCATGGTGTACTGGCCGGGTTCCACGCACGGCTACGCCGTTATCGGAAGCAGCTCTGCTACGGACCAGCCTGATGCATATCTGGTTGTGACCACCCCGAGCAACGTCGTATTGGGCGTAAGCTCGGTCAACGACAAGAAATGGGAGGCGAACAACAACTCTACGTTTGGGTTCACGGGCCTTTCGATATCGCCGAATGCGCAGTATTACTATCAGTTCGTCACCAATGTCGAAGGTGTGGCCGTCGGAGGGGTGCTGCCCTCGTCTGCCGCGCAAAACGCCCGCGTGCTTGGCGTGTGGCACGGACCTGGCAAGACTGCGGACGAGACGGTCCGCATAGGTAGCGCGAACACCTACAGCGTCAGGAGCGACTTCAACGTAGGCGTAACGAATGTGTTGTCCCTCGCGACCACGGCGGAGGGTGTCGAGCTCTCCTCCGGCGAGATTCCGGTCTTCGTGACCGGTGCGGTGGACGATGGCGTCGTTGCCGTCGCATCCGGCGTGACGGTCCCGTCGCTCACGGTAGTTGGCGAGGCCACGACGCTCAGGCTCGCCGGCACGCTGACAGCCACGGACTACGTCTACCTTTCCGCCGCGACCACCATTGACGCCTCCGGCATCGACGCCACGACGCTTCTGCCCGGCGAGGGCGATACCGCAAAGACCACAACGCTCGTGTCCGGTGCACTTACCTGCCTTTCCAAGCCGTCCGTGGTGCTGCCCGAGATCGACGACGAAGACTACTTCGTTGTTACAGCGGCAACCCTCGAAGGCGTCAGAGTCACCGTCACGCTCAAAGGTGTGGACTATGACGGGACCATCACCGGCGACACGGTTTGGTCCGCAATCAGGCCCAGCAAGTGGATCGGCGGCGAAAACGCGTCGATCACAGTCGCGTACGCTGGCGAGGACCCTGTGACGCTCACCTTCGACGAACCGGTTCAGGCCGGAATGTTGAGGGTTTCCGGCGGCATCATCGTGGCGGCGACGTCGGCGGCCAGTTTCGGCACAGTCGATGTTGACGAGAGCGCAGTGGTCGAGATGTCTGACATGACCGTCGAAACCCAGTCCGGACAAGGCACTTTCCGCTATCGCAGCGACTATCCAGGAACGGCCGTCAGGGGACTTGTCTACGAGTATGTCGGCGGCGCCACGGCCGAGGAGGCGGTGTCCATCAGCCCGATCACCGTCGAAGGCACCCTTAAGACATCCGGATTCGTGAACCTCGGCGGCTACAGCGTCAGTTACAGCGACGGCACGCTTGATGTCGTCTCCGGCACAACCCGACTCAACTGCGCCTCGACACAGAAGGTTTGGGGCGTGGTGACGATCCGTAAGGGAGCCACCCTTGTAAACGAGCGGGAGAGCGACGCCGTGAGCTACAACGACGCCTACCCTTCGACGATCAACGTCTACGGTACGCTTGACATGGGTTCGACGCGCTGGACGGTTAAGCCGGTTGAGATCAACCTCTACGGGGGAACGGTCACCGGCGCCGGCGAAGGCAGCAATGGTGCGCTCGACTTTATCGCGGCCGGCGCGCTCAACGCCTATGCCGACTCCACCGTCCCGGCGGCGATCAGGTTCAGAAATGCGATGACGCCCGTAACCGTCGCCGAGGGAGTCACGCTGACCCTCGCAAACATCAAGGAGGGCTTTGACGCTGGCGGCATAGCCAAGAGGGGCTCCGGAACGCTCCGGTTCTCCTGCAACCCGCCCGTTCGCGCCGGGATCGCTGTCGAGGAGGGTGCGCTTGAGTTCGACACAGAGGACAACGTAACCGTTTCCGTATCCTATTCCGCAAAGCCAGAAGACGGGACGTACGCCTATCTCACAGCAGACAACTGGAAGGGCACCGTCAAGATTCCGGCAATCGCGGCAGGGACGGTTTCGACCAAGGTTCCGTTGCACGAGTACGGCACTTCCGGCTCTACGCTCGTGCTCGCAGGCATATCCGGCAAAACTTGGCTCGCGTTAGAGGATGTGACCGTCGCCGCCGGAGTCGTCGTGGACGGCCCCGTCGAGTTCAGGGACGGCTCAGAGGGCAAGACCTACACGTTCGCCCACATTGTCGGCGGAACGAACGACCTCAGCTTCTCCAGCTGGGACGGAACGGCTGCGGTCAACTACGCCATATCAACGCTCGAGGCCGACGATTACACGGGCACGATAAAGCTTTCCGGCGCGACCCTTGGCTTCACAATAGATGACATCGTGACCGCCAATGCGGTCAAGGGCGTCAGGCTCGTCAGCCTGACCAACAGCTTGGCGACCGTCAATCTCGACGGCACCATGGTAAATGGCAGGCCAGCGACATTCGATGTACGGGACGACGGCATATACATGGGCGACCTGCTCGTCACAGTCACAGTCACCGTTCCACCGGTCGACTTCACGACGGTCGAGGTTGTCGCCAACGGCCGCAAGGTTTCGCCAGCTGCGGAAGATGCGACCAGTTATTCGGTAGTGAGCGGCGCCACGGTCGTAGTCACCTACTCGCCGGCAACGGGCTACCTCGGAGGAAAGGTCATCGATCTTGGGACCATAACCTCCGACACGAACGTCGACGCAAGCTCGGTCGTCGTCAGACCGATTGCGGCCAGGAATGTCACGACTGACACTCCGTACGTCGCGCTCACCGAGGCGCTTGACGAGGCTCAGACCGGCGAAACGGTGATCCTTCTCGCCGACGACACGGCCGACGAGGATATACATCCAGGTGTCACCGTTGACCTCAACGGTTATGTCCTTAGCGGCACGATTTCCGGCAGCGGCACAATCGTTGCGTCCGAAATGCCCACCACGGCTCCGACGTTCGATGCCGATGGTTGGACCGGCACCTACATCGCAGACTGGGAGGGCGACACGAACACCGTCTTCGATATAAATGCTTATGGCACCTCGAACTCGGTGGTTAGGGTTGTGCGGTTGGCTGGCGGACATGTCAGCACATCCAATGCGGATGTCTTGGTGGCGCCCAAGGTCGATGTCAGCGGTACGATGACGCTCAACAATGGCTACTCTGGGAAGACGACGACTTTCAGCAGATTGACCGGCGACGGCACGGTGACGTTCAAGAACTACGCCTGCAATGTCGATATCCTCGATGGCTTCACAGGCGAGCTTGGCGTTATCAACACGAGGACGGCGATAGGTGCGATCAACCTCGCCGCCATCCCGGAGCACGGCGAAAAGATGGTCTCCCTTGCCGCCGGATCAAACTCAAACGTCGACATC
>Ga0265298_10005832_pt1 | contig 15324 bp, 6 predicted proteins | sample AusTroGonzalo_MG_3_FD_193486 | JGI IMG/M metagenome (GOLD analysis project Ga0265298, IMG submission 193486) | Bovine rumen microbial communities from tropical cattle in Woodstock, Queensland, Australia - Gonzalo_01 | ecosystem: Host-associated > Mammals > Digestive system > Stomach > Rumen ... | reverse complement strand
CTTTGATATAGGCTAACAAGGTATTTTGTTCTTCCCGTTTAAAAGTCGGGAAAATAGTCTTATAAAAATTAAGGACAGGCTGTGTGAATGATTCTTTGTCCGAGGCTAAAAGGATATTTCCAGAGCTGATAATCTCTTTAAGATTAGTGGAACTCAGCATAGCTTGATAAAGAACTGTGAGTGAGTCAGAAGTATTGATATCGTCTAAAGTATAGATCATCCCTAAACGGGAAGTTTCAGGAATAGGATCTTTTTTAATATCTGCTTTTTTAAGTCGGCATAGGTAGGGTGGACGAGTAGTTGTTACTCGTTTGTTATAGCTATAAAGAGTTATATTATGCCCACTGATTAGATAATCGTAGATATTTTTTATTGATTTATTCCCTTGAATTTGGAGCCCTTGAAAAATGAATAGAGCTTCTTCCAATTGATCGTGACATTGAGCTTTGGATGTTTCATCTGATGGGGATTTATCAGCAAATATGTCAGACCAATCTTTCATCTTTTGAAGACGTTCAATCAAAGTCTGAGGTTCCAGTTCAGGAGAATCTTGTTCCTTTACCAGCGTTTTCAGTCCTTCTGTTTTGGCAAGGATACTGTCTAATTCAGCTTGTAGTTCCAGTTTTTCTTCATTCCATTGTTCTTTTTGCAGAGAAAAAGATTTCGCACCAGAATGACGGATATGCGTAACGATTGCCGCTGCCAAACCTAGCACAACAAAACCAAGAAAAAGGAAAATATAAAATTTTTTCATGTGTATTATTCTCTATCTTTATTTGTAAAGGATAATCGTTCTATTCTATTTTTTTTGATTTTTTAATATCTCGACATATTGTTGAGATAATTTCATCATAAGCTCACTCATTGATTTTTTTGTAGATTCATCTGTTGTCCACACTCCTTTATTGGGATCAGTACTGGCGGTATGCTTCAGATTGGAGCGGACTAATTCAATCACACTGGTCATTTGTTCATCATTGGCGTATTGTGGCGCGATGGCATCTAAGAAGAGCAGGCGATCATTCGCTTTTTGAATTACTTCCGGATCAATAGCATTGGATTCAATATCTCCTCTTTCAATGGGAGGTGTATAATCATAAAATCCCGCATTACTGCGAAAACTTTTGTCCAGAGACAGGCCAATGATACACTCATACGGATAAGTAGGAAATATGGAGTTTGTTAAACAAATTTGAATAATTTCCGCGGATTGGGGATTAGAGATATGGTTTCTGGCGATATAAAGAAAATTGGGATCTATTTCTTTATGATTTTCTTGTTGATAAAGAGTGCCTTCATAGCAGTATGGAATAATGGAATCTTTAAGAGTTTTATACGACATTATAAATAAGTTATCATCGACACCTCCATTATCTTTGCACCAGACTTTTTGTTCCATTAAATCTATGGCAAACTCTTTATCTTGAAGAAACTCGATGAGTATAGAACGTAAAGATTTTATCTCAGAGTCGTTATTTGCTGTTTTTTCAGAGGCTAATTGATCGTACATTTCGCGAGCTGCTTTGATGCAATAAGAACGGTACCCGTCAGAGATGCTTAAAAGTGCTTCGCAAAGTCTGCGCATTTCTGCCGCATCTTGAGCTACAGGGAGAAGCTGGCTGAGAAGATCGCCTGCCGCACGGTTCTTCATTGATACCAAAAGCGCTATTATTTCCTGACGCAGAGTACGGGAAGAATAGATTTTTTTGATGTCTAAATCAAAATTGTGTCCGTCTATCAGGAGAGTTTTGATAGCTGGAAGCGCATTAGTTCCGTTGACTAGAAAACCTTGCAAACAATAGAAAGCGAGTTTATTGCGTTTATATTCATCGGTGGAATTATCAAGTTTATACAACTGATTAGCTAGATAATCAGGATCCAACGGGTCATAAGATTCTGTGTTCAGACGGTTTGCCTCTGTCAGGTAATGAGAATTGGCTTTATTTATTTGATCTCTGAGTTGTTCCGCTTCCATTTGTTGAAGGGAGGATAGTTGTTCCATGTCGGTCTGGATGTGATTTTGAGTTTGTTTAATCCAAGCCCCAGAGACACAGAATATGGCGACTAATAAAATAACCCCGACCAGAAATGGTTTGTTTCCTGAATGGATATTTTCCTGATTATTTCTTGAATCGTTCATAAAATAATATAATCACATCACTGCATTAAAGTTTAAAAATACCATTTTGAGATGTCAATGTTTTAACCCAAAATTGCCATTAGCAGATAAAAAATTCTGAAATCACGCATCTGGATTTTTATTGATGAACTCTGCCACCCTTTCAGGGTGGAATGTTAGTTGTTGGTTTACCGTGGGTTACGCTTCGCTCACCCCCGGCTATTCTCTGACAACCCCTTCGGAGTCAAAATAATGTGAGACGCGCGGGTCGCGCGTCTCTACTGTTTATCTTATTGTTAATCAATAATTTATCTGTGTTTATCGGTGTCCATCCGTGGTTCAAATAAAAAAGCCCCGACGTTTGCCGGGGCTTTTTTGTTAAAGGGAATTATTTATTTTACTAATTCCAGTGTCTGGAAGCCGACATCAATATACTGGCCTCCGGTGGTTTGATGGCAATGAACCGCGATGACGTTCTTGCCTTTCTTGAAAGCACTCAGTTTGTCTTTCTTGATGTAGCGGTCAATGTAGGTGGCCGTGTAGCCTCTGAAGGCAGCGACCAGCGTTCCATTGATGTAGATATCGGCATTTTCGTCATGTGCCAGGCGCAGAGCCAGATTTTCAGGAATGTCCTGGAGATCGAAGTCACGGCGGATCCAGATATCGCTGGAGTTCCAAGTCGTTCCAATAATTGAGCCAGGAGTTCCCTGGGTACCGAAGCCGGCTTTGCCGGTCTTCCAAGAGCTGGCGTCAAAATCCGCCTGGAACCAGTTGTCCGCTGGTTTGTCGGTGGTGTATTTCCACTCCAGGGCTTCAGTTTCAGCCGTGGGAATGATGGTCGTGCGGATGTACTCCGGACGTGTGGGGATAGGAGCCCAGCCCGCAGGATTGAGCGTGTCGCGGCCAGCCCATTTCTTCCAGATATCCTTATTGTAAAGCATCTTGATAAAGACACCGCCCACTACGGGACGAGCCGTGAAGCTTTGATGTTTCGCGGTCGTGGTCCAGTACCAGTCGCTCATCGGAACGCGGTCAGGAGTTTCATTCAGGAAACGGAAGACGGGATCCAGCAGAGCTTTGAAGTCGGCATCGTTCTGAGTCAGACAGGCTGTCCAGAGGATCCAGTCCATCTTGGTGTAGTCGCTGCGGTTGTCCAGAGGCAGACCGTAGGGCTTTTGGGCTTTCTTGTAGAAGTCCATTTCCATTCTGGCGACTTTATCCGGGAAGAGTCCTAAACCGAGGATCTTGTCCCACACCAGATTGTACTTCATGCTCCAGGTGCCTTTCTTGTCGAAGGCCAGCTTGTAGTGGTCTCCGTCCAGACCTTCACGCACCCAGCGTTCGGCTAATTCCTGAGCCACTTTGCGGTAGAGCTCGGCGGCGTTCTTTTCACCTTTGACTTCGCTGATCTTGGCAAAAGCGCCCAGAGCAACGATTGCTTTGGCGGAAAGGTTGATGTTGTGAGCCAGGTGACCCGCGAAATCGTCGGTGCAGAGCTGGTTTTCAGGATCGAAACCTTTTTCTCTGAGGTAGTCGGCCCAGCGAACGATCAGCGGCCAGTAGGGAGCCACAAAGTCGGCATTGCCGTCGGCTTCGGTAATGGCAGCCAGGATCAGCAGCATATTCGCTGTTTCCTCGACAGGCATCTGGTCTCTTTCGCTCTTTTCGCCCGCGCCGTAAACTTGTCCGTTAGCTTGAGGATAAGTTCCGATATCATGCGGAGCGAAGCGGAATCTCCAGCGGGGAGAGCTGGCGTATTCCAGCATAGGAACGACGGTGGCCTTGATCAGAGAAGGATTCAGGAAGATCAGGTGAGGGGACTGCGGATAGAAAACGTCCACAGTGCCGATACAGCCGTTGCTGTGGTTCTCTTTGCTGAACATGAGAGGCTGTCCGTTGTCATCAGCGACCACTTTGCTCGAGGCCAGAGACTGACGATAGGCCAGAGCGCAGAGCTTGGCATATTTCACGCCGCCGGCATCGGTCAGATCTTTCATCAGTTCTTCGTCAAACTTTTCACAAGCCTTGACCAGATCGTTGTATTGATCTCTGGCCTGCATGAACATGTCTTTGGCAGTCTCGCCGTTCTTGCGCCAGTAGGCACGAAGATTTTTCTCCATGAACTGGATGGAGTATTCATCGTCATAAGCGACGGCCATGACGATCTCTTTTTCTTTCACCGTGCCGCAGTTGAACGCGAAAGCCAGGACGGGCTGTTTTTTGTTGGCTGCGCGCGGAGTCTGCTGATCCATCTCAGGCAATTTGCCTTCTTTGACGAATTGAGCGCGAGCGGCTTTGCCTTCCGCCACAGTGCTGAGGGGAGCGAAGGAATTATCCGTTCCCGCGTAGAAATAACCCCAGTCGATGCGGATCTCGTCACCTTTCTTGGCAAGGATATCCTGATCGGTCGTGCCGACCTTGAGGATCGTCATGCCGTTGAAGTCTGCTCTTTCCCAGGCGACTTCCTGATCGGGAGTGTTCACCGCGATATCAGCGGCCGCGTCGAAATAGAGATCGATCTGATGTTCTTTGCCGTCAGTGGACTTGATGTTCCAGGTCAGGTAGGTCACCGGACGGGACAGAATGTCCAGGTACTGAGGCAGAGCCGGAGTGGTGAAAGTCAGACTCAATTCGATGCCGGCACCTTCAAATTCATAGACGGTGCGTGTCGGATAGACATTGAGGGACTTCTGAGTCAGAGGCTGCACGGTGCGCGGCAGGGTGCCCATCAGGCGGTAGGGTTTGCCGTCCACGCGGATAAGGCTGCTCATCGGCTGAGCCGTGCCGGTCCAGTGAGTCGTCGGAGCGTCTGTCAGCTTGTCCGCCGCGGACCAGATGCTGAAGTAAGGATCATGAGCAATGAGCGGTGTCGCCGGCGGGATCAGATCATCACCGTTGGGCTGACGGGCTTGCGTCTTTTGATACATTCTCTTGTTGGCCGCGGCGATGGTGTCCACATCCATCTTGATGATCTCGCGGTCATAAGTCATAAGACCGTTGACTTCGATTTCCACGTCGGTGGTCTGAGTATAGACCGCGGCGCTGAGACCGTTGCGTCCGGCCAGAGGCTGCATCTTGTCGATCAGAGAAATATAGCTTTCGGCCAGTTCATCGGCGTTGGCATAGGAGACATAGCCCCAGTTGCCGTCTTTCTTCCAGAGATGGCCCTGGATGGGATAACCCAGTCCGCCGTATTCACCCAGAACGCCCGCGCGATTGGCTTCGAGAGCCGGTGCGCCGGGGCCGGGATAAACGTGGATGTCCATGACATCACCGACTTTGCGGTCGGCCCAGCCGGAGGTGTTGTTCACCAGACGGGTCGGATCCCACTGCTTGACCAGCGAGACGATGCGCGGAGTGTCGAACTGTCCCCAGCCTTCATTGAAGGGAACCCACATGACGATACAGGGATGGTTGTAGAACTGTTCGACGACTTCTTTCAGTTCGTACTCATACTGATCGGCGGAGGCTTTGGTGCGGATGATGTCCGGATCCTTGGTGCCGATGTATTTATCGCCGGAGGGCATATCCTGCCACACCATGATGCCCATCTTGTCGCAATGATAGTACCAGCGGTCGGGTTCCACTTTTACGTGTTTGCGGGCCATATTGAAGCCCAGCTTCTTGGTGATCTCCAGGTCATATTTCAGAGCTTCATCGGTCGGAGCCGCATAGAGACCATCCGGCCAGAAACCTTGATCCAGAGGACCGAACTGGAAGAGCGGTTCATTGTTCAGCATCAAGCGGTTGATGCCGTTCTGATCTTTGGCCACGCTGATCTTGCGCATACCAAAATAGGAACCGACTTCGTCCACCTTTTCACCGTTCTTCAGCAGGGTGACCTTCAGGTCGTACAGGAAAGGAGAATCCGGAGACCAGAGTTTGGGGTCTTTGATGTTCATGCTGACACGCTGTGTGGAAGTCGTTGATTCGCTGCTGATCAGACTCACACTGGATTCAGCCACTTCCTTGCCGGAATCCAGCACAGAGACTTTCCATTCAAAGGAGGTACCCTTCTCAATGGCAGTGGGAATCTGGACATAAACACACTTCTCGTCAATGTTGGGAGTGATCTTTAAGTTCTCGATATAAGTCTTGCTGACGGGTTCCAGCCACACGGTCTGCCAGATACCGGAAGTCGGTGTGTACCAGATGCCGTGAGGATTGCTGATCTGTTTGCCCCTGGGCTGAGTGCCGGAGCTGGTGGGATCCCATACGGAAACGGTGATCGTCTGTTTCTGATCTTTGACCAGAGCATCGGTGATATCCATGCTGAAGGCTGTGTAACCGCCTTTGTGAGAACCGACTTTCTTGCCATTGACATAAACGGTCGTGTCCCAGTCACATGCGCCGAAGTGAAGGAGCATTTTCTTGCCGTCCCAGTCCTGCGGCACGGTGAAGTTGCGCTGATACCAGATCTGTTCGTCGTCTTTGACCATCCGCATCACACCGCTCAAAGCGGATTCCACCGGGAAGGGGACAAGGATCTTCTCGTTGAAGTTCTCCGGCTTGGACTGGTCTCTGCTGACGATGGCAAGATCCCACAATCCGTTAAGATTGATCCAATTATCGCGTGTTAATTGAGGACGCGGATACTCCTGATGAGCGTTGTTCTGGTTTACGTCTTTGGCCCAGCGCGTCATCAGAGGGGCTTCTTTCTTACTCCATGTGGGGGAGTCAGCCCAGGCGGAGGTGGTGATCCCTCCCAGAGCCAATGCCCCAAGGATAGCTACTAATGATGTTAATTTCTTTTGCATAAAAGCTGGGATGAGCATCGCATAAACGGTGTCTGCTGTCAATGCGAAATGACGTTTTGCGAATAGTTGATGATTTTTGTCTGAATTTGGAGTATAAAAAGCCCGTTAGTTTATGGAAACTAAGACAAAAACGGGAGTTTTCAGGGTGCGTCATCCGGATGTGGGAGCGAATGGTTTGCTTCGGCCGGACGTTCTTTTTGATTATATGCAGGAGCTGGCCGGGGATCACGCCGAGGAGCTTGGTTTCGGATATAATGCGTTGAAAGAAAAAAGTTTGACGTGGATCTTGTCGCGCTTGTGCCTGAGCATGGACCGGTTCCCGGCTTACGGGGAAGAGATCCAGATCCAGACCTGGCCGTCGGGTGTGGATTCGCTGTTCGCAACTCGTGAATTTGTCTTTAAATCTTCAAAAGACGCTCATTCCGAGCCTGAAACAGTAGCCCGTGCCAGCAGCTGCTGGCTGGTGTTCCATACCGAACGGATGCGTCCGGTTCGTGTTTCCTCTCTGGGAGTGGATCTTTCGGCTTATTCTGACATGCCGCGGTTCTTTCCGGGGCTGGGGAAGATGGTTCGTCAGGAAGTTTCGCATCCGCTCACGGTCAGAGTAATGGAAACGATGATTGACCTGAATGAACATGTCAATAATGCCCGTTATATCGGGCTGGTCTATGACTGGCTGGCGGACCGGCTGGGTAAGATCCCGCAGATAAAGAGCTTGCATGTCAACTATGTGGCCGCTACCCAGAGAGGCGCGCTTCTGACGACCGCCGGCAGGGTCGAAGGAGAGCGGTTTTATGTGGAATCTTCACAAGAAAATTCACTCCATTTTCAGGCGGAAGGAGAGCTTGTTTAATATAACAGATTGAAACAAAAAATGTTATATTGAAAATAACAAACAGACATGATTTGCGAAGTTTTCTGGCATTTTTTTTGATTTTTCGTTAATATGTCCGTGGACGAGTGTCTTTTGATACTGAGCTATGAGTCTATTTTTTCGATTTTTGTTACGCTTTTTACTGCGGGTCCTCTATGGATATAAAGTGTTTGGCGGCGAGTGCCAAAAAACAGAAGGACCTGTGATCCTGACGGTGAACCATTCCTCCTGGCTGGACGGGATCTTCCTCTATGCCTCGCTGGGCACGGATTGGAAGTTTGTCACATCCAGTCCAACGGCCAAACTAAGCTGGCTGCACAAGAAATTTGTCTATAACAAGTGGACCGTGCCGATCGAACCCGCCTCCGCGTTTGAATTGAAACGCCTGGCGGAGATCCTGTCCAAAGGCGGCAAGCTGGTTATTTATGCCGAAAAGACGATCTCCACGAACGGCGAGCTGATGAAGACGCAGGCCGGGATCCATTTTCTGATCCAGAAAACGAACGCGAAGCTGATTCTGGGTTATCTGCGCGGAGCCCGTTATATCAAGGGCGCTGTCTGTCATCCCGGCAATTCCCGCTGGTTCCCGCGGGTCGCTTTGCATCTGAAGATCTGCAAGGAGCTTACCGGGAATCTCCATTCTCCGACCCAGAGCAAGGAAAGCCATATCATGACGGAGAACCGCCGGGCTATCTGGCTCCGGGACAGAATGCTGAATCATCATCTGGAGGTGAATCTGGAGTATGGTCCGCAGACGCTGCCCCATGTCGCGAGGTATATGTACGGCCTGGCCAAAAAGGTTTGCATCTGTGAGGATTTTAAATACACGAAGATCACTTACCGCAAGCTGATATTAGGGGCCAGTCTGATCGGCGGCGTTTTGAAAAAGATGCTGAAGCCCTCCGAAGACGGACGAGTCGGCTTTCTGCTGCCGGGTGTCGCTGCCGCTCCGGTCGCTTTGCTGGCTTTGTGGTCTATCGGCAAAGTTCCCACTATCCTGAATTTCAGCGCGGGGATCAAAACGATCTGTGACTGCACCCGTTTATCCAAGATCAAACAGGTGGTCACATCCCGCAGTTTTATTGAGCAGATCCATTTTGATGTCAAGGCTCTGGCGGAGATCGGCGTGGAGATGGTTTATCTGGAGGATGTGCGTCCGCAGATCTCGCTCTTCGCGAAAATCAAGAATCTGATTTTCTGCAAATGTCCGATCCCCAAGGGCATCACGGCACAGTCCACCGCGGTGATCCTCTTCACCAGCGGCTCCGAAGGAATGCCCAAAGCCGTGGAGCTGACCCATCGGAATTTGATCGCCAACTGCGAACAGGCGGTTCCTTTTGCCAATGTGGCGGATTCCTATAAGATATTCAACGCGCTGCCCATCTTCCACGGATTCGGTTTGATGCTGGGCGTTATCATCCCGATAGTGCGCGGCATCCGCTGCTTTATCTATCCTTCGCCGCTTCATTATAAGATCGTTCCCGGTCTGGTGTATGACACCAAGAGCACGGTGATCGCCTCCACGAATACATTCCTGAATGGATACGCACATTACGCGCAGCCTTCGGATTTCAGCAGCATCAAGCTCTCCATCGTAGGCGGCGAGAAGCTCCAGCCTTCCACGATAAAGAACTACGCTGACCGTTTCATGACGCTCGTTGAGGAAGGTTACGGCGTGACAGAGTGTTCGCCCATCATTTCAGTCAATACGACTTATGATTACAAACCCGGCTCAGTCGGACGGCCCTTCCCCGGCATGCAAGTCCAGCTGAAGGAAGTTCCGGGCATCGCGAACGGCGGACGGCTCCTGGTCAAGGGACCCAATGTGATGAAGGGGTATCTGAACAAGGAAGCCAACGATGCGTTCAAAGCGCTGAACGGCTGGTACGATACCGGCGACATCGCGACGATAGACGAGGATGGTTTCATCACGATCCTGGGCCGTGTGAAGCGGTTTGCCAAGATCAGCGGTGAGATGATCAGTCTGACGGCGGTGGAAGACACTCTGAAGGAAGCTCTCATTGAATTGGGTTCCGAACTGGAGCTGGCGGTTTCCTCCGTCCATTGCGAGGATCGCGGCGAGGCACTGGTCGTGGTTACCAACAACAAGCAGGTGACGGATGAAAAAGTCCGCTCGATCATTCGCGAAAGCGGCCTGAGCAATCTCTGCACTCCGCGCAATGTGATGCTGATGGATGCGCTGCCGCGCTTAGGCTCCGGCAAGATTGACTACATGACCCTGAAAAAGATCCTGGAAGACAACACCGCGCAGAACTAAAACAAGAGTAAGAATTTTTGCAAAGACGGCCGATTCGGTCGTCTTTTTTTTGAACCACAGATGGAAACAGATGCACACAGATATTTGTTGTAGAATCATTCATTATTGTGAAACCGGTGTTCGGCCTTGCGGCTTTGGAAAATGTGTGCTATATTCCTTTATGTGAACCATTGATGGACAATGGATTTTAATTTTATTATGAATAAAAAATTGATGACCGGCCTTTTGGCCCTGGCGTTGACGGGAGCTATGGTGTACGCGGCGGAGCCGACCATTGACTACAGCCTGGAATTGAAACTGACTTACACCGGTGTATTGTATCAAAGCACCGATGGTGTGAACTGGACAAAAGTGGAGGGCGCGACCAGCCCTTACTATGTTCCGGTAGAGGATGCCAAAAAAATGCTCTTTTGCAGCAAAGACGAATTGGATCAGCCACCTACGCCGGGAGATGATTTTACCACTTCACTGTCTGAAGGTGTGGATCTGAATATGAACTGGATCTCGCCGGGTACCTTCATGATGGGCAGCCCGGAAGATGAACTGGGTGCCGGCGGGGATGAAACCCTGCACGAAGTGACCCTGACCAGGGGCTACTGGCTGGGCAAGTATGAAGTGACTCAGGCCCAGTACGAGGCCATCATGGGAACGAATCCTTCCCGTTTCAAAGGAGCCGATCAGCCGGTGGAGAGTGTCAGCTGGAATGACGCGATGGCGTTCTGCGAGAAACTAACGGAGAGAGAACAAGCGGCAGGCCGTCTGCCGTTTGGTTATGGATACACTCTGCCGACCGAAGCGCAGTGGGAATACGCCTGCCGTGCCGGAACGACGACCGCATTCAACAATGGAACCAATATTGAGACAGACGACCAAATCTATGGTGAATGTCCCAATCTGGATCCTGTGGGCTGGTATTGGTGCAACAGCGATGAGACGACCCATCCGGTAGGACAGAAACAGCCGAACGACTGGGGATTGTATGACATGCACGGGAATGTGATAGAATGGTGTCTGGACGCGAAAAACAGATATCCGACAACATCGGTAGTGGATCCGGTACAAGAGGATATAGAACCGTACTATGCAGTGCGCGGAGGCAGTTACAGTTACTACGACGATGGTGCTAAGTATTGCCGTTCCGCGGCTCGGAGCGTTCGCCTGAACACCTCCACCTCCATCAGCCTCGGCTTCCGTGTGGCGCTGGTACCTGTTGCTGTAAGTATGACGATCCCATTGCGGGATGATGTAAAATTGGACTTGGTTTGGATCCATCCGGGTACCTTTATGATGGGCAGTCCTGAAGACGAGCTGGGCAGAGTTGATAGCGAAGTCCAACACGAAGTGACCCTGACCCAGGGCTACTGGCTGGGTAAATATGAAGTCACTCAGGAGCAGTATGAAGCGGTCATGGGGACGAATCCTTCTAATCAACCGGATCAAATGGGAAAATATTATGGAATAGGTAACGATTATCCGGTGTATTATGTAAGCTGGGACGACGCGATGGAATTCTGTGAGAAATTGACCGAGATCGAAAGAGCGGCTGGCCATCTGCCGTTTGGTTATGAATACACTCTGCCGACGGGAGCACAGTGGGAATATGCCTGCCGTGCCGGAACGACCACAGCTTTCAATAACGGAAAGAATATCCCGACAGCGAGTCAGCAGATAAAAGAACCTTGTCCCAATCTGGATGAAGTGGGTTGGTATGTATATAACAGTAACAGCACGACCCATCCGGTAGGACAGAAACAGGCGAATGCCTGGGGATTGTATGACATGCACGGGAATGTTTTTGAATGGTGTCTGGATTGGATTGGAGCTTATCCGACAACAGCGGTGATCGATCCCACCGGACCGATCTCGGGCTCTTCCCACGCGATACGCGGCGCCTGCTGGGGCAGCCGCGCGAACCGCTGCCGTTCAGCGTACTGGAGCAACTACCCCCCGGACTACAGAAGCAACAGCTACGGGTTCCGTGTAGCGCTGGCTCCCAGCAAGAATATGACGATCCCGCTGGCGGGGGATGTGAACCTGGACATGATCTGGATTGAGCCGGGTACGTTCATGATGGGCAGTCCTGAAGACGAGCTGGGCAGAGTTGATAGCGAAGTCCAACACGAAGTGACCCTGACCCAGGGCTATTGGCTGGGTAAATATGAAGTCACTCAGGAGCAGTATGAAGCGGTCATGGGGACGAATCCTTCTAATCAACCGGATCAAATGGGAAAATATTATGGAATAGGTAACGATTATCCGGTGTATTATGTAAGCTGGGACGACGCGATGGAATTCTGTGAGAAATTGACCGAGATCGAAAGAGCGGCTGGCCATCTGCCGTTTGGTTATGAATACACTCTGCCGACGGGAGCACAGTGGGAATATGCCTGCCGTGCCGGAACGACCACAGCTTTCAATAACGGAAAGAATATCCCGACAGCGAGTCAGCAGATAAAAGAACCTTGTCCCAATCTGGATGAAGTGGGTTGGTATGTATATAACAGTAACAGCACGACCCATCCGGTAGGACAGAAACAGGCGAATGCCTGGGGATTGTATGACATGCACGGGAATGTTTTTGAATGGTGTCTGGATTGGATTGGAGCTTATCCGACAACAGCGGTGATCGATCCCACCGGACCGATCTCGGGCTCTTCCCACGCGATACGCGGCGCCTGCTGGGGCAGCCGCGCGAACCGCTGCCGTTCAGCGTACTGGAGCAACTACCCCCCGGACTACAGAAGCAACAGTTACGGGTTCCGTGTAGCGCTGGCTCCGGTGAAATAGAGGCTTTTTGAGCTGAAAACAAAGATCCCCGACGGTTTTTACCCCGCCGGGGATTTTTTTATAAATTATCTGTGCTTATCCGTGTTGATCTGTGGTTCTTTTTGATGACCCCGTTCCGGTTTTTCAGGATCAGTGAAAGGAGGCGAGTTTCTTGTTAAAGGCGACCGCGTCGGAGTAGCGGATGCCGGTGCCGCCGAAGATGTCCAGAGCGGAGCCGATGGTGAGGTCCAGTTTGCCGCGGCCGATCTCTTCAACCAGGCGGAGATCCTCCAGCGATCTGGCACCGCCGGCGTAAGTGGTGGGGATCGTTACGTTCTCACCCAGAAGGCGAACCAGATCGGGATCGATTCCCCGGCAGAGACCTTCGATGTCGGCCGCATGGATGAGGAATTCATCGCAGTATTGGCTCAGCCGGTCCAGGGTGTCGCGGTTGATTTCCAGAGAAGTCCATTTCTGCCAGCGGTCTGTGACCACATAGTAGCGGAGGTCAGTCTTGCGGCGGCAGCTCAGGTCCAGCACCAGGCGCGATTTGCCCACACGGCGCACCAGTTCGTCCAGCCGCGACTGATCCAGCATTCCGTCCCGAAAGACATAGCTGGTGACGATAACATGACTGGCCCCGGCATCCAGCCAGACGGAGGCGTTCTCGGCGTTGATGCCGCCGCCGATATGGAAACCGCCGGGAAAGGCCGCCAGAGCTTCTCTGGCCGCGTCGTCGTTGCCCGGTCCCAGTTTGATGATGTGTCCCCCGGAGAGCTGATCCCGCCGGTAAAGTTCCGCGAACCATGCCGGAGGACGGCTGGCGACAAAGTTGGTTCTCAACACGGAACCGTCATCGGTGAGAGTGCCGCCGACGATTTGTTTGACTTTGCCGTCATGGAGATCTATGCAGGGACGAAACATTCTGAATGGAGGCTACTTGCAGACGCGTGTGATCAGAGTGTTCTGCTGGCTCAGCGCCGGATCCGTGTTGGGATAATCCAGAGTGAAATGGAGACCGCGGCTCTCCTTGCGCGCGAGGGCGGACTCGATGATCAGCCAGGCGACACGGGCAATGTTGCGCAGTTCCAGTATCTCTTTGGTCACCGTGAAATCCCAGTAGTATTCCCGGATCTCTTCGATGATGTTTTCGATGCGGGTCTTGGCGCGCTGCAGACGACGGGTGGTGCGCACGATGCCGACATAATCCCACATCAGACGGCGGATCTCATCCCAGTTGTGGTTGAGTACGACCAGTTCGTCCGCGTTCTGGGCATTGCCGGACTGCCAAGCCGGGATCTGGAAATCGGTCAGCTCGACCGATTCATTGGCCGTGTAGTCCGCGACCCTCTGAGCCAGGACGACCGCTTCCAGCAAGGAATTGCTGGCCAGACGGTTGGCTCCGTGCAGACCGGTGCAGGCGACCTCGCCGATGGCATACAGACCGGGAATCGAAGTGCGTCCGTTGATGTCGGTTTTGACACCGCCGCACTGGTAATGCGCCGCCGGAACGACCGGGATGGGTTCCTTGGTCATATCCACACCGCGATCATAGCAGTGCTGGTAAATGTTGGGGAAACGCTCCATCAGGAACCGGGCGGATTTATGCGTAATGTCCAGACAGACATGATCCGTTCCGTTTTTCTTCATCTCTTTATCAATGGCGCGCGCCACGATGTCCCTGGGAGCCAGAGAAAGACGGGGATCGTAGTTCTGCATGAACTCGGTGCCGTCCAGGTTCTTGAGGACAGCGCCTTCACCGCGGACGGCTTCACTGATGAGGAAGGAACCGCCCTTGGGATCATAAAAACAGGTGGGATGGAACTGGATAAATTCCATGTTGGAAATGGTAGCGCCCGCGCGCCACGCCATCGCCAGACCGTCACCGGTCGCGATATAAGGATTGGTCGTGTAAAGATAGACCTTGCCGCAGCCGCCGGTAGCCAGAATAACGTGCTTGCCCTCGAAAGTCGTGACCTTGCGGGTATTCACATCCAAAGCGTAAACACCGACACAGCGTTTTTTGTCCGCCGTCAGGATCAGATCAATGGCGAAATGATGCTCAAAAAACTGGATATTCTTCTCCTGAGAAGCCGCGTTCAACAGGGTAGTCTCGACCTCGTGTCCGGTGATGTCGCCGGCATGAAGGATGCGGCGCTTGGAATGACCGCCTTCGCGCCCCAGATCCAGCTCGCGGGAACCGTCAGTACCGGGGATCGTTCGCTGGGTGAAGGGTGTTCCATAGTTGATCAGATCCGCGATGCGGCTGGGACCTTCTGTCACGATGGTGCGCACGACGCTTTCATCGCACAGACCGGCCCCGGCGATCAGAGTATCCCGGATGTGCATCTCGAAAGTGTCCTCTTTGGAGGTCACCGCGGCGATACCGCCTTGGGCCTGATTAGTATTGGAATCGGCCCGCGCTTTTTTGGTGATGATCGCGACCCGGCCGTTCTTGGCGGCTTTCAGCGCGAAAAATAAACCGGCAACACCGCTGCCTAAAACCAGATAATCAAATTTATGATCGGAC